>JAEEGK010018902.1_pt1 | contig 14846 bp, 9 predicted proteins | sample 8958771 | NCBI WGS metagenome assembly JAEEGK01 (sample SAMN16246547, study PRJNA631951) | gut metagenome | biome: gut microbiome; feature: rumen; material: SC-attached | host: Bos | place: Iran: Karaj | collected 2018-10 | reverse complement strand
TTTGGAAATAATAATTTTAATTTAAAGCAAAAAATTATTCTATTAAAATATTTAAGAAGTGTTTACTTTATAGATCATTTGCATGAATATAATATTTTATCTCAAGAAAGCTATTTGACAACAATGGAATATAATTTACTGATAAAAAGTAACTCTATAATAGAAGAAAAATTTGAAAAATGCTTAAATTTTCAACAAGCTTTAGCTTTGCCTAAAAATAAAGTTAAAGAACTTTTATCTAAATATAATATGATAAATTATTTAGAAAAAATAATTATCATTTATTTAAATGAATTAAAGACTTTGCCAAGACAATTATTAGGCCAAAAAATGGAATTTTGTAGAATATTTTATAAAAAATTTTTATTAGATATAAAATTTATATCAAATTTTTTTTATTCTTTGAAAAATGCTTGGTCAAAATTTAATTTATTATTTTATCAATTATGTCTCGAATATATAAGAAGAATTGATATTTTTAGATATGTTTTTCTTAATTTAAAAGGTGGAAATGATGATATATTTGAGATTGGAGAAGAATATTATTTAGTACTATTAGATAAAGATAAAGAAGATTTTATTGAGCATAACCCAAAATTAAAAAAAAAATTTAATGAAAAAGAATCAAAAAAAAAAAAAAATTTAAAGAAACAAGAATCTATAAATAAAAATAAAGAAGAAAAATTAGAAAAAAATTTAGAAATGAAAACTATAAATTTAGGTCAAGAAATAAAAAAATTATATTCAATAACAAATACAAATAGAATAAATAAATTTAAAATAAATAATAAAATAATACCAAATTATACAATTGATTCATCATATTCAAAAATATCTTTTAAAAAGTTAACAAAAAATAATTTTAATAAATTATTAGAATCTTCATCAACAATTTATTCACCTTTAAAAAAAAGAAAATCTAAAAATTTTTTTCAAACTAAATATTCATCTGACTTTAATATAGAAATGAATAAAAGATTAAATGAATTAAATCATGAAAAAAAAAAATCAAGAAATTTAACTTTATATAATTCAATAAATTCAATTAATTCCTTTTTAACAATTGGAGAAAAAATAAATCAAACAACAAAAACAATAGAATTAAATATGAAAAAAGATAAATTAAAAAAAGAGAAAAATCCTTTTCCAAAAGAAAAAACTATTTATGAAAAATTATCTATGATAAATATATTAAAAGAAAAAAAAAAAAATATAAAAAGTTATTCTTATAATTTTAAAAATGAACTTCAAACAAGAAAAGTTTTAGTTCAAAGTAATGTAATTTCAAAAAGTACTCCAATTCAAATATTAAATTTAAGAAAAGTCCTTTCTGAACAATTAGGAATGAAAGTTAAAAGAGAAGATAATGAATTTAAATTTCAAAAAATATTTAAATTAGATACTGCTTTTAAAACTCCAAAATGGGTTATTCAAACTAGGAAAAACCATATTAAAGATGTTCAAAGTATTTTTGACTTACAAAATAAAATTAATTTAGATTTTAAATTACTTCAAAAAAAATGTGATAAATTTATTGAAGATGAATAAAATTTTTTTTAATTGTGTTTTATATATTTTTTAAATATTTGATTTAAATTTCAAAATCAAATTAAGGAAATTAATAATTTTTTTTATATGTATATAAAACATTAAATTGAAATAATTATAATAAGATTAATAAGTTATAAATAAAATAAATAAATAAATATAAAAAAATAAATAAAAAATGCATTTTGATGAATTAATATCTTGTTGTATTGATGCAATAAAAAAATATAACCCAGTAATAGAAGGTCCTGATTCTTTCATAGAGAAATATTTAAAAAAAGTAAATAAAAAAATATATATAATATGAAATTTATAGAAAACTAAAGATCAAAATGAAAGAATGTTTATAAAACAAATATTTTATGGAATAATAGAAAAAAAAGATTTTTTAAAACCAACAGTAAAAGAATTTTTAAAAACACATCATGGTTCAACAGAAATAGTAGATGAAATATTATATACAATATTTATTTACATTGCAGTTTTTAGAATGAATGAATTAAGTTTAAATGATTTTAAATCTTTAGTTATAGTAAATAAAATTAAAATAAATTTTATAGTCACAAGATTTTTTAAAAATGAATCAATTATTAGAATTTATATTTGATGAAGATACTTTAAAAGGAAATTTAAGAAATATTTGGAATAAAATATATGATCCTAATTATGTTAATGAAGTAATTATCAATGGACTTTTAAAAACTGGAAGTGAAATAGAAGATTTAATGGATTATTTATATGAAAAAACAGGAAATGATAATTTAAACTTAGAAAAAGATAATACATTTAAAGATAAAAAAGAAGAAAAAAAAGAAGAAGAAGAAGAAAAAAAAGAAGAAGCAGAAGAAGAAAATAATGAAAATATAAATTATGATAATTATTATGATGAAGAAGAAGAAAAAGAAGAAAATGAAGAAGAAGAAAATGATGAAACTAAAGAAGAAGGAAAAAGAGATTCAAAAACATTATCTCATATTTTAAGAGATAAAAAGCGTTTAATGAAGAAAAATTTGGAAAAAGAAAAAAGAAAGAAAGAATTAAAAATAGAACCATTTAATTTAAGTGAAAATAAACCAAGAAATTTAAAATTACCAAAAGAAATAAATATGAAATTTAAAGCAACTCCACTTCCAATAATAGAATATAATAAAACTTCATTATTAGATATTGAAGAAAAAAGAAAAGAAAGATTAGATTTAACGAAACAAAAAATTTTAGATAAATATAATATAATAAAACCTTTTGAATTTGCAACTGAAAAAAGACCAACAAATTTCAATAAAATAAAAGAAGAAGTAGAAAAAAAATTTGAAAGCACTTTACAATTTAATAATAAATATGTTAATAAAGATATAGATTATGACAAACATAATGGTGATGTTAAATATAATGAAGCAGGGATTTTAAGAGAAGAATATAATATAAATAGAAATAAGAAAAATGAAGAAAATGAATTAAAAAGAAAAATAATGGAAAAAACAGATTTAAATGAATATGAAAGATATTTAAGTGAAAATAGAGAAAGAGAAAATATATTAAATATAGAAAAAATACAAAAAAGAAAAATGGAATTAAGCTTAACAAGAGAATCAGTATTTACATTTAGAAAGGAAAAAATGATAAAAAATCAAATAAAATTTTTAGAACATAAAAACGAAGAACAATTATTTTTAAAAAAAAGAGCAGAAAAAAAGGAAAAAGAACGTGAAAAAAAGAGAGAATTAGTATTAGAAATGGAAAAAGATTTTAAAAATATATATAAAAATAAAATAAAGAAAGAGAAAGAAAATAAGGAAAATTACATAAATTATAAGAATGAATATATTAAATTAAATTTAATAACAAAACAAGAAGAAAAAATATTAAATGAAAGAAGAGATGATTTAATAAGGCAAATAAGAGAATTAGAAAAAATTCCTTTTAAAAGAATTTCAGGTTTTGATCCAAGTGAAACTCCTGGTTATGGTTTATTAGAGGAAATGTCAATTATTGAATTAAAAGAAAGATTAGATATTCAAAAAAAAATGTTAGAAGATGAAATTAAAAGTAAAAGAGAAGAAAATAAATTAAAATTAAATGAAAAAACTGATGAAATTATTCAAAAAGCTAATTTTATTATGAATCATAGAGATAAAATGAGAAATGAAAGAGAAATAAAAAAACAAATGAAATTAGATGAACTTAAAAATCAAGAAGAATTAAAAAAAAAATTACATGAACAAAATTGTTTTGAAATAAAAAATAAATTAGAAAATAAAAGAGAACAATTAAAAAAAGAAGATGAAAAATTTATGAAAAAATTACATGAAATGAGATTACAAAGACAATTTTTAAAACAAGGAAAGAATGCAATTGAAGAAAGAATTTATGGAAATATGGAAGATGGAATGGAAAAAAAAGTGAATGACAGACAAAATAAAGATTTAATTGATCAACAAAAAAAAGAAAATATTAAATGGATTGATTTAAAATTAAGATATCAAAAGAATTTAAATGATGTTAATCAACAAAGAAATTTATTATATACTTATAGAAGTAATTATCAATTAAATAAAAACTTACATGATAAATTTATTGATGAAGATAAAAAATATATGAAAGAAATACATGATAATGATGTTATTGCGAATTTATATAGAAAAAAAATGTTTAGAGAAAGAAATAAATTTTCAGATCTATTAGATCAAAGAAATAAAAAAGATAAATTAAAAGGATATACTTATAGTGATAATTTTGATAAAATTAAAATTATTAATGACGATGATGATGATAATGATAATATTATTAAGAATAAATTAGAAACTGAAAATTTACAAGATAATAATAATCATATTATTAATGATTTGGAAAATACTGATGAAGGAAAGGAAGATGAAAAAAAAGAAACTATTGCTTAAAGTTAGTATTTATTTTTTTTTTTCATTTTTTTTTGTGAAAGAAAAATTATTTAAATTTTTATTTTATTTTGTTAAAAAATTTAAAGAATTATTTCTGAAAAAATAATATATATTCAAACGGTTAATAAATTTTTATTATTAATTTCATTTTTTATTATATAATAGTTCATTTTGAATATTTTGGTTTTAATATTTTATTATTTAAAATAATTATGATTTAAACTCTTATTATATTTGAATTACGGTATTTATGATTTTTAGAATCTTAAATAATATTTATAGACTTTTGCTTTTACATACAAGATAGAAAAATCATATTAAATAACATTTAATTAAATAAATAATTAAATCCTTATTTTTCGCATCAAAGAAAATGTAAATGCTTTATGAATTCAAAAAAAGATAAAATTTATAATTTAAAATAATTTATTGAAATATAATTATATTCAATAAAAATAATATAAAAAAACATAATATTAAATTTTATTTATTTTGAAAAATTTAATTTATCATTAACTATTAATTATATTTTCTTAAAAAAAAAAGTTAAATCCAATTAATAATTTCTTCTTTATATTTCAAATTCTTTAAATCATTAGCTTCTTTTTCTATATCTTTTCCTTTTTTTTCCATAATTAACTTAAACCAGGGAGTATATTTTTTAGGTTTTTTCTGAATATCATTTAAAATATAATTAACACTTTTAAATTTAATATTCTTAACTTCATTTTTATTAATAATACTTTTCATAAATTTCTTATTAAAATATTCATCATAAATTTTTCCTAAGAAAATATAATCTAATTCAAATTCTTCAAAAATATTATTTGAAGGAGCTCTATATAAAATTCTTTGATATAAATAATATAAATTTAAATCAGTTTTTAATCCAAGTTCAAATTGCATTCTTCTAATAACTGCATTTTTAATGTTATTAAAAGTATTTTCATTAATATTATCTAAAGGATGTGAACAACATGTATTTGACCATTTTAAAGGGAAAGTTACTTTTTTTTTTGATCTTTGTTGAAGTAACATTTTATTATTTTTATCAAATAAAAATATAGAAAATGCTCTATGAGGATATTTATTCTTTTTTTCTATTAAATGAGCATCTAATTTACTTATATTTCCTATTCTATTATCTTGTTTATCCACTAATATTAATTTTTCTTTAAAAGATTCTAGTTGAGATTTATCTATTGAATATGTTGAAAATAAATGTTTTATTGTTATTATTATATTATTTCCAGGTTTTATATATGAGCATAACATTTTTATTGCTTTAATTGTTTAAAATGAAATGTTATTTTTAAATAGTTTAAAATAGTTTTCTTTTTTTTTTATTTTTTTTACTCAGATTTTATTGTTTTTATTTTTTTTTTTATTTTTAAATTTTAATAAAAAATATTGAGTTTTAACCAAAAATATATATTTAATTGAAAAAACCAATAAAAATTTTATTAATTATTTATGTTGGAATTTCTTAGTTTATTAGAATAATATATTGTTTATGATGAAAATAAAATTTTATATTTATTTATATCAAAATTAAATATGAAAATATAAAATTATAATGATTTGAAAAAATGAATATATTTATATAAATCTTTTTTATTTATAACTTTGAATAAATTTTTGAGATTCATTTAATCTATCAGAAAGTGAAATTGAATAATTTGAAATAGTCTCTTTTATTTTTTCAAATTGTTCTTTTTCCTTAAAAACTTTATTGTTAATGTTTTGTATTTCTTTTTCTAATTGAACATATTTAATAAGTAAAATTCCAATTTTATTAACTTCATTTTTATTTAACATAATCACATTTTCATCTAAATAAAATAATTTATTTAATAAACTATTCATTTCATTCATTCCATTTTTATTTTTAATTAAAATAATATTATTTCTAATATAAGTATCAATATTACTTTTTGATAACATAACTCCATCTTCAATAACAATAGGAGTAGAATTACTATAAAAATTATTTTTAGTAGAAATAATTTTTTTTCTATGAATTATATTAGTTTTTTTTGGATTTGAAAGACATTTATAATTTAAAGGAGAAATAAAAGGAGTTTTTAATTTACTTAAATTATTATTACATATATAATGAACTATTTCATTATTTGATATATTATTATTATTACTGAAAAAAACATATTTATTTGTTGTGAATAATATTTCTTTTATATTTTCTTCTTTTAAATTATAGAAATTTCCTTTTTTTATTGGACCAATTTTTTCCAAATTTAATTGTTCAAAATCTATTTTTATAAAAGAATTTGATTTTGGATAATTATGATTCATTGTTTTTGAAAATGAATTATTTTGATTTTTATTAACATTATTTTTTGTGTTATCTGATGACATTGTTCTTATTTTTCTTTTATTATTTAATTTAGGAATATTATATTTAAAATCTTTTTGGGATTGATTTATAAAATTTATTCTTTTTTCTTTTTTAATAGTTTTATTATCATAATTATTTGTATAAAGTATTTCATTAAATTGATGATTTAAATCATTTGTATTATTATCATTATATAAACCATATTTTTTCATTATTTCTATTATTTTTTTTTTACCAAAATCACTTTTAATAGAATTGATTTTTTCAATTAATTCATTATTCATATTAGAAAAATATTGTTCAGTACTTAAATTTCCTAATGAATAATCACCAATAAAATCTTTATTTATATCACCAATTATATAAAAAAATAAATCAATCATAAAGCATAATTTTTCTGAATCATTTATTAATTTAAATTCTCCATAATCTGAACTTTCATAATATAATTTAAAAAAATGTTGAAATATTTTATTAGATATTAATTCATTTATTCTTGGTTGATTTGAATTTTTTGAAATATTATTATTGGATAAACCTTTTTTTGAAAAAGAATAATTTATATCTAGTTTTCCTGAATTAAATTGATTATTATAATAATCTTCTGTAATATTATTAACTTGATTTGAATTATTTAAAAATTTTTTTGAAATTATAGACATTTGAATAAAAATATAATATTCATAATATAAATAATCTTTTAATAATTAAATGAAAATTTTTTAAATTTAAATTACTTTAAAAAATTAAAAAAGGGTTCAAAACATTTAAAATTATTAATATTATTTAAATAAAATCTTCATTAAAAAAACAATGAAAAGTAAAATTGTGAAATATTTAAAATAAAATATATATTTAAATTAAGAGAAGATTAAATAATATTATTAAATTATTTTTTTTTGAGAAGATAAATCTTCATATTCAACTTTTATTTTCAATAAATGTATTTTTAACAATTCAATGATTTTATAACCAAAATTCCATAAAACATCAAAAATTGAAAAATGAATTCCCATTTGACATAAATGATAAATATACATAAATTCATTTTGATTTTTTTGAATAAAGATATTATAAAAGCAATATATAAAAATGAAAATAAATTTGAAATAAACTAAAGTTCTTATAATTATTGAATCATCATATTTATTATTATTTTTCTTAAATTTTGATGTTGAATGAATAAAAGAAGGTAAAATTATATAAAAAATATTATATGTAACTCCATTAATAATAAAATTAAAAAGATTGAAAAATCCAAAATTAAAATTTCTATATTTTAAAGGTGGATTAACTTTATTTGTTAATTTATATCTGGTATATAAATTTAAAGAATCATAAAAAAAGATTAAAATTATATAATATAATATTTTATCAATCATATATTTTTTATTTTCTATTTTTTTTAACATTAATTCTGTTATTGGTAAAACAAAGATTAATATTAATTTCTCTGATTCACTAAGTAAATAAATACAAATAAAAAATGTAATTAAATTTGATAATGGATTGTAATTTATTAATTTTCCTTTACCATAAATAATAATTAAATGATTTATAAAAATTAAAATTATAAAAAAAAATCCAATTATAGTTGTTAAAAAATCTGAACCTGTATTGTTTATTCTTTTTATATCAAAAAGTAATAATATTATTAAAAAAAGAGAACTCAAATATAATAATATTTTTTTACAAGAATATTCATTATTTTCATCAAAGAAAACTAAATCTAATTTATTATTAATTTCATAATAAACAAAAAAGAAAAAAATAGGATAAAAAATAAAAATAGAAAATAATATATGATCATAATAACTAAAAAACATTTTAATATAATAATAAGAATCATAAAAAACAAATAGAACAAATCCCAAAATTAAAATAAAATATTTCAAAAAATTATTATAATTAAAATCTCTTTTTTCATAAATAAAAAAACAAAAAATAAAAGCACATTGAAAAAAATAACCAAATCTTAATCTATTACATATATGAAATAAATTAGGCAAAAAAAACAATAATAAATTAGGAATAAAATAAATAATAATCAAAATTATAAATTTCCTAAAATAATTATCTTTATCATCTTGAAAAATATTTTTTACAAAAATAAATTGAAATAAAAACCCAAAAAAATATATAATAAAAGAAAAAATAAATAAAACAAAATGAAAAAAATTAATTTTTCCATGAATTAATTTTTCTGTTTTAACATGAATATCAATTAATTGTTTAATTCTTTTTTCATAATAATCATCATTAAATAAATTTAAATTATTAATTTGTTCATTTTTAATATCATAAATCAAATTATCAAAATAAAATTTAAATTCCTTATATTTAACGCCTGCAAATTTCAAATAAGAAATAACTTGTTCTTCTTTACTTTTAACAGCAGAAAATCTAATAATATTATCATTTCCAACTAATAAAGGTTTTCCAAAAGAATTTAAAGGAATATTAATATTTTCAATAATTTGAGGCATAGTACTTGAATAATCATATTTATTAATAATTGTAATATTATCATATTTTAATTTATAATAATTATCACCTAATTCTTTATTATATAAAGAAAATATTCCTTCATTACCATTAATATTACTTCCATGCATATTTAATGTTTCATCTCCTGGAAAAATATTTCCTCCATGATCAGAGATAATAATTAAAGAAAAATCAGGATTTAAATTTATCCAATTATGAATTTTACATATAAATTTATTTGTTACATATGAATTTATTATTGACTCATAATTTTTTTTTGAATATAAATGATGAATATCATCTAATGTTGTTGTATAATATATTATTCCAAATTTTTCACTTTTATTATTTGGATTATAATCAAATTGATTTATAAAACATTCTGTTAAATTTAATTTATTTATTATATCTTCATTTTTATTTTTAAAGTAATCATCTAAAAATTTAAAAATTTCATCTCTTGATTTCTCTGTATTTAAGTATTTATCTGAAATTGACTTAAAATAATTTTTTATTTCTTCATTATATATATTATAAGTTAAATTACATAAATTTTGAAAAGTAATATTTTCTTCTTTTTCTTCGATTTTATATTTTGAAAATTCAATATTTTTTTCTCCTCCTAAATATAAGAAAACAGGATAATCAACTCCTAAATAAGATAATTTATATCCATTATTATGTAATTGTTTAAAAAAATTATCAGATTTAATTTTATGATAAAAATAATTTCTACTAAATTTACCTGTAAATTGACTTTCAAAATTTCCTCCTGTAATTTTATAATCTGAATCATAAAACTTAAAACTTGAAGTTAAGTTATGTTCTTTAGGTTTATAAATATATGGTAATTCATCATAGGAAGTTCCATCTGAAATTAATAATATAAATTTTCTTTTTTTATATTTGTTTTTACATGATAATGAAGATGAATTTTTATTACAATAATTATTTGTATATTCATCTATATTATATTCTTCTAATAGTAATCTATTATTTATTAATGTTGTAATAAAAATTGTTATTGATAAGCATAAAAAGAAATTTATCAAGTGAAAAATATATGTTTTTAACATTTATAAAAGAAATTTATTATATTTTCATTTTTTAAATATTTATTTGAAAATTTTTATTTTTTCTTTTTACTTAAGTTTTTAAATTTAAGATTTTTATTTTTTATATTTTATATTAAAATAATATGTCTTATTTATATAATATTTAATTCTGTTTTTTTATTTTTTTGATTTTTAATAAAGATAAATTGGAAATTATTTTTTTCATTTTTAGCTAAAATTTGATGAACAGATTAAATTACTATTTAAAAATTTACATAAATGATAATATATAAAAACTTAAAGATAGTTATTATGAAAATAACAACGTAAAATTAATTAATAATATTCTTTTTCAATGAATATAATCATCTTCTTCATCAAAAGAATATTCAAAATATTCATTATTGAAAATATTATTATTATTATTAAATTTATTTTGTTCGTTTTTCCTTTCTTCTTTTTCTAATTTATTAGTTAAAGAAGAAGGCGGATACGACAATTTAATAATTGTCGAAAAATCTTTATTATTACTAGTAGAAGATTCAGTTGAAGAATTACCTTTAATAATTTTATTATTAATATTATTATTATTATTATTTATTTTAGCATTTTCATTATTATTATTACATTCAATTTTATTTTCATTACATTCACTATTAATATTTATATTTTTATTATCATCATTATTATTTTTATTTTTCATATCTTCATATTTTTTTTTTAAAGTAGAATGAAATCTATTTTTAATCATATCAGTAGTTCTATCTTTAAAATAATAATGAATTTTAGACCATTTAGGCCCAAATTTTTCATATAAATTAATTAATAAATCATCTTCTTCATTTGTAAATTTATTTTTATTTATATTAGGATCTAAAACATTTATATATCTATCTCTTATTTGTTTACCATTTCTAGTTTTAATTATTTTACTTATTTTTGACCAAGATTTACCATATTTTTTAATTAAAGAAGATATTAAAGAATCTTCTTCTTTGTTCCAAGAACCTTTATTTATTCCTGGACGGATTCTATTATATCTACTAAAACATTGAAGAGGATTTTTATTATGAAAATGTGATGCTGTTTCTTTCCAATTTTTTTCTTTATTTTGCTCTACTATATTTATTAATTCAGAATCTTCTTCTTTTGACCATTTTTTCTGATTTATTACCTTTTTTATTGTAAATATTTTTTGCTTATTCTTATTTTCTTCCATTTTTTTTTTTTTCTTTTTTATTATTAAATTGTTTTTATAATTTGGTTTTGTTTTATATTATTTAAATTTAATGAAGTTATCATTTTTTTTAATTTTTATTTTAATTTGATTATTGAATAATGGTATTTTATAATTTATTTGAAAATAATAAATTTTTTTTCGGAATTGTTTTAAAATAAAATGCATAAAGTGAATTCCGTTTGTTTATCATATTTAATTAAAATTTTTAGGTTATTAATAATTAAAAACACAATGTCTCTATTGAATTATAAAAAATCAATTAAATTTTTTTCATTTAAAATTTATTTTCAAATACTTTTTTATAATAATTTATTTTTTATTTTTTTAAAAAAATTTTAGTTTTTTTTAATTAATGTTTTCTTGCTTTGGAAGTAAAAATAAGAAAGTTAAAATTAAATCTGAAATTAAAAAAAATTATACTAATAACAATCAAAAAGAAAATTTAGAATTGATAGAAGAAAAAAAATTAGAGCATGAAATAAAGGATTTAGAAATAGAAAAAGATAATTTAAATTTAGGAAATAAAATAACAGATAAAGAAAATGAATTTTTAAATGAATTAATAGAAGATTTTACAATAACTTTAAACTCAATGAATAATATAAATGAGAAAAATGAAATATTTGAAAATACTTTAAAAGATTTTTTAAATAGAGAAAATACTTTATTAGAAAATAAATTAAATTCAATAAATATAGATGATAATAATACAAGAACTCAATATAATAATATTTCAGATGAAATTTTTAAGTTAAATAATACTAAATATAAAAATAATCAATTTATTTTAGAAAATCAATTAATTGAAAAACAAAATGAATTAAATTTCTTGATATTAAAATTAGATAAATTAAAAAATAGGAAAAAAAACCAAAATGAGATTTTAATAGATGATATATTTTTAAATAATAATGTATTAGAAAAACAAAAAACAAAATTAGATTCAAGTGAATCAGAAAATGAAGAAAAAGAAAATTCAAATATAGATTATCATCAAATAGAAAAAAAAGAAGAAAAAAAAAATATTTCAAGAGATGAAGAAAAAACTTTAAAACAAAAAGAAAAAGGAGATTTAGATGAAAATAATAATGAATTAATTAGAAAAATATATTCTGATAATATTCAATATTCAAGAAATATATATAGAAATATATATAATCAAGCTAAAAATGAAAATATAAAATATTCTTCTCAAAAAAAAAAATTATATGAAATTAAAGAAGAAATTGAAAATATTAAAAATCCTAAAAAAAGTGTTAATAATGATAATAATGAAAAAATTGCTGAATTAGAAAATAATAAGGAAGAAGATAATGAAAAAATTATTAAAGAAAAAAATGAATTAATTCAAAAAAATAAATCGTTAATTGAAAATTTAATTAAGAAAGTTGAAGAAGCTAAAAATTCTAAAAAAGAAATTCAAAATGAAATAAATAATTTATATAATGTTTTAAATGAAAAATTAAAAGAAAATCAGGAATTAGAGAAAAAATTAAAAATAGTAAAAGACAAAAAAACAAAATAATAATTCCGAAAAAATAATGATTTAAAAATAAAAATCATTTAAAAATATAATATAATCTATTATATATAAAATAATATATATATATATAAATTTTTAATAATTAAATTATATTATTTTATTATTTTTATCACTTTGCTTTCAAGTTTTTTATCAATATTTAATCTTTTATATTTATTATAAAAACATTATTAAGTTTATTAATCTTTTTATTTTGAATAATTATTATATTATTATTGAAAATATCAATTTAACATTGTAAATTTTTATTTTTTTTCTTTCATTTTATATTCAATCACTGTTTACTTTTGATTTATATTATATTCATTCAATTTAATAATTTCTAATTTCCTTTTAAAACTTGATATTTTTTTTGTTTATCTTTCTACAATTTTTAATGATATCTTATGATTTATTGAATTGTCAATTTTCGTAATTCATAATTGTATTTTCTTTTTTTGTTTAAGAATAAATACATTTAAAAGTTTATGATAGTATCTCAAATCCCAATGAAAATAATATATAAAATATATAAGTGAGATTTAATATACAAAAAAAATTTAATTTATAAAAAAAATGACAATTAAAAAAAATAAAATTATATAATGATTCAATTATATATTGTTTTTGGCTTTAAAATCAGAGTTTAGATTTAATAAAGCAATTGAAAAATTATCAAATTAAGAATAATTAATAAAAATTTAACAGTTTCTCAAAGATAAAATTGAAATTAAAAGAAATGGATGATTTTCTATTATTTAATTTTAATAATTTAATTGAAAAAAAAATACAAGATAAAGAACAAGAAATATTTTAAGAATTAGGAAAAGCCAGTTTATTTTATTTTTGAGCATTTGACTATTTTCTTCTGAGATTGAAAGAAAAAAAATGTTATTATTTTTTAATAAATTAATATTATTTTAGATTAATAGTTAATTTTTAAATAAAAGTAATAAAATAAATGTAAATAATTTGATTAACTTTTAATTGTTTATTTAATATGGAAGATACAGAGAATACATTAAATGAAGAAATTGCAAAAATTAAAAAAGAAAATAAAGAATTAAAATTAGAAAATGAAAATTTAAAAATAGACAACAATAAAATAAAAGAACAAAAAGAAGAATTAAATAAATATTTAGAAAATTTTAAAAAAGATGGACAAAAAATATTAAAAAAATATAAGAAAATAAAAGGGGAAAAAGATAATTTAAAGAATGAAATATCAAATTTAAAAAAAGAAATTATGAATTTAAAAGAGGAAAATGAAAAAATAAAAAAAGAAGAAAAAAAAGAAGAAAATGAAAAAATAAAAAAAGAAGAAAAACAAGAAGAAAAAAAAGAAGAAAAAAAAGAAGAAAATAAAGAAGAAAATAAAGAAGAAAATAAAGAAGAAAATAAAGAAAAAAATAAAGAAGAAAATAAAGAAGAAAATAAAGAAGAAAAAAAAGAAGAAAATAAAAAACCTGAAAAAATAATAATTCAAGAAAATGAATTAAAAAGTTTACAAGATCGTGCTTTATTAAAATCAAAAAGAGTTAACAATAAAAATAATCAAGAAACTCAAGAAGATATTGAAAATTATAAGAAATATAATGATTTAATAAAAAAAATATTTGAAGAAAAAAATTTATTGAATAAAGCCTTTGCAAAAGGAATTAAATTAGAAAAAATATATATAAATGAAGTTAGAAAGGGTGAAATTAATGTTAAAAAAAAAAGTGAAGATGAAAATAATAAT
>JAEEGK010018901.1_pt1 | contig 14846 bp, 21 predicted proteins | sample 8958771 | NCBI WGS metagenome assembly JAEEGK01 (sample SAMN16246547, study PRJNA631951) | gut metagenome | biome: gut microbiome; feature: rumen; material: SC-attached | host: Bos | place: Iran: Karaj | collected 2018-10 | reverse complement strand
TTAAACTATCATAAATACTAGTACTTTTAATACCCTTTTCTTCCATAGATAATTTAATCTTGTTATTATATTCATCAATTAATACTCTTGATTCTTCTTTTCTTGGCATAAAAGAGAAAGCTATTTTACTTCCATTAATACCAGACAAATTAATTCCATGAAAACTGTCACCAACAAATCCAAAGAAATCACGATATTTTTCTATACCTATAGTTTCACTATCAATATATTTATCTATAAAAGTATTAAGTAAAAGTTTATAAAAATCAGTTTCATTATTTAAAGGAATACCTAAATTGAAATGTCTTTCAAAATTTCTTTCTTTTACTGCAATATCAAGTGTTATATATTCATTATCATTAACCTTATTAATATCAAGATTCATTGTTGCGTGTACATTATTATCGCTTAATATTTGTTCAATATATTCTGTAATAAGATTAACCCTTTCATTAATTATCTCGTTCATCTTCCACCTATTTTCTTAGACTTTATGTATACAAAGTAACTATGATCTTTTTGCTCAATAAATTTTGGTTTTAATCTAATAGCTTCATCTGTTGCATATGATTCATTAACTCTTTCAATAGTAAATCCTGCATCAATTAAACCATTAATTAAATGACTCATATTTCTATGATATGTTTCTACACCATCAACAAACCATTCAACAACTCTTTTACCTTCATTGTTATAATCACTAATTAAGAAATATTTCTTATTATTTTTAAAGATATATCTTTTTTCATCTTTAGGAAGTATAACTGCCGAATCCATTGGATGAGAACAAGAAAAGATAAATTCTCCATTATCATTTAATAAATTAAATACTTTCTTACATAGTGAATCATAATCTTCTACATAGTGAATAGCAAGTGATGAAATAACTAAATCAAACTTTTCATCAATTTCTTCTATTTTACTCATTGATAATATTTTATATTTGATTTTATCACTAGTGTTATTCTTTATAGCTTCATTAATCATATTCTCTGAAATATCTATTCCAAGAACACTTTTAGCTCCTAGTTCGATTAGTCTTCGATCATGCCCACCTGCACCACAACCTAAATCAAGGATTTTCTTATCTTTAACATCACCAATTAATTCAAAGAATTGTGGTATTTCTATTAAATCATTAGCGGATGGAATATCTTTACTACTTCTTAGTTCTTGATATCCTTTAAAAAACTCTTCATTATCATAAATATTTTGTTCCATAAAGCCCCTCCTTGTTAATTATATCATAGAAAAAAGTCCAAAGGACTTTTATTTTTCAATAATTGATAGTATATGACTACTATAACCAATTAAATCTTCTCTTTCACATATTGATAAGTGATAATTAACATACATTTGATATTCATCATCAGTCATATTATTAATATCATCTTTTACTGCTCTTGATATTCCATCAGTAGCTACATAACCAAGTTTTTTTACATTAAATTTATTCATAAGTTCTTTAACATCAGAATAATACCTCATATTAAATATCTTCTCTTCTCCATTATTTGGTTTAAAATCTAAAGATACTTCTTTATCATTTCCATAGTTATCATAAATACCTTTTTCTTGAAATCCCCAAGTTATCATTGTTAAATCAAATAATATGAATGCAATAAAAATCTTACCATTTGGTTTAGTTACTCTAATAGCTTCACTTATTGCTTTTTCTTCTTCTTCTTTTTTAAACAAATGATATAGTGGGCCAAGAACTAAAGTAATATCAAAAGTATTATCATCATACATTGATAAATCTATTGCATTACCTTGAATAGCTTTAATATTCATACCATCTTTTATTTTACTTTTTAAGATGTCTACATTTGCTTTTACTAACTCAATTGCATCTACTTGATATCCTTTATTTGCATAGTATAAAGAATAAGCACCAGTACCAGCACCTACTTCAAGAATTCTATCACCTTGTTTTAAATATTTTTCAATATATTTTGTTGTAGTAATAAACTCTAATTGATGCATTTTATCTTTGGATAAACGAATATCTTCTTTATAAGCATCACTATAATAATCATTAAGTACATTATCTAAAAATCTTTCTTTCATACTATCACCTAAATAAATTATAACATAGAAAAAAGTCCAAAGGACTTTTATTTTAATAAATCTTCTCTTATAAATATTTCACCTTCATGAGTAATAGTTTCAAGAAGTGATTTACCTTCTTTATCATAAAAAGCAATATCACTAACGCCAAAATCTGTCTCCTTTACTGATAAATAAACACCAGTTTCTGGATCAATAAAGCATTTACAAAATGTTTCAAATGTTCTTAAGAAATCAAATAATTCTTTAGATGCTTTAATTTGATACAGATTAGCTCCTGGATATGATTCTTCACTAAACCACTTAGTTGTATGTTCTTGATGAATAATATCTTTTTTAAATTTATCAACTATATCATTCTCATAAGCTAATTCTATATAATCAGTCTTATCTTCAAGAATATTTAGTATTTTTAAATAATCTTCATGATTATTTAACTTACCTGTATATTCAATATAATTCTTTTCTATCATAAAATCACCTTTTATCTTGTGAATCTCCATTGTTTAAAGAATGTACATAATCCTTCTTCATTTAATGATATTTGAAAAATACCATCTATTTCTTGTTTAATATTACCTTTAGTCATTGTTCTTGTCATTTGCCAATTAATAATACATGTTTTTTCATTAAAAGATACAATTTCATATTTATAATCTATATCTTTTTGATTTTCACCAACTACATTCCATAAGTTAATTACTTCATTAAATGAAGAACATGGTTTATCTATTGGGTTTTCATAGTATTCAACACGTTTATCTAATGTTTTAAGTGTCCTTTCCCAATCTAATTCTTTCCATGAATCCATAAATTCTTTAGTCCAATTATCATATTTAATATATAATTCGTTCATATAATCCCTCCAAGATAATTATAGCATAGAAAAAAGTCCCAAAGGACTTTATTTTTCTATCTCTTACTAAATTGTGGAGCACGTCTTGCTTTCTTAAGACCGTATTTCTTACGTTCTTTAATACGTGCATCTCTTGTAATCATACCAGCTGCTTTTAGTGGTTTTCTTAAACTATTTTCACTACCAGCATCTGTTGTACTATCATACTCAAGTAGAGCTCTTGTAATACCTAATCTAATTGCTCCAGCTTGTCCACGGAATCCTCCACCAGTAACCTTAGCATCTACATCAAAAATTTCAGCAGTGTTAGTAAGTTCTAATGGTTGACTTAAATCCATAACAAGTGTTTCGAAAGGTAAATATTCATGAACATCTTTTCCATTAACAGTAATCTTTCCAGTACCATTTGTTAAAGTAACTTTAGCAACTGCACCTTTACGTCTTCCTGTTCCATAATAAGTATTATTCTTCTTAGCCATAGTTCCTCCTATTTAACCTCGATAGTAACTGGTTTTTGTGCTGTATGAGGATGCTCAGCACCTTCATAAACAAATAATTTCTTACCCATAGCACGTCCTAAACGATTATGAGGTAACATACCATTTACTGCTCTTTCTAGCATTTCGATTGGATAATCTTCACGCATTGTTTTTGCATTTCTTTCTCTTAATCCACCAGCATACATAGAATGATTGTAATACATCTTATCTTCTAATTTCTTACCAGTTAGATTAACTTTCTTTGCATTAATTATAATAACATAATCACCACAGTCAATATGTGGAGTATAAGTAGGCTTATTCTTTCCACGTAAGATATGAGCAGCTAAAGTAGCAACTCTACCAAGAGCCTTACCTTCAGCATCAATTACGTACCAAGAACGAACTACTTCTTCTTTCTTTTGCATAAATGTTTTCATTTTTTTCTCCTTCTATATACGAAACTTGGTGTTCCCAATACCAAATCTCATAGGGAATTTCAATGTACCGATAAAGATTATACCCATTTTATTGAATAAAGTCAATGATTATTTGTCATTATTATAAACTTTTACTAATTATTTTGTTACAATCGTCAACTAAAGCATCAATACTATTGTTTCTTTCATTAATTCTACGTTCAATTTCAATCTCTTTATCTAGTTGATAAGATAATCTTTTTAATCTATCAGTAATATCTTGAACTCTAATACTATCCTTATTATTTAATACAAAATTAAGGATATCTGATAATTCAGTACCTAATTCAGCTTTCTTTTGTTTATTTTCCATTTTTAGTACTTTATCTCTTAATTCATAAACTAATGTTTTAATTTGTTGATATTCTTCTTCAGTTACCATATTATGTTTAAGTACATCATCAGCTAATGATTTACCTTTTAAACTTATTTTTGAATGATTAATAGATTTATATAATGCAGCTATCTTCTTATTAATACCATTTATTTTCTCTTTAGTATGTTTCTTATCTTTTTTTCTTTCGAATAAAAATTTAATTAAGCTAGCTATAAAGAAATCTAGTGATAATACATGTTCATCTTCACCAATATTATACATATAGGCAAACGCTACAAATAGTCCTGGTATAAGAAGTAAAAGGAACCAAAGAATTTCAGTGCTACAAACCAAAACAATAATCCCAATATTTAGTGCAAATGCTAGAAGCATATCAAATGTTTTAGAAATAATATTTGGTATTCTTTCATGACGTAATGTATTAATAATATTGTATATTCTATCTTCAATATCCTCACTCTTATCAAACATAGGTGCTTTTAACTCTTTATTTAGTTCACCTATTTCTTCATTTAAATAATCAATATATAGATGTTTTGCATCATCAGACTTAAATATTCCTTTATTACCATCATTAACAGCTTTTTTCTTTAAGTCATCGTAGTTTTCTTGATCATTTTTTTGTGATATAGATTTATCAGTAAAATTTATAAACTTTTCTAATGTACTAACTAATTCATTATTACTATCTTTTCTAAGAGGTTCATTATTGTAATAAACTGTATATTCTTCAGTAGAATCATCTAATTTAATTTGATATGTACCCTCTTCTTCGTTATATTTAACATAACTATCACTTGGATCAGATTTAATATTCTTTGTTAAAATATCAAAAAAATCAGAAATAGTATATTCATAACTACTACATTTAACAGTATTTAATCTTGTAAAATATAAATTCATAATATCCCCCCTTATCTATGATAGCTAATAACTTTATTGCATTCATCTATCATTTCATCATATGTTTTATTATTTTGTTCAATTCTTTCCTCAGTACTAATCTCTTTATCTATTTGATATGATAATCTTTTTAATTGATTAATAATATCCTGTGGATTAATACCTTTAGAGTTTTTAAGAACTACTCTTTCAAAATCTATAATTTCAGATAGTTCACTACCATATTTATTTTTCTTTTTATTATCATGTATATTAACAATTTTATCTCTATTTTCATAAATCATGTTTTTAATTATTTCATATGCTTCTTGTGTTATTACTTTATCACTAGAATTTACTTGAACTATTTCTTCTTCAAGTAATTTAGTTGGATCTTTTAAAGATTTCTCTATAGTAGTTACTTTCTTCATTAATCCATCTATCTTGCCTTTTAGTTTACTTTTTTCTTTTAGTCTTGAAATACTATATCTAATTAATAGAAATATTGGTAAAATAATGGAAATACATCTATCTAAACTATCATTAAGAAGTGCACCAATCAACAAACCAGTAGATATGAGTAATAAAGTCAGAATTATTGGAAAACTAGTACCAAGAGGAAATATTAATATAAGCAATATTATTGAACAAATTCCAAAAAATATAAATCTTCCTACACAATACTTATGTACAATTTCAGGACATTTATCAAATATATCCATAAAACATGAAATATCAGAATTTTTATCAATAAATGAAAATTCTTTATTTTTTTTATTTAATTCTCCAAGTTGTTTCATTAAATGCTTGATATAAATAATCTTATCTTTTTCAGATCTAAATATTCCCTTATCCCCATTTTTAATTATACTTTTATGTTTTTTTTCATTTTTCTTCTTATTATTAATTATTTCTATCTGTTTATTTTTATAATCAATTAACTTATTTAACTCTTTTATTATACTTTCATCTTTACAATTACAATGAAGAGCTTCATTACCATAATAAACATCATAATCTTTACCACAGAATTTTATTGTATATGTATCAGTCTCTTGATCATAAGTAACATTTGTAGTTTCAAGATTTATTTCCATCTCTTCTTTCATTCTTTCGAAGAATAAAGAATTAGTATATTCAAAATCTAAACTTTTTACAGTTTCTAATTTAGTAAAACTAATTATTCTATTCATTATTATCACCTAACGAACTTTCTCTTCATTATTAGGATTTGATAATAACATTACTTTTTGTTCTAATTGGCTTATTTGATCTAAAATTGCTATTGGTAAAACATTATTATCTTTATTTTTACCTTTAGCTATGTTATTTTGTAATTTTTTATATTCAATAATTATTCTTTTTACTTCTTTAGCTACAGTAATTTGATCTTTTCTTTCTAATAATTTACATTTTCCAAGAATTTCATTTAAATAACCAACAATATCATATTTTAATTCTAATGGATTAGTTATTAATTGAGTATCTGATTTTCTAATATCACCAAGTATTTTAATAATATTAGCCATCTTAGTATCAATTAATCTTCTCTCTGCATCAGTTTCTGCTTTAGCTAATTGTTCTTCTAGATATTCTAAGTATATTTGATAATTTTCTGGTGTTTCAATTTCTTCATAATTTGAATTATTAATTTTATCAATTATACTTTCTCTAGTTGTTTTAATAGCTATTTCATCTTGCATTTGTTTTGTTTTATTAGCTAATAGTAATAATCTAAGTGTTAAAGAATTATTACCACCTTCATTAATCATTTCATTAACTTCATCTTGAAAAACAGCAAGATACTTTATTGTATCTATTTTAATAATAAACTGTTTTTCTTTTTCACCAAAATAAACTCCATAATACTTTGTATCATGTTTACTTAAACTATCATCAATTGTATTGAATAATTCTTGAACAGGTAATTCAGTATTACCATAGATAACTGTATCCCAGTAAGTAAAAACCGCTTTATCTAGCATAACCCCCACCTCGAGTCGATTATTATATCATAAAACATAAAAAAAAGCAATAAATTGCTTTCTTATCTCTATTAAATATGTAATTTTTTAAATAACTTTTTTAACATACCTTCCGGTTTATTTAATTCATCATCTTCTATTGATACTTTATTAAGAATATTCATAAAATCATTATTAGTTTCTCGATCATAAGTATCAAATATTAATTCTGGATTATTAACAAAACCTTTAATAAACTTTAATACTTTATTAAATTCAATATATTTTGATGAAAACTCTATTTCTTGTTTAATAGTACCATCTTTACTTGATTCAATAACATTTACTTTTATCTCATTAGTATCAATCGCATCTATTTTTAAACAATAAGCTTTTTCTTTAATATATTTAGCTAATGAAATAGAATATGGGTATTCAATAATTTGTCTTTTTTTATTATCCCAACCAAAATAATTAATAAAACAGAAATCTAAGTTTCGATATTTACCAATTAATACTGCGTTTTTACCACGTCTTCTATCTAACGTCTTAGCAAAACTAATATTATGATTAGATCCAGTTTTATTAATATATGGAATACCTATTTCACTAATTATTTTTTCCCAATTACTTTCAGTTAAATCAATATCACACGCATGAATAAAACAATTAATACGATATTCTAATGTTTTCCTATCTAAATCATCATCAAAAATATTTTTTATTTCTTCATAAAAGTTATTCATATATCTTCCTATTTAAATAATGATCTAACTACTCTTCTAATACCTTTAACAGGTTCATCTAATGATTCATCTTCTACCATACCTTTACTTAAATCATTACATGTTAAAGTTGGATTCTTTTTATTCATAACATCACCATAACTATCAAATACTAATTCTGGATTAATTACAAATCCTTTAATTATTTTTAATATTATTGAGAAATCAAGTACATTAGCTTGAAAAGTTATAATATATGGTACTATCATTTTATCATTACCTTTTCTAATGATAAATTTAGTACGTGTTTTTGATACTGTAGAAATCTCTAAATCATATTTAAAAATATCAACTACCTTACTTAAAGATACTTTAAAAGGTATTTCACTAATCTTATCATAGTTTTTATCATCATCAATATAATTAGAAAAAGATAATTTTAAATCACCATAATTACCTGATAAAGATATACGTGGTTTATCATCACTAGAGTTTTTAGTTAATATAACACTATATTTTATTTCATTATCATCTTTATTAACATACTCTAATGTATCATATTCTAATCTATGTGTTCTAATATCTTTTTTACATAAACTATTCTCTAGATTCATATTACAAGCTTTTAAGAAACCATTAATACGATATGTTAGTGTTTTACTATTTAATTCTTCAACTTTATACTGTGTTTTTATTTCTTCACAGTAATCATATTCATTCATAAATACTCCATTTATTTTTTAACCTTTACAAATTGATCTAGTCCTTTATCTTCCATAAGAACTCTATCTAATTCAAAATTATTAAATCTAATTAACTTATTATTTATAATCTCACTAATAGTCGTATAAAATAACTCTGGATTGTAAGAAAATGATTTAATTACTTTAAGTACAATACCAAAATCAATACTATCTGTATAGAAAGATTTACTAGATACAATTGTACTACTTTTACCTTCTCTATATTTCTTTATTGTAAAATCAGTTACTTCATCATCATCTTTAATAATTAAATGATATACCCAGTTATCTATTTTATATTCTAGACCATCACTATTATGTACATAAGTTAATGTATCTTCAAATGTCTTATCACCTTTTCTAATTGTTTTATATAATGAAATATCATATGGTAAATTAATAATTTCACTATCTAAATCATCTGATTTTACATGAAAGTTATTAAAAACAAAGTTTAAATCATCATAATATCCACTAATTCTAATACCTTCAAGATCATCATCAATATCCTCTACAAATAATGAAATACAATAATCTGGTGTAGTATCTTCCTCATTATTATCTCTTTTGTGAAATAAACTTGTTCTTGATTTTTTAATAGTTATATCATTCATTGAACATGCATCTTGAAAACCATTAATACGATAAGTAAGTGTTTGATTATTAAACACTTCATTCATTCCTGCTAATTTATTATTTTCCATAAACCCTCCGACTTCCTAATATAATAATCTAGTAAGTAACTTTTGTCAAATATAAGCCATTAGAATGTGCTGTAATACTAGCCATTCTACGATCTTTACTATCAAGTATCTTTGGTATATCTTCACCTTTTTTCTTACCTTCACCAACTCTTATTAAATAACCAACCATATTTCTAATTTGATATTTAATAAATCCATTACCACGGAAAGTAAATGTTAATATATCATCTTTTTCTTTAATACTAACATAATTAATAGTACGAACATAATTTTCTCTTTTATCTTTTGTTGGGGTAAAACTTTTAAAATCATGTGTACCAACAAAGTAATTAATAGCTTCCTTCATCTTTTCAACATTTAGTTTATTACAATATTGATAAACATAATTACGATCAATTGGATTATATTCACCCATATTAAGTTTATATTGATATTCTTTTTCTTTTACCATATATCTCGCATGAAAATTATCATCAACTACTTCCGTATTTATAACATGAATATCTTCTGGTAAGAAAGAATTCATTGCTCTTTTTAATTTATATGGTGTAATATCTACTTTCATATCAACATGAGCTTTTTGACATAATGCATGAACACCTTTATCAGTTCTTCCACTACTATTTAATGTAGTATCAATACCATCATTAATTATTTTTAAAGCTTTTTCCATTTCTTCTTGAATTGTTCTTAAACCATCTTGTCTTTGATAACCATTAAAATTTGTTCCATCATAAGAAAATGTAATTAAATATCTCATCCCACTACTATTGCCACAAATAATAATACTAAATGAACAGTTAAATAAACTGTCAATAAATTATTTGACCCTTTCTTTTTCTTTTTATTATTCTTAAATCTAATATAGTCTTTTTCATCAACACTAATTTCTTCATCAACAACATAATATGATGTATCAAGAAAATAGAAACAATATTCTATAATTAACATTATTTTGAATAACCAATAATTATTAAGTAAATAACAAATTAATAAGAATATTATACTTACTATAATAAACTCTATATTACGAAAACTCTTTTCACTTAAAGCTAGTATACTATAAAAGATAAATAAAGCTATTAAACTAGTTGTATCTTCTAATACTAATATAACTCCTATATAACATACTAAACATAATAATCGATAAATAAAACTTATTTTATTTTTTGGAAACATTTCGATACACATCCTTTATTAAATCTCTAATATCATTAGAATACTTAATTCTTATTTTTTTATCTTTAACTAAATTTACAAAACTAACTATATCTGGCATATCTATTTCATATTTCTTTAATATTTTTTTATTTTGTAAACAACTTATTTCTCCATAATAACAATCTTTTTCGTTAATAAACAAGATCTTTTTACATACTGAATATATAGTATTACTATCACAACTACCTATAATAATTGTTTTACCTAGTTTAATTAATTTATTAAATAAAACCATTATTTTCTTTTTATAAAAACTATCTAAATCCATAAATGGTTCATCGATTATAATAATCTTTTTATTACTTTTAATAAGTAGAAAATACTTTAATAACTTTAACTCACTATGAGATAATTCATTAATATTTTTATCAAGAAATGATTTATCAATTTCATAATCTTGTAAAACACTCTTATCATTAAATAAACTAGATACTTTTTTTGAACTAAGACTTATTCTTTTATCTAAATAAAAGATATTATCACTAGTTAAAGATTCCAAGAACTTATCATATCCATCTCCCATTACCCCAATAATAGTTTTTGAATCAATAACTAAATTATATTTATTATTCTTTAGTACTATGGCCATATATCATCAACCATCTCTTTCATACTAAAATATTCTTTATCTACTAAATTATACATTTTTAATTTAATAGATAAATCCACTAAAAAAGGTATTTCTAAGTTATTTTCATAGAATAATTTATCATTATTATATATTTCTCTTGTACTATATTTACCTACTATTTTTTTATTATTTAAAAGAACTATTTTATCACTTAAATAAGCTTCTTCTAAAGAGTTAGTAAAACTAATTATTGTTATTTCTAACTTTTTAAGTATATTAATTATCTCTTCTCTTAAAGATCTCTTAAATACTTCAAGTACACTATCTAATAATAATACCTTAGGTTTATGTAGAATAGCTATCATAATTAATAATAAATGTTTATCATAATAATCTAGTTCTTCTATTCTTTTATCTTGTAAATCAGTTTTATTAAATAATTCTAATACTTCTTTTATCCTAGCTAATCTTCTATCATAACCATAACCTAAATTAGATAATGGATACATCATTTCATCAATTACTTTTTTATATACAAAACTATTTTTATTAACTCTTTCTACTATCCCTAAGTTAGTAATATATTCATAAATATTTCTTTTATTTAAATCTATACCATTACAACTAATATGATTACTTGATGGAATAATACCTGAAATTAACTTAAATAAAGTTGTTTTTCCACTATTATTAGAACCTATTACTGAATAATAAGTTTTATCTTTAAATTTTAGATTAATATTACTAAAGTCTTTATATGATAAGTCATTTATTTCAAGTACTATAGCCATATTCCACCTTCTACTTTAATTATATATAAAAATATATAAAAAAAATAGACATTGGTCTATTTTTGACTAAAGAATTTAACAATTTCTTTTTCTGTAGTATAAGATTTTGTTATTTTATTACCCTTTATTTGTAATAATGTTGCACCTGCAAATTTTAATTTAGATAAATCATTAGATATTACTGTTTTCTTACCAATAAAACTATCATTAAATCCAGAAGATAAATCTAAATAATATAATGTTTTACTTCCATTATAATTACTTGCTAATGCCCCATAAAAAGCTTGTTTATCAGTTTTCATATCATAAGCTAAGACTAAGTATTCTTCCTCTTGTCTATTAAACATTGTACCTGCTATTAACATACTAGGATCTATTTCAGTAGCTTTCTTATTAGCTTTTGTTAGACTCCAAGTACCATTAGCAAAGTTTATAACTACATAAGCAAGAGCAATAAATAATACTACTCCAAGGGCTATTTTAAATACTTTATATACCTCTTTATCATCTTTAAATAATGTTTCTACTTCTTTTCTTTGAGCTTTTAATTTCTTTTGTTCTTTAATCATTTGTTTTTTATTCATAGTTCACCTCTATCGACCAAATAATTATAGCATAGATTAATTAAAAAACAAAGATTTATATGTCAACGCATGTTGTTTTATTTTAATAAAATTGTTTTTTACTTCATCTAAATCTTCATCTAATAAAATACTAACTTCATTTTTATTATAACCATTATAAAATAATTCAAAAATATATGATAAATGAATAGGCATAGAATTCTTAAATACCAGTAATTCTTTTGCATATTCTATATTCTTTTCTTTACTAGGTAATATATCAATATAACGAATATCAGTATGTGGAATAAATTCATCATAAGATAAAGCTTTATTTAATACTTCTTTTTTGTTTGTAGTATTATTTCTAATATATGAGATTATCATATTATTTAAAGCTTTTTTTAAATATGAATAAAACATGGATTGATTATAAATATCATATCTTTCTGCTACTTTGTAAAGAGTTATATAACCTAATTGCATTAAGTCTTCTAATTCATAACCAAATCTTTTAAAGAACTTTTCATATTCTTTAACTATTTTATAAATAAGAGGCTTATATTTTTCTAATAATATACTAAAACTCTCTTCATTATCACAAACCATATAAAGTATTTCATAATCATTCATGTTTCGATACATTTATTTTTTTACCATTTCATAGATTAATATCCCAGCAGCTACTGATGCATTTAAACTATTTACCTTTCCATACATTGGGATACTAACTATATAGTCACATGATTCTCTTACTAGTCTTGCAATACCATTGCCTTCATTACCAATAATTAAACATGATTTTGGTGCAAAAGAGATATTAGAGTAATTCTCACCATCCATATCTGCACCATATATCCAAAAACCTTTATTCTTTAAATACTTAATTGTGTTATTAAGATTAGTTACTTGGCATATTTTAACATCATAAAGTGTACCAACACTAGTTTTCATAACTGTTTCATTAACTGATACACTACGATTTAGTGGAAGAATTATTCCATCTACTCCACTTGCTTCAACCGTTCTAACTATAGCACCTAAGTTATGTGGATCTTCTAAGTGATCAAGAATAACTATTTTACAATTATCTTTATTCTTAATAATATCATCAATAGAACAATAGTTATAATCCCCTATTTCCAATATTACACCTTGATGATTATTTTTGGCAATAGCATCCAATTTAGTCTTTTCCATGTATTTTATGGGTATATTTCTATTTTTCAGTAAAGACAAAATATCATTTTCATTAAAATTATTTTGTAAAATAGCATTTTTTATACCATTATTTTTTTTAAAATTTTTTAATATTTCTTTAACATTATTACGTCCTGATACTATCATACACTAATTATTATAAAAAATATTCTATTTAAGAATATTCTTCATTATTATTTCTATCCTTTCATTATTATTTTCTAACTTCAAATAACCAATTAAAGCTTCTAATCCAGTTGCATATTTATATGTTACAATATCACAATTTCTTGGATGAGAGATACTTTTATGATTTCTAGCTCTTTTAATTATTTCTAATTCTTCTTCATTAAAGAAGTTTTCATCCATTAATCTTTTTACTATTTCACATTGTGCTTTTGCACTAGAATATTTAATTGATTCAGTTTGTAAATCATTAACATTAGCTATACCTTTATTAATTAGATAAATTCTAACATAATCTTCATATATTGTATCACCTAGATAAGCTAATACTAAACTATTTATTTCTTTTGTCATCTTCTATCGCTTCTACCAAACATAAATACTAGTCTTACTATTTCCATTAATGTTGATAATACACCTGCTACATAAGTAAGAGCAGCGGATGTTAACATCTTTTTAGCACCACTATGTTCATCATTAGTAACCATACCATATTCTTTAATAAGTTTTAAAGCACGATTAGATGCATCAAATTCAACTGGTAAAGTAATTAATTGGAATAATAGAATAACTAATTCAAAAGCAATACCCACCCATATTAAATTCATAATACTAAGGGCTATACCTGCCATAATAGCTACATAACCTAATTTAGATGATAAATTAACTATTGGAACTATTTTATTTCTAAATCTTAAGAATTTATAACCAATCTTATCTTGTATTGCATGACCACATTCATGTGAAGCAACAGAAGTAGCAGCAATAGTCTTGCCATTATAAATATCATGTGATAATTTAACACATTTCTTTTGTGGATCATAATGGTCAGTTAACTCTCCTTGTGTTTCTAAGATAATAACATTAGATAATCCATTTCTATCAAGTATCTCTCTTGCTACATCAAATCCAGTCTTGCCACTTTTTATTAAAACCTGTTTATATTTCTTATAATTTAAACTAATATATGCTTGTGCACCACCAGTAATTAAGGTAGCACCAGCTATTAAAAGAATAGATATTAAATCCATAATTCACCTCACTTAAATAATATAATAAATATATTAAATAGTCA
>JAEEGK010018896.1_pt1 | contig 14848 bp, 16 predicted proteins | sample 8958771 | NCBI WGS metagenome assembly JAEEGK01 (sample SAMN16246547, study PRJNA631951) | gut metagenome | biome: gut microbiome; feature: rumen; material: SC-attached | host: Bos | place: Iran: Karaj | collected 2018-10 | reverse complement strand
AGAATAAATATATAGCCAATTTTTTAATGACCGACTTTTCTGTTGCCGACGCCACCACTGATAACCTTGCTGTTTCAAATCACGTCTATGACGGGATTACACCATCTTTCCTTGATGAGGCCAAAAAGCTTGCAGGTATTTCGAAGCTCGGAAACGTTTATGCAGAACCTTCCATTCAGAACTTAAATAGCCGTGATTATTCACGTTTCAAAGAAAGACTGCTTGATAATAAAAAAGCATATGAAAATTCTGCACGGCATCTTTCCGCTATATATTATGATGAATCCGGAGAGCAAACAAACGATGATACTTATACTATAGCCAACATATATGGAATGGATGATTATGCATTAAGCACTCTTAAGATACTTCACGGAAATTTTGATGCCGAGAAATTTAAGACAGGCAAATATATTTTGGTAAACGAATATGATTACGATGGTAATGAGAATAATTTCGTAAGCTTTTTTCTCCCGGGTGAAACAATTGCCGTAAACAATGCAAACGGCGACATCAGAGAATATGAGGTAATGGCGACAATAGACATTCCTTTCGCCGTAAGAATTCAGGCTTATACCGATATGGACGTAAACTACATTCTACCTACAGATGAATTCCATGATTTCTTTGGAGAAAGAGCTCCCATGAGAACTTTGATAGACGCAACAGACGAAGCAGAGCCTGCAATAGAGAGTTGGCTTGCGGATTATACCAAGAAAGTAGAGCCATCGCTCACCTATACCTCAAGATCTGTATTTAGAAAAGAGTTTTCATCCATGACAGAAATGTTCAAGATGGTCGGCGGACTTCTCACAACAATCCTTGCGCTTATAGGAATCCTTAACTTCATCAACACCATCGTCACTTCCGTGATCTCCAGAAGGCTTGAACTTGCCATGCTCGAAGCAGTCGGAATGACCAAGAGCATTCAGAAAAAGAGCTTATGCATCGAAGGCGTAATCTACGGCACTCTATCACTACTCTTTGGCGGAATACTAAGCAGCATCATCTCTTTACTGATGATAAAGCCCTTGGAGAGCGACCTGTTTTTCTTTTCCTATAAGTTCACACTCCTTCCGATCGTCGTTGTCCTTCCGTTCCTGATACTTGTAATGGTCCTCATCCCTTACATCGTGTACAAACGCGCAATGAAGGAAACGATAATTGAAAGACTGCGACTGGCGGATGCGTAAAGAAATTGAAAAAAAATAAAAGGGCTAAAAAGGCCCTTTTATTTCCAACTCAGATTTAGTTTTTTCTTTTCATTCACACAGTCTACCAAATACAGATTAATTAAAGTTTGATAAGGTATACCCGTTTCAGAAGACTCGTTTTTAAAATACTCTATAACAGTAGGTGCGATTTTTATAGTAATTTGCTTTTTTAGTTCTTTTGCATACGGATTAGGTCTGGGATTTAAATTATCAATATCATATTCCTCTAGCATATCTTTCACTCTCCTTTCTTGTTGCTTTTCTTGCAGAAATCAGTCGAATCACCGTATCTGATTCTCTATAGCAGTGACATACAATGCACAAATGAGCTTCTTCGCTCATTCCCAACAACAGAAATCTTTCTTCATCTTCTGAATGTTCAGGATCATCAAACAATATTGCACACTCATCGAAAAATACTGTACTTGCTTCATCAAAACTTATCCCATGTTTTGTAATATTTATTTTGTTTTTGTTCTCGTCCCAATCAAAAAAATACATTCTTTCAACCATCTATCATATTTTCACTATAATTATAATATACTTACTTTGTAATTTCAATTATATCAATACAAAAGCTCACCTGAAGAATGCTTTTTTCCACAAACGAAATATACCTATTCCAAAAACCGTAACCCAGATTAATCCTGATATGATCAATTCCGTCACAGTCTCGTGAAAAGACATTAAAAAAGCTATTGTAAGGAAATTTCCGATAATAAACGGATAATGCGGTTCCATGTATGATGAATCTATCTTTTTCATTCCATTGATTGCATCAAGGACATTTATATTTAACGCTCTTACCTCATTACAGATTTTTACTTTGCACAATATAGAAAAAGAGAGACAGATGACATTAATGATCACTGTCGGCAGAAAGAAATTGTATGCAAAATACAGCGTCTGCGCCCACATAATAAACTTAAGTATCATCTCAAAATCTATATATTTTACTGTACTTTTTATTATCCCTGCTTCCCTTAGTAAACTCGGAATAAAGGAAATACCAATTCCCACAAACAGTACTATAAATATCATAGCAACTCGATAATCTGAAATATTTGCATGAGCAGCTATTTCCATTGCCAAAATAGACAGGTCAAATAAAAACTCACCTACAATAAGTAGTTCACGCATCTTTTTCCTCAATTTAAATGAGCTTTACGATACTCATTATTTTTAGAAACATCCAATCCTTCTAAAAGGTACTTCTTGGGAATATATTCTTCCACATTCAAATCAAGAAAATACGGAGCAAATATTATCTCAATGTTCATCAATTCCCATTTTCTTAAGCCGCTCCTTTTCCAATTTGTACCTATCCTCAGAATAGCGAACTGTCAGATTGTAAACTGCTCTCTGCGCGTATTCCAACGGATTACTATTGTATTTTTTCTAAGTGCTCTTGCTTATCAGCGGTGACTACATCATAAACTTCTACATCAGGCAAGTATTTTTTTATTGATTTACTTACTTCATTTGCGTCATATTCTACATTTTGAAAATCAATTATGATTTGTTCTGCATTCTTGCATTCTTTCAAAAAAGCGTAGTCACTTTCGGATGGCAAGTTTATATAAAAATTCCTCAATATTACAACAGGTACATTTATCTCAACCTCATCACTATATTCAATTTCAGTGTTTCCGGGATCCATTTCTATATTCATAAATTGCATTTTTGCAGTATGCTCTCTACCAAGTTCACCTTCGTATGAGTCTGTGCCACAATTTATACTCGAATTATTATAGAAAAAAGACGCTGTATACTCTGAAGCATACCTATTCACAAAAGATATAGATATATTCTCCGGAAAGTAGTCAGGATTCTTATCTACAAATTCATTATGCGCATTTACTATTTCACACATTTCCTTATATCCTGATAAGCCATCAGAGTATTCTATAAACACCGTTACACTGTTATTCTCTTCTTCATAAGACTGAATTTTGATATGTTCATGAGAAAAAAGCCCTATCTGCTTAACCCACTCTCTATATGATGTTCTTATAGTATAACTGTGCTTATAAGATACAGGCCCACATGCAGTCAACGTAATCACAAAAACTACTAAGATGAATATAATTTTATTTTTTAATTTTTTCATATCCATAATCCACATAACCCTTAAAGCCGTATCTTTATTATCTTCCAAATCAATGCCATCCATACCATGTTCGCTGATTGCATCAATTTAATCCTTACTTATATTTTTGAAAAATTTATTCGCGACTAGATTTCTCCAACCTATATATTCATACTACAATCACCGTATTTATTGATATTCATTACAATACATTGTTTACAAAGTTGTCTTTTCATCACTTTTTCTCATCCAGTATATTTTTTTCCAGGTGTTTACGCAAACCTGCACATATTATTAAAATCAATAATAGCAAGGGCAAAGCATAATGCGTAAAACGGATATTGAAAAAATATAAAATACCTGCAACTATCAGTAACACTGAATCCACTATCCCGATTATACGAATAATCTTCATGCTTTTACCCTCCGAAATTTGTCAACCTAGTTGTCAGTAAAACTTATTGATAGTTACTATAATTCACCTGACCTAGGCTAACCCAGGCCAGTAATGAACTTTGTTTATGATACCTGTTGTACAGTTGCATCGTTTGCAGATTCAACTTTATCAGGAAACGACCATTACAACACCTCAGCATTATTGGTACCTATCATATTGCAAAATCTTTTTTCTCCTATTCTATAAGTCAAAAAAGCTGCTACAAGCAACAAAAGTCTGCCTATCCATAGCTCTTTTCCATAAGAATAGTAATATCCCATAGCTTCATCTCCCGCAATTTTTATCGTTATCGGCATACTTATATATACGCTTTCAGAAAGCAAAGAAACCAAGAGAAATGAATAATATATCCCATATACAGCTATATCTTTGATAAATATCATCCTTAATCCCATGACAAAAAAAACCGCGAACGCTATCTGGGCGATAACTACCGCCATATTAACCAATAATAATTCTATGTATACCTTGCCTCCCAACAAAAAATTTATAATCATAGCCAGGAATTGACCACATATAAACCCCATCACCAGCACTATTATTGCTGCACATGCGCTTGATCTTATTTCATGTTGTACACTCTTTGTATATATTATTTTATAGTCCTTAATAGCAATCAGTTCACTTTCATTAAAGATTATATGAGCTATAAATATGCAAGTAAATACAATAATTACTTGCTGATAAATACACCGGTAAACCCCAATTCCGTAACTCTCGGTAACAAAAAAATTCTTATTATCGCAAAATGCCAACACAAAAAAAATCAATAAATATATTATCCAAAACAGTATATTTCTTTTTAATAAAGTGCATTTTGTAAGCACATCTCTTTTAAAATTCATGCCAGTCCATCCTTATGCATCAATGATATTATCCAGTATATCTGCCACTTTTTCGTCAGTATACACTTCGTTAAATTCGTTTTTTAATAAGTCAATAAATTCCGCATCGGTACTTATTTCTTTTTCACATACATCCAAATATAGTCTGTCCATGCATTCCGGATATTTTGTATAAACAATATATGCTATCTTTTTGGTGTAATTGTATTCAGTTGAATGTTCTTCCAACATTTCTGCATAATCTTCTCTATAGAACTCATGAACCTCTTTTGCCGACTTAATATTAAGTCTCCCCGATATGCATTCCAATATTCCCATAGCATATCCGTTTATAACATGTCTAGAAAATTTGCTGGTATCATAATTAGGAACATTGAATTCCAGTTCTTTACATATCTCTTCCATAAAATCTTTGAGAAAATCAGTATTTTCAAGATATAGCATACTAGGAGCCATGACATTTATGCTTATAATTTTGTCTTTTATCTCAAACGGCTTTATGTCTTCTTTCTTTACCATCCACAATATCTCAGGTAAAAACTGTTTATTTATATATATCTTGTCATATTTGTGCTTATCTCCCAATACACCGGAAATCTCACTCTCCATCATGTCTACTATATTTACCGCATCAGCTATTCGCGAATCAGATAATCCTTTGTATTCAAATCTGGTATTATCTGTATATAACTTGTATTCTGCTCTATCCTCATTATGATACCTATACAATGCATTTTGTAAAAAGACTGAATATACCACCACAAAAAGAATTACCGCTATAACTGTTTTTACATTTTTACTTATATCCATCTTAACTTTAAGATAGCTTATCGTAAGAAAAAGCAATGCACATATAAAAAGACTAGTTATACTTTCCAGATTTAAATCATTAACTGTAAAAGCAGGCTCACTCACAGATAGTACATGACTCGACGCATAATAATGATATGGATTACAAAAAATAAAGGTATATAACCAATATATACAGATAATCATACATCCGATTCTTTTATCTTTTATTGTTCCACATATTGATCCAAGTGAAATAGCATAGACGTACTGAACCAAAGCAATCACCGCTGCATTTGGTAGCTTTGCATTAAAGAACAGTAACAGCTGAAGAAACAAAACAAGCATCCAAGGCAAATTACTTACCACATTAAAAAGTATAAGGAATCCGTATCTTTCTCCATCACCTAATTTTCCTATACACAAGATATGTTCTCTGTTGTTTCTCAAGTAAATATTAAAAGTAAGCGATACATTTATCGCAATCCAAAAGATCACAAAATAATTTCCTGACACCTGATTTGTGATATCTCCAAACTGAAATACCACTACCAACAGCAATACGCTGATATTGGTCAAAAAATATATTATCCTGTTACTATATATCTCGGTTTCTACAATCTTTTTGCTTTTTACCATTAAATTATACATATCAGCAACCTTCAATCATGTTAGTCATATAGAAATATGCATCTTCAAGTGTAGGTACCACTTTATTCTTGCCGCTTTCAGCAAGATATCTTACTTCAAGTCCCTCTTGCTTCCGATTAAGTGAAATTATTTTGCCATACTTCTCTTCTTTAATCTCACTGTCATCAGGTACAATCTCTGCAAATACTTTACCATCCACTTTTTTAAGAAGCTCAACAACAGAACCGCAATATATAATTTTTCCCGCCTTCATTATTCCGACGTTTTCGCACATCATAGCAATGTCCGATATTATATGCGTAGAAAGAATTATGTTGGTCTCTTTCTTTCGATTATTCAAAACATTCCTAAATCTCAAGCGTTCGGTAGGATCAAGTCCGACTGTAGGCTCGTCCAGTATCACGTATTTGGGATTTCCCAAAAGAGCCTGCGCGATTGCAACTCGCTGCTTCATTCCTCCGGATAATTTACTGATTACTACATTCTCTTTTTCACTCAAGTTAAAATCTTCCAGTAAACTCTTGATTTCAGATCTAATCGAATTTGCACTTACTCCTTTTAACAGCGCAATGTATTCAAGCATCTCGTACACAGTAAGCCTCTCGAAGAAATCAAATTTTTGAGGTAGATAACCTAACATATCCCGAACAGAAACGGTATCCTTGGCAATATCATACTCATCGTAATAAACCTCACCTTTATCGAGCACAGATACCGTTGCCAATATTTTTAGTAGCGTGCTTTTTCCTGCTCCGTTCTCGCCAAGCAAACCAAAGTTTCCCTCAGGAATTTCTGTGCAGATATTTTCCAATGTATTTACCTTAGCCCTGCTGTAACGCTTTGATACATTTTTTATAACTATTGACATATATGCTACCTCACTAATTATTTGTGATTACTTTATTTTGCAATTGCTTATATATTAAGACTTCCCACACCCCAGATAATTGAATTCCTTTATCAAATTTACTTCCTAGTAGACAATAATAAACTTCCCCCCAAACTATCATCAATGCATCTTGAGTGAATACAGGGTATCTTGAGTGAATAAAAAAAGAACTCCGATACTTTGCTACCGAAGTTCATCTCTAAATCAACTATTCTTTTTGTCATGTATATGACTTAGCTCCAAGTAAAAATAATTAGTAATCAATGTTTATTCGTTTTAGTATTCTTCACAAATTCATACAACTCCTTATACTGCTTGTTATTAGCATATCCAATAGCCTTTTCTACCCAATCATCGCATTTTTCATCATCTGAAAGCCATTCCGGTGAAAATGCGTCAACTTCTTTATTTACAACAATTAATCCTCCCAAAGCCAAAACTAAAGTTATCCAAGGCATGAACGAGGCTATATTCTGAAGAGGCTCAAAAAAACGCGCACAAATATTATATATTACAGAAAAAGCAAAAACACTTATTCCGATTTTCAACAAAATTTTAGGTCCAATTGCCTGTGCATACATCCACTTAACTTTATTTACCCTTGCTGCAGGTACGCTAAACCCATTACCGCCAATTTCTGTAAAAATATGATTCCTAAAAATCAAGCTGATAAAGATTACAACTACACTTGGTATATAATCAGCAATATTAAACATTAGCACCTCCATCACTTATTACATAATCAAAAAATATCACAAATTTACAACAACATCATCCTCACCAATAATATCTTTGTCATGCGTGACTACAATAATTATTTTATCATTCTTTATGTTTCTTAACTTTATGATAAGTACTGCATCATTTACCATCAATACATCTTGAGTGAACACGAGGCATCTTGATTAAATGAAAAAACTCCGATATTTTACTATCGAAGTTTTTCACAAATAAATCATATTGCTATGAAGGATATAAATTTGCCATTTTCTATTTTATTACTATAAAACCCATTGTATTTATCAACTACCGCGCTGACGCTTCTGATTCCAAAGCCATGGTTCTTGATGTCTTTTTTGGTAGTATGTATATCCCTCTCAATAATCCCATCTTTCATTATTGTATCATTTTCCACCTTAATCAGAAGCTGCTCTCCACTATTTGATACCTCAACATCTATACTTTTTTCATCAGATTCTAGTTTTTCGCAACCTTCTACAGCATTTTTTAAAATATTGTAGAAAATTGTGCAGAGATCATAATCACTTACTTCCTCTCTGATTTTTGGACATCCCTCAAATTGAAACTTTATGTTTTTATCCTTCATCACTTTTGTCTGATCGTTAATTACTGCATCAACTGCCATATTGCAGGTATATTTTTTAGCTTCGTCTATATCAACCTGTTTTTTCATACAAGCCAGATACTCCTGCATTTTTTCAATATTGCCTTCGTCAAGATATTTTTGTAACGCTATAATATGCGCACGAGCATCATGCCTAAACCTTCGCACTTTTTCTTCATTTTTCTTTACCCCATCAAAATACCCCACTTGAGCTTTTAGCATATATTGATACTTGATTTCGTCCTGCTTCATCATATTATTTTTCTTTATAACAAAGCTTTGCCATACCATAACAATAGTAAACAGTAACAAAAGCACTGTTATAGTAAAGGCTGTAATAACATACGCATCTTGATCAAATTCACGTTTTCTTAGCACTTTTCCTAATGCATAAATTATGAAAAGTTCACCTAAGAAGCTTGTGAAAATAACTCCTAATTGAGAAAAAGAAAGCGAATAATCAATTTTCTTTTTCACGAGTATGTTTACTATAAAATAATATATCAAAGGAATCAGCAAAACTAATACTTTATCCCAAAGAGGTCTTCCAACAAGCGCTCCTCTCAAATATCTTTCTTCTCCAAAAAGTGCATAAAAAGCCACCCTTGCTAATCCCGAAAGTGAATCCATGACTATCCAAGTCATCGCCATACATAAAAATCCTTTTAGCCTTTTCCCTTTCTCTATCACCACCACAATAAAGAAGGCACAGTAATTGGGAATTCCACCAAATATCCTACCATCTCCACATCCAAAGAAACAAACTAAAGAGCATGCCATGGAAAACGTTAATAATACTGGAATAGTTATTTTTTTCTTATAGATAGAAAAATTAAATACAACAAGAAAAAAAGAATAGTATTTCAGCAAATCCAACAAACTATATTCTATAGCCCATAGAAAATCTCTCATATACGCATCCCCTCAATCAAATATTGTTTGTATTTTCTTAACGCATTTTCTTTATAGCTTTTACCAATCGGTATACTTTCTTTAGTTATCAAATTTATGGAGGCACCGGTTAAATTTGATATTTTATTTACATTAATAAGATACGATCTATGTACCCGAATAAAAGGCATCCCCCCAAGAATCCTTTCACACTTTTTCAATGTGTAAGAAGTAACAATTGTCTTTTGTGTGGTATGTACCTCACAATAATTTGAATCTGCTTTAAGATATATAATATCCGACTTGCGAAGATGATAGTCCCCTCCATTATCTGAAAAAACAACTAATGAATCCGATATAACTCTCTTATATACTTTTTGAAGTTTGGACTCGAAATATACTTCATCAATTGGCTTTCGGATAAATCCCAAAGTCTTATATCCATATGCCTCTCCGGAATATTCGGAATGGCTAGAAACAAATATGATATTTAGAAAATTTGGCAACATCTCAAGTTTTTCCATTACAGACAATCCATCAATCCCGTCCATCTCAACATCAAGAAAAACCAAGTCGATATGCCTATCCACCTCTTTTATAATTTCTTCGCCTGAGAAATATGAATATACTTTATGATTAACTTTTTTATCAATAAAAAATGAGTTGCATAAACCGATTATTTCATCGTGCAACTCTTTATCATCATCACAGATTGCTATATTGAATGTACCTATATCCATCAGTAAGCCCCCTCTAATCAAGTAAATAGCCACATTTATGAGAAATTATATCACATTCATCAATTAGATGTATTGGATATAATTACCGGAACCATAAATCACTAATGATCATTTTCACTTGCTATAGGATTCCATTTATGAATCCTATAGCCAAAGATCAAAACAACTCTTCACCCACGATTACATTCTGAACCACACCGGAATATTTATTTGTCTTAAATCCGTTTCCGGCTATCAATATGATATGAATAGCCTTATTAGTTCCTGATTCTTTTTGAAAAAGTGCCAATCTGTTCCTTAGTTTTTCATACTCATCCGAATCGATAGCATAATCTTCATTTGTATATTTCATCTCACACAGATCAATTACACCATCTTTTCTGTCAATAATCAGATCCATCTGTGCTCCATTCTCTATCTTATTGCTTCTCCATGCGAATACATGTGTCTCAATCCCGCTTATTCCCAGAGATTCTTTTATACGATCCACATGATTTAAACACACTATCTCAAAAGAATTACCTCTCCACGAATTGTATCCCGGAGAATTTATATACTCATTCCATGAATCAAATTTCTTATCTTGTATAAATTTAATGCTAAAAAGAGTAAAAGGATCAATCAGCTGATATAAAGCATCTGTTTCTTTTGTAAAATTATTGAATTTGCGAATAAAGCCACATTCTTCCAATTCCCGAAGATTCTTGGTAAGAACCGAGCCTCCGCCGATTTTTTTCTCTTTTGAAAGATCCGTTCTTGTAAGTCCCTCCTTCTTTTTGGAAAGAGCTTCTATTATTGCCATATGTTTCTCCGGCTTATCAAAAAGGGAATAAAAAAGATTGTCATATTCGTTATGAAGTTCCCCATACTCCTTAAAACACAATTCGTTTATATTCTGTGCCAAACTGAGCCTTGAATCAAAAAGATTCATATAAAGCGGAATACCGCCAAAAACCATGTAGCTCTCTATCATCTGATTTCTAGTCATGACTACATCATTTAATTCAAACAACTCTTCACATTCTGCCAAAGAAAACGGCAACAGCTGAATCCGTCTGGTTACTCTGTTATGAAATCCCTTCCTACTTGTGAGAAGGTTATTGATAATCCATGAAGTCGCAGATCCGCAAACAATAAGTACAATATCTTCCTGTGCCGAAGCCCAACTGTTCCAAAAATAATCAAGCGCGCTCTTAAAGTCTGATCTGGCTGTATCCATCCACGGAAGCTCATCTAGAAAAACAACTCTTTTTCCGCCTATAGGTTCCCTATATACTTTCTCACTACACAAAAGTACACGAAGGCGCGAAAAAGCATCAAACCAATCCTTTGGAACTTCTTTATCAGTGCTTCCGTATAAAAGCAAGCTTTCATTAAAAGCTCTGAGCTGACCTTTGGTTTTCTCATCAGTAAGTCCCGTAGAATAAAAGGAAAACCGTTTGTTGAAATATTCTCTTATAAGATATGTCTTACCTACTCTTCGTCTTCCGTAAACAACCACAAACTCAGGTCTTTTCGACTTAAGACATTGCATCAATATATCTTTTTCACGTTTTCTTCCAACAATCTTCATAAGCATTTCCTCTCTATAAATCGCCAAAGTCGATTATAAAAATAAAACTTTGGCGTTTTATACGCTCTAAAAGCATTATAAATCGCCAAAGTTTATTTTTCAAGTAACCTTAACCTCTATTCAATTCACTCAAACTGCATTCTATAATACTTCTCGTACAAACCGCCTGTCTTTAAAAGCTCCTTGTGTGTTCCGCGCTCTTCTATGCCATTACTTCCAAGAACAATGATCTCGTCTGCTCCAAGAATCGTTGAAAGTCTGTGTGCGATAGTGATTGTTGTTCTTCCGACTGAGAGCTTTTCAAGGCTGTCCTGAACGTATCTCTCGCTCTCGTTGTCGAGTGCACTCGTTGCCTCGTCGAGGATAAGTATCGGAGGGTTCTTAAGAAACACTCTTGCGATGGCAATTCGCTGTTTCTGGCCACCTGACAGTCTTGCTCCTCTTTCACCGACAAGCGTGTCAAATCCATCTGACAGGGTGTTTATAAAGTCCGTAAGATCTGCTTTTTCAGCAGCTTCCCTTATCTCATCCATTGTGGCATCAGGCTTTCCGTAAGCGATGTTCTCTCGAACCGTGCCGTTAAAGAGATACACGTCTTGTTGCACAATTCCGATAAACGATCTGAGCGATCTCTGTGTTACGTCACGAATGTCAACTCCGTCTATTTTAACGCTTCCGCCCGTTACATCGTAGAATCTTGGAAGCAGTGAACAAAGCGTTGTCTTTCCGCCTCCTGACGGGCCTACAATAGCAATATTTTTGCCCTTATCAACATGTAGACTGATATGGTCAAGAACGCTGTCTTCCTCACCGTAGGCAAAAGAAACGTCCTCATAATCAATGACACCTTCAACATGTGTAAGCTCTTTTGCCCCTTCCTTATCAACAATCTCAGGCTGTGTCTCCATAACCTCGCAGAATCTTCCAAATCCCGCAAGACCTTTCTGGAGCTGCTCCGTAAACTCAACAAGTACGTTGACCGGATTGATAAATATATTGATGTAGAGTGCATAGATTGCCATATCTTCAACCGTCATCTGTCCTTTGGCGATAAATACGCCGCCGGCCACAATAACAGTTACAAACAACAGTCCCTCAAAGAAGTTATTTCCCGAATGGAAAAGCGCCATCTGCTTGTAATTGTCTTTCTTTGACTCAAGGAAAGCGAGGTTACTTTTGTCGAATTTCTTTTCCTCAATCTCCTCTCCGGTAAAGGACTTCACAACCTTGATTCCTCCGAGTGTATCCTGAAGGGATGAGTTGATGCCGGCAACCTTCTTCCTGTTATCTGAAAACGTAGCTCTCATCTTCCTGTTACGACTTACCGAAAATATCGCCATCACAAGCACAACAGACACAAGACAAAGCGTCATCGGCACATTTATGCGCATCAGAAGTATGAAGGAACCGACTATTTTTACAAAAGAGATAAATATATTCTCGGGGCCGTGATGTGCAAGTTCGGAAATATCGAATAAATCCGATACCAGCTTACTCATCATCTCGCCCGTATTGTGTGTGTCATAATATGAAAAAGAAAATGCTTCAAACCTCTCAAAGAGCTCTTTTCGCATGCCGGATTCCATCTTGGCGCCCATCATGTGTCCCCAGTAGGTCACGTACCACCTGCACAGGAATCTGATGAAATACAAGAGAAGTAGCATTAGTCCGATAATCCAGATTCTTTTCATTATGATCTCAGGTTCTTCAAGAAACAGTGTCTCTCTTAGTATCCTTATGAACTGCGGAAAAACGAGGTCTATTACCGAAAGAACCGTTGCGCAGAACAAGTCAAACAAGAATACTCCGATATATGGTTTGTAATATGGTATAAATTTCTTGATAAGATCCATGATGTCTAATTCCTCTTTTTTTACGTAATTTACTCTGCGTGTCCTATAGCCAGATTATTGAGCCAGCGCTCTTTCTTAAGCCAGAAATGGAAAATAGTGATCTTGATAAAATCAACAAGTTTTACACATATAAAGAGCTCTATAGGACCTATATCCGTGTATTTGCCAAGGATAAGAATCATAGGAATAAGTACAATCAAAGTAACCAACGCATCTCCGTACGCTCCCATCTTGGTATCGCCGCCCGATCTTGCAACAGCCTGCTGAGCGTTGATATATACCCATATAGGCATAAATATTGACAGAACGATAACCATCCTTCTGCATATGTCTATAGCGCCGTCGCTAAGCCTTCCGTATACTACAGGTACGATAAGCGTAGTCACAAAGCCAACAAGCGTCATTACGCAGCCAAAGGCAAATGATCCCGACAAGAGCCAGCTCTTTTGCCTGCGTGCTTCTTCAAGCTTGCCTTCTCCGAGTGTCTTACCCATAATGACACTTGTAGCAGAGTATATTCCGCCAAATGCTACGAAGAAGAGATTTGCGATGGCAAAACCTGCAGCCATTCCCGATACTACTTCAGCTCCACCTCTGCTGTTAAAGATAGCAGTATTTACAGTCTCCGACAATACCCATGTCATCTCACAGAAGAGCATAAGCGCTCCTTTTCTCAATATCTCTCCAAAGAGACGGAAATCAACTTTAAAGCCGTCCTTTAATGCAATGGCAAAATCAGGTCTCACCTTGATATATATGCCGACAAAGATAACAAATTCAAGCGTTCTTGCTATAACAGTCGCAACAGCCGCGCCTCTTACGCCAAGTGCCGGGAAGCCGAAGTTTCCGTAGATAAGAAGGTAATTAAACGTAGTATTTGTAAGCGTAGCGATTACAGTGACAACAAGCGGTGCCTTTACTCTTCCCATATCTCTCAAAGAAGTTGCTATACAGACAGAGAAAGTCATCGGAAGCCCCATCCAGAACATAATGTGGATATACTTAACCGCCTCATCAAGGATAAACGGAGCCTGGGTATTTCCTATGAGCATAAGCGACAAGACCTGTCTCGGGAAAACTCTGCAAACCAGAAAATATGGTATAAAAGCAGAAAGTCCCATAAAAATCTTGAATATAAACGCCTGCTGCATTCCTGCCTTGTCTTTTGCCCCAAAGAACTGTGTGAGAAATATTCCTCCCGACATGCAAATGGTATTGATGAATACCATGAAAATAAACAGTATCTGACCTGCAACGTTAACTCCGGACATAGAGACATCGCCAAGCCCGGATACCATGAAATTATCTATAAGGGAGACCATGTTCTGAATAAGCTGCTGCAACATGATAGGTACAGCAATCTTCAATGCATTCTTATAAAACGATCCGTCTCCGAATATATTTCTTTTTCCTTCCATAGTTCCTCCCTTTTATTTCTATCATGTTTATTGCATAGTTTCTATATTTTACTCTCACTATATATAAAAGTCTACCGATTACTTGTACTTTATA
>JAEEGK010018894.1_pt1 | contig 14850 bp, 21 predicted proteins | sample 8958771 | NCBI WGS metagenome assembly JAEEGK01 (sample SAMN16246547, study PRJNA631951) | gut metagenome | biome: gut microbiome; feature: rumen; material: SC-attached | host: Bos | place: Iran: Karaj | collected 2018-10 | reverse complement strand
GAAAGCTACTTGTGGGATCTCGATCCGACGGATTCCAACCAGACGGCCCTCGCGGAGATCACGATGGACAACGGCATGCCGCACGTGCAGATTGATCCCATGAGCGCATCTCGCGTCTACACGCTCCTGGGCAAGCCGTCCCTCGATGCAGAAGGCTGGGCGCGTTCGGACGACCTTTCCGACGCCGCCTTCCTTGAAACCAACCGCTTCTTCAAGGTTTCTGTCGAGTTGAAGTAATCGGGGCCGAACTATGATATACTTTTCCGCGATGAGCCGACCCCTAGAGATTCAAAAGCGAACACCTGTCAAAACGACAGGGCTGTATGCCGATGCGCCCGCAGCACTCCTACGGTCGCGTCCATTCATTGGCTCAAAAAAAAATTCCCCAAGAATCGAATTGAGAAAAAGGAGCATCCCATGACCTTTTCACCACATTCCCAACTCATAGGATTTCCAAAACCAACTTTCTTTCTCTCCCGCCCCCCTATTTTCTAAGACCCTACCTCCACCAGTAAGAAAGTGCGTTTCACCCGGTTATGGGGGAAACGCATTTCTTGTTTTCCGAAACCCATCATTCTGGATGTGAGAATAATGGGTGGGGAATAGAACAAAGTAGGGAACGAAGTAGGGAACGAATCCGCGTTGTGCTATAATTTCACCGTGAACGCAAAAGCAAAAGTGTCAGGATCGGTGGTAGCGGGGTTTCCATCTCCCGCCGAGCAGTACCTTGAGCCGCCGCTTGACCTGAACGGACTTCTGGTGAAGCGTCCGGCCGCCACGTACTTCGTGCGCGTCGAGGGCGACTCGATGATCGGCGCGGGCATCTCCGACGGCGACCTCCTCGTGGTCGACCGGTCTCTACGTCCCGCAAACGGCGACGTCATCATTGCCAGCGTGGACGGCGATTTCACTGTGAAAACCTACCGCCGCGACAAGAGCGGCGTCAGCCTGGAGCCAGCCAATCCTAACTACCCCGTCATCCGCCTCCGCTCCGGACAGGAGCTGGACTACTTCGGCAAGGTGACGGCCTGCATACACAGATTCGCGGGGAAGAGATGATCGGGCTGGTGGACGGTAACAACTTCTTCGTATCCTGCGAGCGTGTGTTCAACCGCCGCCTCGTGGGCCGGCCCGTGGCCGTCCTCTCGAACAACGACGGGTGCTGTGTTTCGCGTTCAAACGAGTTCAAGGCGCTCGGCATCGAGATGGGAACTTCCTACTATCAGCTGAAGCACAGGGAGAAGTCGGGCGAGTTGGACTTCTGCTCTTCCAATTACGAACTCTACGGCGATATGTCGCGCCGCATCATCTCAATCCTCCGCGATGAGGCATTGGACGTTGAACAGTATTCCATCGACGATGCGTTCATCTATCCGCCGATGGGCGACGGCATCGACCTCATCGAATACGGCAAGCGTCTCCGCGCAAAGATTCTCCGTTGGGTCGGCATCCCGTGCGGCGTGGGCTTCGCCCCGACAAAGACGCTCGCCAAGATTGCCAACCACATCGGCAAGAAGCGTCCAGAGGGTGTGTTTATGCTGCCAGACGATCCGACGGAGATTCTCGCCTCCCTTCCTGCCGGCGAGGTGTGGGGCGTCGGTCACAGGCTCTCTGTGAAGCTCCGCGCCGAACAGATATTCACGGCGAAAGACCTCCGCGACGCCAGCGATGACGTGATCCGATCCGTCGGCGGCGTTGTGCTTCTCCGCACGGCCACAGAGCTTCGCGGCAAGCCATGCAACGATGACAGGGACTACGACGCAGACCCTGACAGCGTGTCGTGTTCTCGCTCCTTCGGCGAGCCGGTGACGACGCTCGACGGCATCTCCGAGTCACTCGCCTCGTTCACGGCACATGCGGCGACAAAGCTCCGCAAACACAGTATGCTGGCAGCAGGCTGCAACATCTACGCGCAGATATTCCGTTCCGGCGGCGGAGGCGACTGCATCGTGCGGACGGTCATGTTCCCCGTGCCGACAGATGCGACGAACGCAATGCTTGACGCGATCCGTCCCGAAGTGCCTGCGCTCTTCCTGCCCGGCACGCGCTATCGCAAGACGGGCGTCGTGTTCTTCGGACTGGAGAAAGTCGGCTCCGCCCGCCAGATGGACTTGTTCGCTCCGCCAAAGGTGTCCGAGGCGTCGCCGCTCTACAAGGCAATCGACGCCATCAACGCCCGCTACGGCAAAGGCAAGGTGTTCTCCGCCTCAGAGGGCATTGGCGACAAATCGTGGAAGATGAAGCGGTCGAAGCTCTCCAAACGCGCCTCGACCCGCTGGGACGAGCTGCTAACCGTCCGCTGACACAGCAAAAGGCGCGCCACAAATGCGACAGCCGCGCTTGACGCAGTAGTCACTCATGTGATATAATACGAATCCGTATTTTCTCTTATGACCATGAAAGACACGCACGAGAAAGTCAGGCGGTTCATGATCGCCTTCAACAGGATCGACGCACTGTACGTTGATACGGTGGGGACTTTTGGCGTCAAAGGGAATCTCTTTGTCCTGTTCTACGCTATTGCCGATGGGAAGGTCTATTCGCAGAAGCAGATTTGCGACGACTGGAACATTCCGCGAACCACGCTCAACACCATCGTCCGCGAATGCGTCAAGGACGGGCTCGTGCAACTCGTCCCGCGCGGCAACAAGGAGAAGGACATCCACCTTACGCCGAAGGGACGCAAGATCGCCGACGAAGTCTTCGGGCCGATCTTCGCCGCCGAGTCTCGCGTCATGGAGCCGTACCTTGCGGCCGGTGTGTTGGAGATGATGGAGAAGATGGCCGACAGCTTCGAGACCGCGTTCGGCAAACTCAAACCACGCAAGAAGTAATCACATGAATCAACTCGCAACTACCCTATCGAAATTGCGCCAATTACAATACGGATTCGTATTGTCCGCCATCGCTTTTGCTTCTTTTTCTCTACCGCTTCATGCCGAGGAAAACGGATCGGAGGAGACATCGCCCGTCGCCGTGCTGACGCAGACAGTGCAGGCGGACGCCGCGAGGATATGTCGCCGATACCCGGCGCGAATCCGCGCCGTCGAGCAGGTCGATGTTGTAAGCCGACTCTCTGCCGACATCGTTGAAGTTGGTTTCTCGGAGGGATGCATGGTGCGCAAGGGCCAGCTGCTCTACCGTCTGGACGACGTCCGCTTTGTTGCCGCCGTGAGCAATCAGGTCGCGCAGATAGCGGAAATCGGGGCGAAGCTCGAAATGGCAAACCTCACTTTTGCGCGAAAGGAGAAACTACTCGCGAAAGGAATGACAGCCCGGGCGGAGTTCGACGCGGCACGCGCCGCAAAGCTGGAGCTGGAAGCGAATCTTGAGGCGGCGAAAGCCGCGCTCGTCCTCGCCGAAGACGACCTCCGCCACGCCCGCATCGTCTCGCCGATAGACGGCAAGGTTGGTCTCACCGCGAAAACAGCCGGCAACTACGTCACGCCCGACAGCGGCGTCCTCGCCACAATCGTCAAGACCGACCCGCTGCGCGTCCGCTTCTCGCTGTCGATGGCGGACTATGCGCGGTTCTTCGGGTGCAGCGAAGAACACCTCAAGTCCGAAGCCGACATACGGATCGACACGCCACCCGGAATGACGCCGATCCCGAAAGGTTCCATCGAGTTCGTGGATCTCAAGGCGGTTGAGCGCACGGACACGGTTCTCGTCTATGTGCGCCAGCCAAATCCCGACGGGCGGCTCGTCCCCGACAGCGCGGCGACGCTTGTCCTTTCCGTAGCAGCGTCGGGCACCCTACCGTGGGTTCCGCCGCAAGCCCTTATCGAGGACGGCGACGAGAGTTTCGTCTATGTCGTCGAGGACGGGAAAGCCGTTCTCCGCGCCGTCGAAGAGAGTGCGCGGCTCCCCGACCGCGTGTTCGTGAAGTCCGGCCTCAAGGCTGGCGAGACGGTGATCGTTGGCGGGACGCACAAGGTCTCCGACGGCGCGGCTGTGACCTGCAAGGAGGCAAAGTGAGCGCGTCCGAAAGACATCTCGGTTCGCTTTCGCGCGTGTTCATCGAGAGGCCGCGCCTCGCCGCCGTCGTAGCAATCGTAATGGCGGTTGCGGGGATCATCGCCTTGCCGCATCTCGCGATGGAGGAGTTTCCCGAAATCGCCCCGCCGCAGATCTACGTCTCCGCCACATACGCGGGGGCGGACGCGCAGTCCGTCATCGAGACGGTGGCGACGCCAATCGAGGACGAGCTGAACGTGGTCGAGGGGCTTTCCTACTACACCTCGACCTGCGACAGTCTCGGCGGACACTCCTGCACCCTGACGTTCGCGAGCGGAACGAACCCCGACCTTGCAATGGTCAACGTGCAGAACGCGGTCAAGCGCGCCGAGCCGCTACTGCCGTCCGAAGTCCAGCGCACGGGCGTGGACGTCGCCAAGCAGACCTCGTCCTCCATCGCCATGTACGCGTTCACCACGGACGGATCGCGCGTCTCGCCCCTCGAACTCGGCGACTACGTTTCGCGCACCGTGAAGGACCGCCTGACGCGGGCGCCCGGCGTCTCGTCCGTCGCGGTCTATGGCGCGAAGGACTACGCAATGCGAATCTGGCTGAACCCCGTGCGAATGGCCGCTCTCGGCATTTCGACCGAGGAGGTGGAGGCCGCAATCTCCGCGCAGAACCTACAGGCCGCGCCGGGCGACATCGGCGCGGACGGGGCGAACGCAGGGCGCACCTACAAGCTCACGACGCGCGGACGCCTCAAGAAGCCACCGGACTTCGCGTCCATCGTTGTCAGGACGGACGAGAACGGCGGCGTTACGCGGATATCCGACATCGCCCGCGTGGAACTCGGCGCGAGCGGCTACGCGCAGAGCGCGACGCTGAACGGCAAGGAGGCCTGCTACATCGACGTGTACCGCCAGACCGGGGCGAACGCGCTTGCGACGGCGCGGAGCGTCAAGGCCGAGATGGAGGCCCTCAAGAAGTCGTTTGCGCCGGGCGTGGAGTGCGTCGTCGCCTACGACCCGACGCTCTACATCAACATGTCGCTCAAGGAGATCGTCTCGACGCTTCTGCTCGCGCTGCTGGCGGTCGTCGTCATCACGGCGCTCTTCCTGCAGGACTTCCGCGCCACGCTCGTTCCCTGCGTCGCCATCCCGATTTCGCTCCTCGCGACGCTGCCCGTCTTGCTCGCGCTGGGCTATTCCATCAACCTCCTCACGATGCTGGGGCTAGTCCTCGTGATCGGCTCCCTGTGCGACGACGCCATCGTGGTGACCGAGAACTGCCAGACGCTGATCGAGCGCGACGGACTTTCCCCGCGCGACGCCGCCTTCCGCTGCATGCACGAGATCACCGGCGCGATCATCGCGACGACGCTCGTCACCTTCGCGTGCTACGTGCCGTTCCTGTTCTACGGCGGCATGGTCGGACGGCTCTACCTCCAGTTCGCCGTATCGATGTGCATCGCCCTCGGCTTTTCGACGGTCGTCGCAATCGTCCTCTCGCCCGTCCTCTGCTCGCTTCTGCTCCGGCCCAGCCGTCCGTCAAAGGTGTTCGCGCCGTTCAACGTGCTTCTTTCGGTTTCACAGGGCGCATATCTTCGCATCGTGCGCCTGCTCGTCCGACACGGCGGCATCGCGCTTCTCGTCACCGCGCTCTGCGGCGGCGGGATATGGGCGCTTTCAAAGGCCGTCGAGCCGGGGTTCATACCCGACGAGGACAAGGGGTTCTTCATGTGCGACTTCGAGCTTGCGCCCGGCACCACCATCGCCCGCACGGAGAAGGTGCTCGCCGAGTTCCTTGCGTCCATACGCGACATTCCGTCCATCGAGACGGCCATGCTCGACGCGGGCTCAAGCATGATGTCCGGCTCGGGCGAGAACTACGGCTCGGGCTTCATCCAGCTCAAGGACTGGTCGCAGCGGCGCGGCCCCGGCGAATCGCAGGAGGAGATCATTGCGGAGGTGCAGCGGCGGGCGGACGAAATCGCCGAGGCGCAGATAACCTGCATGGCCATGTCGCCGCTCATGGACCTCGGCACGACGGACGGGCTCGAATTCCAGTTCTGCTCGGACGGCGGCGCGTCGGGCCGTACGCTTGCGCAAGCCGTCCGCCGCCTCGCAGACCGCATCCGCGAGCTGCCGGGCGCGGGCAACGTGACGGCGTCTTTCACGAGCGACACGCCGCAGATCTACCTTGACGTGGACCGCGACAAGGCGCAGTCGTTCGGCGTGTCGGTGGACAGCCTCTTCGCCTCGTTCCAGAGCATCATGTCGGCGCATTACGTGAACGACTTCAGCCACGGCGGGAACAACTACCACGTCATCGTACAGGCCGACGACTCATTCCGCTCCTCGCCCGAATCGCTGGGCGAGCTGCAGGTGATGAACTCCGAAGGCGCGTTCGTGCCGCTCGCCTCGTTCTGCACGTTCAAGAAGCGACCGGGCGTCAGGCAGATCAACCGCTTCAACAAGCAGTCGAGCGCGTCCGTCACGGTCGGCGTCGCTTCGGGGAGCGCGGCGGAACTCATGCGCGGGATCGAGGCGATTGAGCTTGAGCCTGGCTATCACGTCGAATGGACGGGCATCGCCCGGGAACAGCGCGAGAACGAGGGGCGTCTCGGCCCGCTTCTTGCGCTCGCCTGCCTCTTCGCGTATCTCTTCCTCGTCGCGCAGTACGAGAGCTGGACGCTTCCCGCAAGCGTGATGCTCTCAGTCATCTTCGCCATTGCGGGCGGATATGCCGCGCTTGCGCTTTTGGGCGGAACGCTCACCGTCTATGCGCAGCTCGGCCTCGTCATGCTGATCGGCCTTACGGCGAAGAACGCGATCCTGATGGTCGAATATGCCAACGCGAAGCAACGCATCGGGCTGGGCATTGCGCGTTCTGCGATAGGAGGCGCAAAGGCGCGGTTCCGCGCGGTCATGATGACGGCGTGGAGCTTCCTTGTCGGCGTCCTTCCGCTCGTCTTTTCGTCAGGCGCGGGCTGCGAAAGTCGCCAGGCCATCGGCCTCGTCACCTTCGCGGGGATGCTCGTCGCCACCGTCGTCGGCATCGCATTCCCGCCCACCTACTTCGCATTGTTCAGCCGCATAAGGGCAAGGAGCGTTGGTCATGGTCAATCTCGCACCATTGCATAATAGCGACCGCGATCAATTCGTTCGCGACAACCAAGAGGCCTTCCGATACGGTGCAACCGAGGAGTTCGGATTGCGCGATGCGCATTTTGGGGAAGACGGCGAAATCATATCCAGAAAGACCATCCTTGCAAGCCTTGACGCCCTTGGCTCGCGGGCTTATCGCATTCTGCGTGACGGGAGCGTTGTCGGAGGACTTATTCTCATTGTCGATGAAGAGGCGCACAAAGGTTCCTTGGATATTCTTTTCGTAGAGCCCGCCGCGCACAGCCAGGGCATCGGACAGGCGGCATGGGCCAAAGTCGAAGCTCTGTTTCCGCAAATCAACGTCTGGACTACGCACACTCCGTACTTCGAGAAGCGAAACATCCACTTCTATGTAAACAGGCTTGGCTTCAAGATCGTGGCCTATTACAACGACCGGTTCCCAGACCCGGAACACTGCTTCGCCGAGGACGATGACACCTGCGGCATGTTCAAGTTTGAGAAGTGCATCCGCTGACGCGCTGGAAGCCGCCACGTTGGCCCGTGTTGGGCTTTCGCGGCAAGGAGGCGCAGTTGGCCGCCTAAACGCCAAAAGCCCGCCACAGGGCAACGTGGCGGGCTTCTGGCGCAAGGCGGGGGATTGCCGCGTCAGACGGCGTTCCGCATGGTGTTCCACTCGTCGAGTTTCGCCCAGAACCTGCTGCCGTGGCGTTTCATGTCCTTCTTCGCCCTGCGGCAGATGCCCTGCATCCTGTTGGCGACCTCGATGATGACCTTCAGGCCATCGCCAATCCCATGCAGGAAGTCGGGCATCCGCTCGAAATTCACCTTCGCTGCCGACTCGACGATGTTGCCAAAGTCGCGCGCAAGGTCGCGGAACACCCGTGTGCGGAAGCACTCGGGCGCACAGCGCAGGCGGTAGTCGTTGTCGCTCGCCGATATGAATGCGCGGAGGATGTCCCGCACCGACGCGGCGTTTGCGATGTCCCGCTTCACGTCCGCCAGTTCCGACGCGTACTTAGTCGGGACGCTCGACCCGTCGCGCATCGCGTCCGTGAGTTTCTTGCCTATCCGCAGCCAATCCGTGAGCGTCCAGATCCGCTCGCCCGCGAATATCGCAGCGGTCGTCTTGTCGAAGTCGTGTATGAGGGTCATAAAGTCCTCGCACTCAGTGAGCGCGGCGAAACTTGCCGAGAGCTTTTCCGCTCGGCACTCGCGGAGCCTCTTCGCTTCGCTCAGTCCGCTCGGCGTTGCGCGCTCAAATCGCGCGCCCCAACAAGGGGCGGTTACCGCTCCGCGATTCCGCCCCAGCGCCGCATCCTGTCCTCTCAGGAGGCTTTCGTCGCCTCATCATCGTGTCCTTTCGGTTTGGGTTTCGAGGGTATCCACCTCGGCCACCCAACGATGACACATGATGCCGTATGATTCCAGGAATAGCAACGGGGATAATGACTATTCCTTGCAGCAGAAAACCCCGCCCTATCGGACGGGGTTTTATTCGCCTTACGGCTCTTTCCTGGCGTTCGTCAGGCGGCTGTCAACTCGTCGAGCGCGACCACGTAGGTCGCCGATGTGCAGTAGCACTTGTTGCCCCGCGCACCTGCGTTCGGATCGACAAGCACGTTGACTTCGCGCGGAAGCGGTGCGCCGAGAACCTTCTCCATGATCTGCTTGACCCAGTCGCGCATCTCGGCCTTCTCCGCGTCGGTCTTCGCCTCGGACGTGTAGTCCGTGTCGTGGATCATCACCGCGTTCTGGTTCTGCAGGAAAACATGGCCGAGCATAGCCTCTTCGACCGCCTTGGCGAGCCTGCTCTTCTCGTATGCCTCTTCTATCGTCATCTTCGTCATCCTTGATTTTCGGTTTATCGTTGCGTCCTTCGCGGTACTCCCTTTCCCCCGTCGGAACAGCGCACATGATGCCGTATCTGACGGGTAATAGCAACGGGGTATTTGAGTAAATAATCACAACCGCGCGACGAACGCCGCACGGCTTCACCGGACGCAACGCCGGCTTTACAGCGGCTACTTCTTCGCCTTCTTCGCGGCGGGCTTTGCGCTCTTCTTGGCCGCCTTCGTCGGCTTCTTGGCCGCTTGCTTTGCCACGACCTTTGCGGCCTTCGCCGCAGGCTTCTTCGTGGCCGCCCTGACGGCAGCCTTCTTGACCGCTACGGGCTTCGCCGCAGCCTTCGTCTTGGGCGCGGGCTTCTTGGTGGCGGGCTTCTTCGCCGCCGGCTTTGCACTCTTCTTGGTCGCCATGTTGTCGGCTCCTTTCTTGAGTTTTACTGTGGCAATATTTTACCACAGTTGCACAGGACGAACAATGCCGGATTGTCGCAACCGCGTAAATTCACCTCGCATTCATGCGCAATGGACGCAACGCGAGTGTTAGGCCGTTTTGCTTGCGGCCTGCCGGATCGCCCTGCGAGGAAGATGCGAAGCGGCGAATCCTGCGGGGCGGGGATGGCTCTATGCCATCCGCCTCGCAAACGAGATGATGTTCTTTATGCCCGTCAGCTCGCCAAGCGAGCGCGTGACCAGAAACTCCAGTTCGTCGAAGTCCGTCCGGGCCGCAGACTCGGCAAGGGCAAGCTCGTCGACGGCGGAGAGCCGTCTCCATGCCGCCAGCGTCACTCCGGCCACGTCCTCGACCGTCTTGCGGACGGCTGTGAAATCGACCTTCCGCCCGCTGGCCGGAATGTGCCGCCTGTACACGTTGCGAAGTCGATCTCGTCTTTCGGCGACCGCATCTGCCTTCGCCTTGGTCCGCTGGTACTCGGCTTCCGCAAGACGCTTGACCTCCGCCGCGACCATCCGAGTCACCTGTTCGGGCGTTGGGAACCCCATGTTTGGACGCCAGTTCTTCATCGTCCACCTCCCTCGCTACATCAGTTCCCATCGAGCGATTTCCTCTCCGCTGCGGGAGTTCACGACCCACTCGCCGTTGCCGTAGTCAACGACCTCGCCGTCGTGCGCGTCGGCGACCTCCGCCGCGTCGCGCTTGATGGATTCCACCGCCGCGTCCCTCGTCTTGAAGGATCGTGTGTCGTTGCCGTAGCCCGAGGCGCTGAAGCTTACTCTTGTCCTTGCCATTTCCCACCACCTTGGCTCATGCGAGGGACTCCGCCTTCAACAAAGTGGCGTCCGCATCCTCGACCTGCGACTTCATGATTCGGAGGATGCCGCGCAACTCCTTGATCCCGCCCCTGCCGAGGCCGTCGGCAAGCGCAAGGCAGTCGATTCCCGAAAGCGACCCAGCCACTTTCTGAAGCACGACGTGCGCCTTGCCTACGAGGACGCAAATCTCGTCGGGCTTCGGCTTCGCCAGCCTCGGTGACTCCTTCACTTTGTACTCGCCCCGGATTTTCTCTCGGACCTTGGCGTTGGCCTCTTTGACAAGTTCGTTTGACTTCTTACCGACAAGCTCCGCGAGACGGTCAAGCATCATCTCGCGCGTCGCCGTGTCGCTGTGCCTTGCGGCCTCGCCCATTCCGTCGCCCGCATCCATGCTCCTTTTCATGTCCGCGAACGTCAGGCAAGGCGGCATTTCGCCGACCGCCCACAGCTCTTCGGGATGCACCCGCTTGAACCATCCGAGGATGGTCTCGTTCATTCCCTTGCCGTTTTTCATGCTCATCTTTGTTTTCCTTTCATAGGGTTGTTTACGGCGCATATGATGCCGTAGATTTCGGGCAATAGCAACGGCCCATCTGAAGATTTATGAAAATTCTCTCAGCCCGAGAAAGAGACGGGCTTCCGGGCGATGAATCGCCCGGAACAGGACAACGCTCCGCCGTCGGCTTACGTCCGCGCGAGAGCGTCCTCAAGCGCATAGCCGATGGACGCGAGGCGGGTCACGACGGCGTCGAAGTCGTCGCCTTTCTTGTATGCGGCGATGACGCTACGGGCTTCTTCTCTGAGTTTGTTGATCTCGTTCATGGCGTTGCTCTCCTTTCTCGTTTGCTTTGCTTCAATCGCGAAGGTCGGTCTTTACGATGCTCCAGACGATTTCGTCGCCGAGCTTGGCCTCGTCGTCGTTGAGGCGCACAAGGTCGGTCGGGTCGAAACGCGGGCTGTCGCCGGCAAGCGTGTCGCAGATGTCCTTGTCCATCAGCTCCACCGCCTTTGCGCGGCTTCTGCATACGATGACCTTCGGCGGCTCGTCGCTGTAGGCGGACACTATCCGCAGAACCCACACAAGCTTCTGCCTGCGCTCGTACAGCTCCTTGCCGCTCTTCCTGAACACTTCCGCCAGCTCCGTGTTCCAGCCGAGCGGGAAGTCGGTCGCGTTGTCGAGCGCTCTCATCATTGCCTCTTTGATTGTCATCTTCGTTTTCCTTTCTGTTCGCCCCAGGGGGCAGCTTCTACATGCGGACACTATGATGCCGTAATCCGGCGGAAATAGCAACGGCCTATTTTCAGATTTATTTCGCCTCGCATTTGAGGGCGAGAGGCGGCGTTCACCGCCCCTCGCCGCGATGCGCTATTTGCTTTTCCGCTTGCGGCGAGCGGCCTTGATCACCGCCTTGCGCTTCGCAATGTACTCGTCGTACTTCGCCTTGTCGCCATGCGAAAGCCATGTGTAGTACCAGTGGTCGTAGTCCTTGTCGGTGATGTCCGCAAGGCGCGCGAAGACGTACTCGCGCTGCTGGCTCTCGGTGCTGTCGAGGATGTCGTAGAAGTCCTCGCCCGCCTCCATGCGCTCGGCAAGTTCGCGGAAGGTCACGGTCTCGGAGAAGTCGTCCATGAACTTCCGCTCCTCGGGGTGTTCGCGGAGCATCCAGTCGCGGACCACCTCGTCAAGTTCGCTCCGCGTTTCGTCGCCGCCCAGCTCCTCGATCTGCCTGTCCAGTTCGACCTTGAGCGCGTCCATCACCGCCTTGACTGCCTTGGGGTTTGCGATGCCGGACTTCCTGCCGTCGAGGTGCGTTATCTCGACGAGCTTCGCGCCCCGCTCAGCGTAGGCGCGGCGGCAGCGTATGAGGTTCTCCTTCTTCTTGTTGTTCGTCATTGTCCTGTTTCCTTTCGTTTCTGTTTTTCGGTTGTACCGCGCCTCCCTCGCGGGAGGTCGCGGCGTTTGAAATTCATGCCCAGTAGGTTTCGTAGCGGTCTTCCGCCGCATCCTCGTCGTACTCCTCCGCCTCCGTCTCGGCGCGGTCGATCATCTCCTCCATCGCGTCGAGCTTCTCGCGCATCGCCTTGATCGCCTCGCGCAGGGCTTTCCACTCGTCGTGGTCGAAGTCCTCCGGTTTCGTCTCCGTCAGCGTCATCTCGGTGTCGGTCGCGATCTCCTCGCCGAGGTTCTCGAGGTCTTCGGCGATCGCCTGCGCCCCGTAGGTCTCTTTCTCGCTCATCTTCTTGTTCCTTTTTTTTCGGTTTTCGTTTCGCTCCCCTCGCGGGCCTTTCCCGCTCAAGGAACGGTACACATGATGCCGTAATAGTCCAGGAATAGCAACGGCCCTGGCGAAGATTTATGAAGATTTATTTATTCACAATCCCGCTTGCTATCGCTTTAACTATTACGGTAATATGTCGGACGATGGGATAGGACCTCGATTCGCGCGCCCGCAACGGGCGTAAAACAAAAAAGGCGGTCACGCCATTCCGAAGAACGGCGTGACCGCTTTTGCGCGCAAGGCCTCTACTCGCCGTCCTTGCAGTCGGCGCACTTGCCGCAGTTCGCGTCCTCGTTGCAGTCCGCGCAACCTGCGCTGGCATCGGGGAGCGAGCAGTCTGTGCATCCACCCTGGGAGGCGGAAGCAGGAGCCGCGTTCGTGGCGGCAGCGTCGCCTGTTGCGAGGTCGTCCATTATCCCCTCGTAGGCGAGCTGGGCGAGCGCGTGGAGACGCACCGCCTGCGAGGGGGTAAGCTTTCCCTCCGCTACCAGCGACTCGATCTTGTTCGAGACCGCCTCGCGCCCGCCGAAATCGTAGGCGGTCTGTATGACCGTTGCGATGTTCTGCCTGCGCGTACCACCTCCGATTGACTCGCAGCCGATGATGGCCGCGACTGCGACTGCCGCGATTGCCACGGCGACGATTGCCTTGCACACGGTGCGAGGCGTATTGAACTTTCCGTCCATTGGATTACTCCTTCTTGTGTTTTTGTTGCTATGCATCTCGCCGGTCACTTGCCGACGCTGATGACGCTGATTGTCTTGGCCGACCAGTCGGGCTGGCCGGTCTTGATGGTCTCGGACTTGAGAGCGCCTACCTTAAGCTTGTCCTCCCGCTCAAGGATGGTCAGCTCGGTGGGTTCGTAGTACTCCCGCTGGATTATCTCCTGCGAGGCGCACCCGCACAGGGCGGCGAGGGCGGCGGCTGTGCCGAACAGGGCGAGAATCCGCTTCATGCTTCACCGCCTTTCTCCCTCGCCTCGTAGGGCGCGCGCCAAGCCGACCAGCCGAAGCGCTGGCAGACGCGGGCGAACTTCACCGCGTCCCACATCACCTTGTACCGGCGCGGCCTCCACCACCCGAAGGCGGCGCAGGCGACCTTGCACCCGTTGCGGCGGAAGCGGGCGTTGCTCTCCGCGAACGAGGCCTCGCTGCCGTCTGACTCGTGCCACTCGACGTCGTGTATGAACGCGACCGGCCTGAGCGACGGATGCAGGGCGTCGAGGGCTGCGCGTAGCCACGCGGGGAACGACTCCGGGCCGATGCCGTTGAAGATGCAGGCGAGCCCCCAGTCCGTGTACTTCGACAGGATCTCGCGGCCCTCCAGTTCGTATTCCCCGCACAGCGACCGCAGCCGCCGCGCCTCGTCCATTTCAGTCTCCATCTCAGTCTCCATCAGTTTCCCCTCCCGATTTCCTCAAGCTCCCTCGTCTCGACGAGGTATTCGTTGTCGGCGATCTCGATGAACGAGAACAGCCGCTTCCCCATGCCGACGCGGGGGGCGTCCGTCCAGTCGGTCGTGTAGAGCGCGGCCGCGCCCGTGAAGGACACGGAGCAGCCACCGGCGTCCAGGGCGTCGAGGTACAGGATGAACGCCCTCGCGCAGCCCGCCGTGGTCTTGCGACCCGGCAGGGCGAACACGGCGTTCGTTCCGGCCACGGAGGCGTAGTTCACGCAGCGGTCGCGGAGCTTCATCTCCGCGACGCGCGAGAGCTGGTACGCGGGCGGGCTCACCACGACGTTCGTCGCCACGTAGGCGTTCGCGCCGAGCGATCCCCGGCGGGCGTAGGCGACGCCGTCCCGCGTCACCGTGTCGGGGAGGGACGCGGCGGAGACCCCGGAAAACGCGGCCAGGGCCGCGAGGAGAAGAATCCTACGCATTGGCCACCTCCCCTCCGAGGGCGCGGCACACGGCGGCGAGCGCCGCCCTCGTGCCGTCGTCCGTCGCGAAGTCGAACTCCTGTCCCTTGAGCGCGTTCTGGAACGCGCCGAGGTTTTCGAGCGCCTCGGCGATCCTGTTCAGCTGGCTGAAGTACGAGTTCTCCGGCATGCGTCAGTCCTCCTCCCAGATGCAGCCCTTGAGGATCGCCTCGGCCTCGTCGTCCGACATCCCGGCGTACCGCTTGACGGCGGAGAGCGCCTCGGCGAACATGGCGTTGTCCTCGCGGAAGTTCTGCGCGGCGAGGTAGTAGTCCCAGTACCCGCGCTCCTCGATCCACGTCTTCACGAGCACCCACTTGTCCGCCGCCTTGAGAGCCGCGACGAGCTTGAGCTTGGAGAACACGCGCCCCCTGGCGGGCGTCGGCTCCCCCAGCACCTGCTTGTAGACGCGCGTGATCGCCTCCGCGCCCTCGTCCCACCCGCTCGGGCA
>JAEEGK010018893.1_pt1 | contig 14850 bp, 19 predicted proteins | sample 8958771 | NCBI WGS metagenome assembly JAEEGK01 (sample SAMN16246547, study PRJNA631951) | gut metagenome | biome: gut microbiome; feature: rumen; material: SC-attached | host: Bos | place: Iran: Karaj | collected 2018-10 | reverse complement strand
GAATCTGTCCGTCAGCCTGACGCTCTTTCGTCATCAGTTGATACACCTCTCTCAGATGTGTTACCGTATGTTTGCGCCAGCCCGTCTGGATGGCGTGGGCCACCTCTTCAAGTCCGTAGCGCGCGTAGACTTCATTCTTTCCTTTGGTTCTAATCAGTGTGATCTTCATATCTCAGTTTTTTTTCTTATTATGATGTTAATGATGTTTCAATTTGGCTGCAAAGATACATAAAAAATCGCTCATTTCCAAAACTTTTTCCCTAATTTTCTTCATTTCTAGTGACATAGTGACATAATACTTTTGTTATTATTTGATTATCAGATAATTACTCGGTTATTTATATACCACTTAGTGACATAAAAGTGACATATAAGTGACATACATCCGACATAAATCTGGCTTTTTATCGTATTTATTGCCACTTTAATCACTCTTATAGCTGCTAACTGTTGACTAGTATACCAGCTCATCGCGTCATTAGTGCTTTTACTGACTCAGATTATGCCTTGTTAATAAATTCTCTAGAGAATTGAACGGCATGCACTAATATCCTCAATCGTTAGAGGCCTACTATCGCTTGAATTCTCTAGAGAATTGAACAACTACTCATAGCCTTTCAAGTTGCAACCCAATATCTTTCTATCTGCTAGCTTACTATGCGCACATTATATGCTTATTATACGCAATGATGCCACTATTATGTCGTTTTTATGTCACTTCTATGTCGTTTATATGTCACTATTATGTCACTATTATGTCACTATTATGTCACTAAGTAATTTTGTAATTTATTGAAATATAATAAAATACTTTCAATTTATGTCGTATGTCACTAGATTTTGTTTTTCTTCATATTTTCTTTACTAACTTTCGATGAATTTCAAATGAAAATTGAATGATTTTTTCACTTTTTCCACCAATATTTTGCAATTATCTAGAAAACCAGAACTCTACAGGGACATCCATTTCGAAAAAGACAAGTACTCGTCCGACATCTGATTTCCCCTAGGAAATGCCCCCAAATCAGTAAATATTCACCAGTTTTGCAAAAATTCCACCTCCCGACGCTCCTCTTTTAAGAAAAAATGACTACTTTTGAATAAATTCCACCTCACAATGAACGTCGTTTGCTAAATTTTTTATATCTTTGCCAATGATATGAACAAAAAGAACTTAGACATCGGCTATTTCTTGTCCTTTTGTATTGAGCAATACAAGGAGGCTAAACATTTGCCTGGAGCTGAAGTTGCAAAGATTTTCGGCCAATATGGTGTGCTTGAATATCTTGAAGAGCACTTTGAACCACTTCACTCGCAAAGCCGACAATGGATTTTGGAAGACATTGATGAGTTTATTAGTTTTAGGAAAGGAGAGGTCGCATGAAACTATATCATGGCAGTTTAGAGCAGGTCGATAAGCCTGAAATTCGTGAATCTGACCATACGCTTGATTATGGCAAGGGCTTCTATGCAACCACTTCTCAAGAGCAAGCGGAAAATTGGGTTAAAAGAAGAGCCAAGGAGATGAAGGCTCCTCAAGGGTATGTCAATGTGTATGAATTCGACGACTCTGCATTAAGAAAGATGAACAGTCTTTTGTTTTATGAGCCAACAGAGGAATGGGTAGATTTTGTACATCAGAACCGCACAATTAAAGGTTTTATGCACGATTATGATATAGTCTATGGCCCAGTTGCCAATGATAGGGTTTATGCTGCTTTTGCTCTTTTCGAAGGTGGTGTGTTGGACAAACAGGAACTGATTCGTGAATTGAAAACTTACAAATTAGTCGATCAGTATCTATTCCATACACCATTATCATTACAATATTTGACATTTATTGAAGCAAAGGAGGTGACGTTATGAATCTAAATGTGACACAGGATAATCTGTACCTTTTCCTTCCTTCTAAAATTAGTTGGATGGCAGACATGCTTTCTGAGGACAAGCATGTCAGCATAGCTGATGCTGTTAAGGAAATATATGCATCAGACACATACCGCCATTTAGAGAATGAAGAAACAAAATATTGGCATTTAGGCCCTGTTGCACTATATGAGGATTTAAAATAAGTAATTCCCAATAATTGCAAAATGGAAGAAAATGTTGTGGAAAAGTGACCCAATTTAAGAAAAAAACACTGCTTTTGCAAAAAATACAGCTCTCAACGCACCTCGTTTAAGAAAAAATGCTTATCTTTGCAGCGTCAAAAAATAGAATTATGTCATATACAAGAGAACCAATAGTAATTGATAACCCTTCAGAGAAGTTGCTGAAGACCATCAAGAAACTCAGAGAGCATAAGTTGTCTGAGTTAGAAAAGCTTCGTAATATGAAGCCTGAGGAATTCTCTTGCCGGATTATCTTATAATGACATATTCATTCTCCATAACGACAAGAAAAGGTGATGAATATCGCATCAAGTTGCTTGATGTGGATATTTCTGCGCTTGCCAAAGAAGTAAGAGATGTCATTGAAACTAACAACTATGATATCTCTGAAATCATGATAGATCGGGTAAGTGGTGGCGAAAGTACTGCGCAAGAAGTATTGCATGCTATTACGGGAAGAATTGCAGATTTGATTGCTGAAAATGAGAATCTGATTCTCTATTACTCTTGTGATGACATGAACCCAATACCTTCCAGAAATACAAAGGGGGCGAATAAGAACCTTTCTGTTCAAGAGTATCGTAGCAGATTGTTCTCATATATGTTTGATACTTATATGATAAGCCATCAAGTATCTGGGTTCTCTAATACTCCTATTATTATAAATGGAGATGGCTACAAGCAGTTCATGCACCTTATCGCTCGAGATAGTCACCAATCTATTGTTGATTTGATAAAAGCTGACGTTCTTGAAGGTTGGGGAAAGTAACTGTAATAGAATAAAGTAACAAAGGAAGTCCACGCGGACTTCTTTTTTTTGTGCTGGGATTTCCTTTTGATTCGACTTTTGGCCCGTCCGCAAAAAGAAATGGAAGAAAATGTTGTGGAAAAGCGACTCATTTTAAGAAAAAAACACTGCTTTTGCAAAAAATACAGCTCTCAACGCACCTCGTTTAAGAAAAAATGCTTATCTTTGCAAGCAGATATTGTAATAGTAAGATGAACGATAATACACATAAAGATATGGCCAGTGAGCCCATAGCTATGACTTATGGCATGAGCGCAGATTTGCGTAATAGCGGATTGTTGAATGAGGTTCAAAACCTAAGCCGAGAAGACAAGCATTGTCTTGTCAGATATTTGTATGACACGAATGAAGATGGCCTTAACAATTTTGAAGAACTGAATGACAATCAGCAACCTTACACAATGGAGGAGCTCAATGCTCGCATAGATGAGGCTGAAGAAGAAATCGAGCGTGGCGAAGGAAAGTCTTTTGACGAAATGATGGCTGGTTTCAGGAAAGAATTATTATGGCTCAAATAAAATGGCAGAAGAGGGCAGAGAATGAACTCTTCAGATATCTGGTTAAAGGTTTTATAGAGTTTGGTGAGACAACCGCAAACAATTTTGCAGCTACGGTAGCATCTATCAATAAAGATTTAGAGCGGTTTCCAGAAATAGGTTATCCAGAGCCTTTACTGAAAGACAGGAAGAAACATTATCGAGCCCGCCATATTATAGGTCGTTTCAAGTTGATTTACTATTATAATGAAACAACGGATACGGTTCATATAGCAGATATTTGGGATATGAGACGGGATCCTGCTAAATTGACTAATAGAATAAAGTAACAAATAGAAGTCCACGCGGACTTCTTTTTTTTGTGTTGGGATTTCCTTTTGATTCGACTTTTGGCCCGTCCGCAAAAAGAAATAGAAGAAAATGTTGCGGAAAAGTTGCTATAATTGTTTTTTTTTTCGTACTTTTGCAAAAGCTATTGCCCCATTGGCTATGATACTCTTTGAGTAGAGAGGAGCCGCGAGGGCGATGCACTACATTATGGAAAGGCGTTACTGACGCTTTGTTTTTGGATATTCGAACTACCACAATCGAAAGCTGAACAAGAACAATGCAAAGGTGACTGCCACGGGGTGTGTATATCAGACTCCGTAGTGTGCTGCGAGGTTCGTGTAGCCTCAATGCACACTTTACGGTGTATCTATATACTCCTGCGTGGGTGTTTACTTTGTCTGTTTTCAGCTTGGCTGTGGTAGGCCAGAATATCGAGCAGGCAGATGCAAGCACCCACGTTTTTCTTTTGTAGTTAACCGAAAGTGATACTTGTTCGTATGGGTGAAGGCGGACAACTATAAAAGAAAGAATAACGACAAAGGAATAATTTAGAGTCTTTGACATCCTTGATTAGGCTGAGGAAGCAGAATTAGGACCTCTGGAAACACATCAGTCAGACAAGGCAATGGATGTTTACGCTCATACGGGCGTGGACCATACGATTGTTGTCTGATGTAGGCCGTCCTAAGCCTTGCTTCTACCAATCCCTCCACGCCCCCTTTTCGAAAAACGATAAGAGGGCTTTTTTCATGTCAAAGGATACTAATAGAGACATACAGAATACCCCATCCAATATTGATAATGAGGGACTGTCTTGGGTGCAGAAGGAATTCTCTCATCCAAATAGGATAATAAGACTCGCAACATCATTCAGTGGTATTGGTGCTATTGAATATGCTTTCAAGCGACTTGGCTTAAATTGTAAGATTATTTTCGCTGGTGACATAGATGCGAATTGCAAAAAAACATATTTCGCCAACTATGACATCAAAGAAGAACAATGGCATACAGATATACATAATTTCAATGCTAAGCCATATAGAGGTAAGGTTGATTTGTTTGTAGGCGGGGCTCCTTGTCAGGCGTTCTCTATTGTTGGTGACCAAAGAGGCTTTGAAGATACAAGAGGTACATTATTCAGAGAATTTGCGCGAGTTGTCAAAGAATGCCAGCCAAAGGTCTTTATCTTTGAGAACGTGCAGGGACTATTTAAGCATGACCGCGGAAGAACGTGGGAAGTGATATATAACACCTTTGTTGATTATTGTGGTTACGATGTCCATTATCAGTTGCTTAATGCAAGAGATTATGGAATTCCACAAACGCGTGAAAGGCTTTATTGCATTGGCTTTCGTAAGAAGACAAATTTCAAATATCCTGCTCCAATACCATTGAAGTATAGGATGTATGATTTTCTTGAGGACTATCAGAAAACGGAATACTATGACGAGACAAGGAAAGTCAAGATATTGGCTGTAGACGATGAACATCGAAAAGAACTACTGGAGGATCTTGACAATGAAAGGTTTAATGATTTTGTTTTCCCAATTCACGAAGTTGAAGACAAATATTACCTTTCTGAAAAAGTCGGAAAATATGTACTTTGTCCAGGGACAAAGACATTTAGGACTCCCATTAAAACAGACCTTGACATAGCTAGACCTTTATTGCAATCCATGCATAAGATGCATCGGGCTGGAGTAGATAATTATGTCACTTACAACAAGGCTAAGGGTATTGATGGTTTGCGCAAGCTAACGCCAAGAGAATGCCTTCGACTAATGGGCTTCAAGGATGATTTCCAAATTGTTGTTAGCAATACTCCAGCTTACATGCAGGCAGGAAATAGTATAGTAGTCGACGTTCTTATTGCTTTGTTGAAGCAGATGGACATAACAAAATATGGTGTGGACTATGAAGAATAAATATTCTGACATACAAAACACTAAGGCCAATATAGATGTTATAAATGATTGGCGTAATTTGATTTTCTCTCATCCAGAGAGGACTATTAGGCTTGGCACATCATTCAGTGGTATTGGAGCAATAGAACACTCTTTCCATCGGCTGGGATTAAATTGTCAAATACAGTTTGCTGGCGATATAGACGAGAATTGTAAGAGAGCCTATTTCGCAAATTATCCAATATTAGAGAGCCAATGGCATTCAGATGTTCACGATTTTGACGCAACTAAATATGAAGGCGAAATAGATCTGTTTGTGGGTGGAGCACCTTGTCAGGCTTTCTCATTGAGAGGGAAACATGGCGGATTCGAAGACACACGAGGTACACTTTTCAGAGAGTTCGCTCGTATCGTTAAGGAATGCAAACCAAAGGTATTCATCTTTGAGAATGTCAAAGGAATGTTGAGTCATGATAAAGGTAGAACGTGGCAAATAATTCGAGACACTTTCGAGAACTATTGCGGATACGACATCTATTTCCAGGTTTTGAATGGCAAGGACTATGGCATACCTCAAAGTAGAGAAAGATTGTATTGTATCGGCTTTAGGGAAGAAACAGATTTTAAATATCCTGCTCCGATTCCATTGGAGAAGACTGTCTATGATTTCCTGCAAAGAACATTTGACACAAAGTATTTGTTAAAGCAGAAAGGAGTGAATTTTGTAACTCGAAGCATAAACTATGCTAAAAGCTATACTCAAGTAAATGGAGATATAATGCTTTGTCAAAAAAGAAACCAGCAATTCAACTGGCATGGAGATTTTGTTTATCATCCCAAATTAAAATCAGATACGAATACGCCAGCTACAGATGTTCATCTTTACAAGGTGGCTGATTATGAAGAAGACTATTATATAATGCATAAACCTCAGCTATATGCATTGACTTCTCTTTCAGAAACAGAAGCAAGTATGAACAAAGTATCTTTGGACGAGATTGATACTGCATACGGGAGATTCAGGAAGTTCACACCAAGGGAATGTCTGAGGATGATGGGCTTTGACGATTCATTCAAAATAGTTGTTTCTGATACAGAAGCATATCGGCAGGCTGGCAATAGTATTATTGTGGATGTATTAATGGCACTGTTAAAACAGATAGATATAACAAAATACGGAGTGTAATATGGCAGATTTAATATGCAGATGGAGAAATGGCACCCCCAAAAATGTTATGGAGGTGGTTAATTCTATGCCACATCACGAAATGCCTGAATGGCAATTCAAGAACTTCATGAATAAATCAGTTTGGGGCAATAGCTTTTCAAGAACCGTATATCAGTTTGCGTCTCAACTCGCTCTTTATTATATCTCGGATGATGGAGTATATCATCCGCGTTTTGACCATGATATAAATGAACTGGAGGCAAAAGATTATATGGAAAGGTGGCTACCAAGATATTACATCCCTAATCCTTATGTTTCATCTGATGGCTTTGACAAAATAGATTGTCCCACATTGTTCCTTAAATCCTTGTATGATTATGTATCGAAGCATCCTAATTGTACCTACTCTGAGGCATATTATGAGTGTTTCCATGAAACAGCAAAGAACAATGATGATATTATTCGAAACTATATAAATAACTATTCTAAAGTGTTAATCTTCCACAAAGATGGTATGCTCAGTAAAACAAATGCAAATCCTCATAAAATATTTAGAGATATGGACAGAAATGACAAAAAGGCATTTTTTGATTTTTTCTTTGATATGAATAAAGAATACATCAAAAATGAATTGAACAACTCTTCTTATAGTAATTATTTTACCGCTACCCGTACTAAGCCATTTCTGCTCCTTGCAGGCATCTCTGGCACGGGCAAATCTCGTATAGTAAGAGAATTGGCCTTTATGACTTGCCTAGAGGAATTACAGGATGAGGATGGAACAACGCCTGGCAACTATTGTATGATAGAGGTGAAACCTAACTGGCATGATTCTACTGAATTGTTAGGCTATTATAGCTCGTTCAATGGTGGAGGCTACAGATTTACAAAGTTCGACAGGTTTGTGGTGAAAGCTTGGCTGAATCCTGATGTGCCTTTCTTTGTCTGTCTTGACGAAATGAACTTGGCGCCAGTAGAGCAATACTTTGCAGAGTTCCTCAGTGTATTGGAAACCCGTTCAAGAGATAACGAAGGTAATGTTGTTACGGGGGCTATCATCGACAAGAAATACTTCAAAGACGATACTAAAATGAAAGAGGATTTAGGGCTTGATGGTGCTGATGATTGGACCATCAAAGTTCGTAGTGATTTGGTTAATAAAGGTTTGACATTGCCTCCTAACCTGATTATCATAGGCACAGTAAATATGGACGACACCACTTATCAGTTCTCGCGTAAGGTGATAGACAGGGCTATGACGATAGAGATGAATGGTGGTGAGTTGAGCCAGATGTTTGGCAACAGTAATAGTCTGAAATACAGGAGTGATGAAGATATCGTGAAGTTAGGATTGTTTAAGGCGCCTTACATTAATGCAGAAGAGGTAATTGAACGTTATCAAAGTCAGGCCAATTTTATCAAGGAGAAGTTGCCAAAGAAACTGGAGGCTATCAATACGGCATTGAAAGATACACCATTCCAAGTATCGTATCGTGTGCTAAACGAACTAGTGGTTTACTTAGGCGCATTGATGGATGAGGCAACAGCAAAAGGTGAAGCAATAGATGATGATGCACTGCCAGCATTGATGGATCAGGCAATGGATCAAATCACTCTGATGAAGATCCTGCCTAGAATAGAGGGTGATGAAGATATGTTTAGAAGAAGTGGAGGAACAAATGTCTTGAAGACGTTGCAGTCACTTTTCTCTGAAGATTCTGATTCGTATAAGAAACTGAGAGAGATGATAGATCGTCTCGAGAGAACAGGATTTACCCGTTTCTGGCCGTAAGCATAAGCAATGGATGTACTGAGGTTTGAGCAATTGGCAAAAGACTATACTATCGTGATAAGGACAGATAGTATAGACTACTCGTGGCAACGATTCCAGTCAAGAATCCGCGAGGGTGCGCTGAGCTATTGCAAATATACCTCAAAGGACATAGGGACACTTACTCTTTGTAATCCTGCTTTGACCCAACAATACAAAGAAGCGAAAGAGTGGGAAGAATGTCCACCAGTCATTTTCGAGACCAACAAATACCAGATTACCATCCAATTTGCTGAGACAGACGACAGGCCAAAGGTAAAGCATGCGAAAAAGGAAGTGGAAGATTTCTTCTTTTACGACAAGGACGCAGGCAAGGATAGTAAAGGGTGTAAACTGACTGGTGACGTTAACTTTTTGAACGAACCTGGTGTCTTCAAACTGGAGTTTGAATATACAAAGAATGGTGTACGCCATAACGAAGTCTTTACCTTCGAGATAGTATCACCAAAGCTTGATACCAAGAACGACTATAAGCAAATACTGGCAGAGGTCAATGATGAGTACGAGAACATTGTATTCAGATATCTTGCTACAACTTATCAACAATTACAGGAAAGCGGAAAGGCCAATACGGACGAGATTTGGATTCAGCGTTTCGAGGAAGTCATAGACAGTTACGTTAAAGCGGTTTCATTAATTGTTCATCAGCCCCATTTCCGCCAGCGTAACATCACAGAATACAAACACGCTGACCGCATAAAGAGATGGACTCCTCAGATGGAAGAAGAATATCATGAGACAGAGGCCAGAGGCGAAGAGCGGCTGGAACAACACTTCTTTGCCTATCAGGAAAAAGAGACTACGATTGATACGTTGGAGAATCGTTTCGTCAAATATACGTTGGATAGGATTGGCCGTAGACTGACAGACGTGATAGACAAGATTCTGAGAAGTGACAATAGTGTAGATATGTCTGACGGGAAGCGAGGACAGTTATCTGATTCGAAGCGTGAGCAGCTATGGGGATATAAGAACAAGTTGAAGAAGTTGAGCAATCATCAGTTTTTCAAGTTGGTTGGTCGCTTTGAAGGACTGAAGCAGGAGAGTTTGGTATTACAGAATCGTACTGGCTATGTTCAGATATACAAGAGTTGGATTAAATTGAAGAGAGGCATAGACCTTTATAATGGTGTGGCCAACATTGGAACGCTTCAGATATGGGAAATTTACGAACTATGGTGTTTTGTTAAGATGAAGCGATTGGTTCGTGATGTCATGGGGTGCAAAGCTGAGGATATTGAGGAAGATAAAGAAACTATGCTCAATCCATTTACGAGTAGCAAGGTAGAGCACATCGTGAAGTTCTGGTATCCAAATACCAATAAAACTGGCGACTATGTGACTTTGCACTATCAGCACACCTACAATCGCCATAAGGACGAAATGCATACGGCCACTACTGAGCAAAGGCCAGATATCGTACTAAATATAGAAAAGGTACGCGAGAATATCACGCTAACTTATCTGTATGATGCGAAATATCGTGTGGCTGACGACAACGATGTGAACAATGACAAGGGTACATTGGCCGATTACCCAATGCCTGATGCCATCAATCAGATGCATCGTTACAGGGATGCCATCTATTATGGTTCCAATTATCAAGAACATATTGCCAAGGAGATTATTGGGGGATACATTCTATTTCCAGGACGTGGCACAAATAAGAACGTCAAAGAACGCTATTTCTGGAAGAGCATAGAAGAAGTGAATATTGGAGCATTCCCATTGCTGCCCAATGATGAGAACACATTGCTGCGTGAGCATTTAGAGAATATACTTCTGAAGAAAACGAAGATGGAACAAATCATAGATGCAAAGCCTCAACGAGGATTACACTATGCAGAAGTAAAGCAACCAACAGAAGGAATGTTCTTGGTAGCATCAATTCCTGATGGCAGACGCCAAATAACCGCATCTCAAAAAGACTTTGAATCAGGTGTGGCAAAATCCTTCCGTTCATTATGGAATGTCTATGATAAGATTAATGTCAATAGCATCAAATATTTTGCTCCAGTGATAAACCATCAGATCAGTAACTATTACGAAGTAACAGGTGTGTTCCCAATCATTGAAGAAGGTGTCGCATGGATGGAGTATGAATTAGGAACTTGTTTCTCAACAAATCAACGAATAGATTGCGACATCGAAGAGGATGATGTACTACTGAGAACCGCGACGGAATTTTATAATGAAATGGGACGAGGATGCATCATTTACAAACCAGAGCAGAAACTTGTAGTTGAAGAATCATTTGAATAAAAAGTACACAAAAAGAACCGTCCCGTTTGTGTACTTTTTCAAATATTTTTCGTACCTTTGCCACATAAACCCAAGATGAACTATAAAATAAAACGAATATGAACGATGAAGAAAGAATAACACGTGCCTTGAACGGCTTGGCTGACATAGCTAAGCGCAACGAGGCTGAAAAGGAAGAAGAACTTAAGCTTCAGAAAGAGAAAGAAGAAAGGCGGAAACGCCTTTATAAACTTTATTATGAACAAGCCCCACCTATTTCGTGGAAATTCCCCAAGGATTCATAATTGTACAGAAGATGAATAATAGAAAATATGAAACGTAAAATATACGTAGCAAGCAGCTGGCGTAACGGGTATTACCCTGAGGTAGTAGCTAAGTTGAGGGAGGCTGGACACGAGGTGTACGACTTCCGCAATCCACCATCGGGTGACCCTGGATTTAAGTGGAGTAGCGTAAGCGAGGACTATATGGAATGGTCGCCACAGCAATATCGTGATATGCTGCAACATCCTTATGCCGTGCGGCAGTTCAAGAACGACATTGAGGCTATGGAGGCTTGTGACACTTGTGTACTGGTGTTGCCTTGTGGTCGTAGTGCTCACACAGAAGCGGGATGGTTCGCAGGACGTGGTAAGCTGACGATAGCTTATATCCCAGAGATACAAGAGCCGGAGTTGATGTACAAGTTGTTCGATAAGGTTTGTTGCTCAATAGACGAACTTATTGATGCGTTGAAGTGATATGGATAAACTCTCAGCACAACAGCGATCAGCCAATATGGCAGCGATTCGAAGCAAGAATACGAAGCCAGAAATGATTGTGCGCAAAGGACTGTGGAGTAGGGGATTCCGTTATCGTTTGAACCATAAGCGGTTGCCTGGGCATCCGGACTTGGTACTGAGGAAGTATAGAACGTGCATCTTTGTGAATGGGTGCTTCTGGCATGGACACAATGTGGCGTTGCCACAGATGGAAGATGTCGGAAGGATTCGCAACGCCACACTCTGCAAAGCAGAGAAGATGGAAGATGTGATTGAGAATTCAGAGTGCTGCAAGATTCCGAAGACGAATAGGGAGTTCTGGGTGGCGAAGATTCGAAGAAACAAGGAGCGCGACAAGGAGGAACAGCGTAAGCTGGCAGAAATGGGGTGGCATTGCATCACAGTATGGGAGTGCGAGCTGACGCCCAAACGACGCGAAGAAACATTGGAGTCATTAGCCTTCACGTTGAACCACATTTGGTTGCAAGACCACAGAACCTTTGTCACTCTTTATCCTGTACAGGAAGAGGAGGATAATCAAATGCCAATGGCAGCTGAAGATGAGTCATGAATCCTCTCGGAATCTTGTGATTTAGGAGGGCTCATTTTCTTGTGAAAGGCATTGGGAAATGAGGAAAAGTTTGGTGGTTTCAAAAATAGTTCGTATTTTTGCATCAGAAAAAAATAGATGAAACTGATGAAGAAATTATGGTTGCTGGTAGCAGCCCTTTTTATGGGCAGTGGCTTGATGGAGGCTCAGACCACCGATGTGGTGGTGAATGAGCTGAACAAAAGTGGTTTCTGGAATCCCTACGTGAGGTGGCTGCAGAGGGATGACACGATGGAGGGTTATCTGCGCAACCTTGGTGATAACAGCGTGGACAAGATGAAGATGACGCTGAGGGCTCTCGACGAAGACCACAGGCGGGCGCAGGAGTTGTTGAATGCTCGTGATGAAATCGTTGGGAAGAATGAGAGCAAGAGGCAGCGAAAGAAGGATGGCAGGACGGATGACGAGCGTCTGGCCAGCCGGTTTAAGGATGTGGAAGCTGCCAAGCGTGTCTTTGAAAAAGCCGAACAGGTTGAGCATCGCTATGAAATATTGAAGAATGCCATCAACCAAGAGTTTGAACAAAGAAAGCCTGCCGTGATGCCTGCAGGCAAGTTGCAGTATTTCAGCTATAGTACCAGCAATGCCTTTGGTGGGTTTAGTGAGGAGATTACGCTTGACGGACAAAAAGGTAAGCACGAGCTGAAAGTGGAGGCACGACGTATGAATGTCGCGCCTGAAGAGGAGGAGAAACCTGTTGTTCCCAAGGAGGTGAACGACTCGGTATTCCAGCGCGTCAGGGAAATGGTAGAGCAGGGACGGCTCTACGAAGTGGGGCGTCATTATATGCCCGATTACGATATCTTAGATGCCTCCAACTGGTCGCTGTACATTGTTTTTGAGCAAGGTTCCATAGGTTCAGGTGGTTATGCCGAGGGACCTGACCACCATGATACACTGCATGCCATCATCAACTATCTGACCAAGATTTTCAAGGGCGAGTAGTTATCGCATTCAAGTATCGCGATATGGTTCCATAGGCATCAATGGCCAGAGGTTTGGGTTCGTGAGTAAACCAGTAGGCAGTCAGCTTCTCGCCAGAAGAGAACTCCATGTGGATGCGATACGATGTGCCGCCAGTCATCTGTTCATCGACGTTATAGCCATTAAGCATGAAAATATTCATGTCGCGTAGGACGTTGCTCAGCTTCTCGACATCCTGCGCTGTGGCTGGATATTCGGTCTTCTTTGAGCCACTGCCTCTGTCCTCGCAATAGACCACTTTAGGCTTAGTCCCCTCGTCGGCTTTCATCTCGTAGTAGCTGTACCTGAGTTCGCCTGCGGGCAAACCGTAATTGGTAAAAGAGCAACTGCAATAAATCATCTTGCCTTTAGGGTAGAACGCGTAAGGTTTGGACGTCTTGGCGACCGATGTCAAGAAACCATCTATGCTTTCCAAGGCTTTCTTCATCTCATTTGGCTGATGCCGTTGTGTACACGTGGCGCGATAGACCGCACCATCAGCGTATTGCAGCGATAGGTAGTACCTGAAGGACTGGTCTGACAGGTCTCTGCCGTCATGACCATCCACCAAATATATTTTCTCCTTGACAATCAGCTCGCTTAGCTTCTTCATATCCTCCTCAGTGACAGCGTATTGCTGTTCTTCGTTGTTATTGGGAATCTCTGTGGTTTCGCCAATTTTCAGCACGGCACCTTGCCCATCCTTGTACGATAGATATTCGAATCTTCCTCCTTTGGCTGGACGTGTTGGCATGCACGCCCAACTACATTCTATGAGTTCACTTGTAGGAGCCTTCATGCCTTTATCGACCTCTTTGATAAATACCTCAAGCTCGTATAGCGCCTCCCGCTGTTTCTCGTTCAATGAGTTGCCGTCGCATTCAATCACCATGTCCTCAAACTTGATGGTGATGTTCTCCTTACCACTGTCGGAAGTGGAATCCGACTTTTTCTGCTTGATGGCATAAAGCTTTTTCTTCTTGATGATGTCGGCAACCTGACGGAATACCTCCTCGCTGACCTCGGTAGTGTATTTGTTTTCGTCCGGCATGATACGTTCGGAGGTCTTTAATATGCCCTTCCCATCCTTCCAATTTAAGTTGAATTCTGCTTCGAGAAGAGCTTCAGGATTAATTGTAATATGGGAATACGACAGCAACTTGCCTTTTGGAGCTTTAGCTGCAAATACGGCTACGGATATCATACATAAAGCTATAATAGTTGTTAGTCTCATAATATTTATTGATGAATAGTTTTACTTTTCGAATGCAAACTTACGACAAAAAAATGATAAAAACAAGCGAAATACCTAAAAATATGTTTGGGTCGTTAAAAATATTCTGCAGAAAAGTTTGGTGGAATGAAAAAGAATGCGTATCTTTGCCGATGACGAATAACTGAATCTTTTTTTATTAACTAAACAAATACAAAACAAAAATGAAGAAAAAGTTTATTTGCGCCGTTTGTGGATATATCTATGAAGGCGATGCAGCTCCCGAGAAGTGCCCAATCTGTAAGGCTCCTGCATCTAAGTTCAGCGAACTGAAGGACGAGGGTGAAACGACCTATGCTACCGTTCACCGTATTGGCGATGGCAAGCCCGAG
>JAEEGK010018887.1_pt1 | contig 14852 bp, 10 predicted proteins | sample 8958771 | NCBI WGS metagenome assembly JAEEGK01 (sample SAMN16246547, study PRJNA631951) | gut metagenome | biome: gut microbiome; feature: rumen; material: SC-attached | host: Bos | place: Iran: Karaj | collected 2018-10 | reverse complement strand
CTATTCCGTAGCGGTATGAAGTCCGCGACTCAACGAGAAAGGCAATTCGGTCATGGGAATGAAAGCACTTGAACTACTCACCACCGAAACGGAAGAGTCTATTTTCTAAGAGTGGATTGTGTTTCGATGCCGACGAGCGCGAAAGGAACAGGGCAGAAGGTCTGCGGATATTCGTCCGCGACCACGGACTATCGGCCACCATGTACCAGGACGAAGGCTGGCCCGCAAAAGAACTGTAAGTATGGATTTCAAGAATAAAGTAGCCGTAGTCACCGGTGGTGCACAGGGCATCGGGCGCTGCATCGCCGAAGAGTTCCAGAAGGCTGGAGCCACTGTTTGCGTCATCGACAAGCAGGAGGGCAACCATTTCGTAGGTGACCTTGCAGACAAACAGGTGTTGGAACAATTTGCTAAGGAAGTGATTGAGAAGCATGGACATATCGATTATCTCATCAACAATGCCCTTCCGCTGATGAAAGGCATCGATGAGTGCAGTTACGAGGAGTTCCAGTATGCCCTGAGTGTGGGTGTGACAGCACCGTTCTACCTCGCCAAGCTCTTCGCTCCCTATTTCGCCGAAGGAGCCTCCATCATCAACATCTCCTCCTCGCGCGACCGCATGAGCCAGCCGCAGACCGAAAGCTACACGGCAGCCAAGGGAGGCATAGCCGCATTGACCCACGCCTTGGCAGTCAGTCTTGCCGGAAAGGTACGCGTCAACTCCATCTCCCCTGGATGGATCGACACCGCCTACACCGTCTATCAAGGTCCCGATGCCATTCAGCAACCCGCAGGACGTGTGGGCAATCCCCTCGACATCGCCAACATGGTGCTCTTCCTTTGCTCCGACAAGGCAGGTTTCATCACGGGCGAGAACATTTGCATCGATGGCGGCATGACCCGTCTGATGATCTACCATGGCGACAATGGGTGGACGCTAACACAATAATAATTCATGTGAATTCATTATCGCGAATTATCATTATTGTTCAAAAGAAAGAGAAGGTGAAAATGGATTGGAGACGTTGGGCTTCAATAGCCCGTCTCACAATCCGGAAAATGAGCTGCCTCAATGGCAGCAAAAAATTGCTAACGCAGAAAATATTTATTGTCGATATCAAACAATTGTGGCCGAATGGATTTTCCGCACGAAGTGCGATTTTCTGCAGGTATTGGACCTGCTCATTTTCTTGCAGAAACAACCAGGCCATTGGGCCGAGGTTGTCTGCATTTTCACCTTCTTTTATATCCCATATTTGTTTGCCAAATGGCAATGGGAACTGCGATGCGACAACATTGAAAGTAGGGTGAAAATGGTAGCAGCACTGGCATCAATTGCATTGCGTCCTAAAACAACATCGAAGGAGGGAGGGCATAATTCATGTCAAAACAGCTATCGTCAATCACAAAAACAGCAAACTGAAAGGCTGAAAAGGCCACTGGCTGGGGTTGTCAGACACCGTTTTCGAAGCGATCCGACCTATTCAAGTCGGTTTTTCAGACCTATTTTCTGAGCAAAATGGGAGCAATTTTGGGACTCATTTCTTGTCCTTGATTGAATAAATAGGGTAATTAATTAAATTTCTCTATTTTTGGAAATGCTTACAACAAAATACCAAAATCCTTTTATATCAATGTTTTATAAATAATTTTCAATAACAATTGCCATTGATTTATTTAATTATTTAATATTTAAAATTAATTTTGTGTTTGGGGGATAATTATTTTTAAGGGGGGTGAGTTTTAAAGTATAAATTTTTAAATATATAAAATATAATATAATTATTTATATAAAATATCGCGCGCAATGAGGAATAGGTAAATTTAAATTTAAATTTTAAATAATTAAATTTTTAAATTTTTCTCGTTAAGGCGTTTCTCTTGGACGTGACCGAAGGAAACAAGTCTGACTTGGGTTGTTTAGCTGTTTTTCAGATAGGGTAGGCGCATTCGGAGGCCTCCTCCCTAAAATATTGGCGATTTTTGAGGAGTAATTGACAACGCGTTGTCAAAAAAATTGTTAAATTCGCACCCAAAAGCCCCTTTTTTGGCGAATATGCCACGGAATTGCTTAACTTTGCACTGCGTTCTTTGAAATGCTGAATCGAACACTTGGCAGCGACAGGCTTAGATAGACTTACATTTGCATTCCGATGGCCAGCAGAATGCTTACTTTGGTGGCGCAAACATCCCGATGGCTGCAGGAATGAATTGCGAGTCGCGGGGTAGCGCATCGCCTCGGCCAGCGGAGTGGGTGCATCGATGGTAGCGGGCATTCTCACGACTCGGAACGTGCTTGGGTGATGGGGGCACCTATGGCACGGCCTAAGGAGTGAATATTTCGGCAAGCATGCCCTTCATTTGGCGGGGAAAATGAACGGGATGCTGCGAGATGGGGCACGTTATCGGCATGGATGATGATGGACGAGAATGCAGCCTTGTATCCTCACGGCCGAGAGCGAACAAGGTATCATTCCGCACAAGCATCGCGCGGGCCGAGAGCATGAAGAAAGCCATCGCGAAGAGCATCGCGATGGCTGACAAGCTGATGTCGAGCATTTCAAGCAGTTCTTTGCGAGAAAATTGAATTAAGTAACTATTCAGAATTAACTATACTTATTTTTCTTTAAACACGAATTATCGCGAATTATCATTAATTTTTCAGTATGTGTGTCTATTGACCTACTTTGCAAACTAATAATTCATGTAAATTCATGATAATTCGTGTTAAGAAAAAGACACATATAATTATTGTTAATTTTGGTTACATACTTAGGTTAATACAATAAACGAGTAATCTCTGTGTGAATCCGCCTCGCATTCGGGCGTTTTTCACGAAGCGCGGTCCCTGCCGGCCGGGTCAGTTCCCGTGGTGAAACTCTCCGTGCAAGTCACATTCCGGACTGCTCCTATTCCTTTGATTTTCACGATGCAAAGATACGAATTTTTTTCGACATTTCCAAATTTTTTACCGACAAATTAGAAATAAATCCACGATTTTTTTTAATCTGCTACAGCGCTACAGTGCTACAGTTCGAAAACATCCTTTTATTTTCCCAAAAAAAATTTTTATATTTATATATATTAATATATATAAATATAAAGTTCAGTTTTGAACTTTTTGATTACACTTTTTCTAACTGTAGCACTGTAGCAACTGTAGCGCTTTGCAACAAAGTTAGATCTGCGAGATGGACACCATCTCCCTCCCGCTCAGCTTCCGGGTGGTGGGGGATTGATGCCCGAAAGCCTCCGAAACGTAAAATGTAAAACGTAAAAAACGTAAAATGATATATATTTTATATTGTACATGTAAAAGAATATAGTACAGTAATTGTTGTTGGTCTTTTTTTAAATCTTCTATAGGCCTTCTAAAGGTCATGCACAATGTGAAAGCGTGTGATTTTACGTTTTTTACGTTTTACGTTTTACACTTTGCCGTAGAAGAGTGTGAAGAAATCAGTGAAATAGCCTAACCTATACAAAATCAACCAGGACGATATCTATTGTTCTGGCTATTTTGTCGGGTCAGTACTCTTTACTAAGCGCGAATATTATTGTCTTAGTTATAACTTTTCGCTCTATTTTTGATTTTTTCCCAATATAATATTTTAAGTTTCGAAAAAAAGTGCTATATTTGCACGCGAAATGGGAACAATGGGGACCATGGGAAGCATGGGAACTATGGGAACCATGGGAACAATGGGGACCATGGGAGCTATGGGAAGCATGGGAACTATGCCCACCCGTTCCATCCATTCCCATCCACTCCCATAACACCCATCCACTCCCATCCACTCCCATCCCCTCCCATAACCCCCATCCCCCCCCCATCCCCCCCCATCCACTCCCATCCACTCCCATCCCCCCCAAAAAAATTAACCCTCTAACCCCCCCAAAACCCATGGATAGCAATTTCCTCGCCCCGAAAGGCGACTACAAGAACCTCTTCGCCTTCAAGAAAGCGGAATGCATCTACGACATCACCATCTACTTCGTGGAGCATTACCTGCCGACGATCGGCGACCGCACGGTCGATCAGATGAAGCAGGCGGCGCGTTCGGGGAAGCAGAACATTGCCGAGGGCGTGGAAACGGGCACCACCTCGATGGAGGCTTGCATCAAGCTGGTCAACGTGGCCAAAGCCAGCCTCAAGGAGCTGCAGGAGGACTACGAGGACTATCTGCGCAACCACGGCAATCAGATTTGGGATGCCAGCAGCGAGAAGTGCAACTCCGCCCGAAAGTGGTGCAAGGAACATTCGAACACCATCGACTACCAGCGCGTGTGCGAGAATCGCGACGACATCACCCTGGCGAACATCGCCCTCGTCCTCATCCACCAGACCGATTACCTGCTGAAGAACCTCATCGAAAAGTTCAAGAAGGACTTCCTCGAGCACGGCGGCATCAAGGAGCAGATGTCCCAAGCCCGCCGCGAATGGCGCGACCAGCATGGGCTGGGCTACCTCAATGGCAACTATCCCCGCGGCGGCAATGGCCGCGGCGGAGCGGGGAGCGCGGGGAATAATGGGGACGCGGGGAATAATGCGAATAATGCGAACAATGCGAATAATGGGAACAATGGACGATGAGCACAGCTGCTCCATAGTTCCCATCCGCTCCCATCACTCCCATCCGCTCCCATCCGCTCCCATCCGCTCCTATCACTCCCATCCGCTCCCATCCGCTCCCATCACTCCCATCCGCTCCCCATCGGCTCGGGTTACGACTACCGCCATCACCCGTATTATAGCAAGTTTGCGAAGGTGATGATTGAGGAGTGAAGGATGGATGTGGGCATTCTATTCGAAATTCGTAGATTTGCCATTCGAAGTTTTGGGATATACTCCACCGACGAAGATGAGAAAATTTTTAACCATCTTTCAAAAAAGTTGCTAAAATACTTGTAAAACCTGCGAAAATAGCCTATCTTTGCAGCATGATTGTGGAAGATGTTCTTCTCCTTTCATCCATACTAAATACTAACTTCAAAACTTTAAATATTTATGAAGACTCTTTTACTCTCCCTTTTGACAATCTTGCTGCCATTCGCAGCAAGCGCTGATGCTGTGGAGATTGATGGCATCTATTATAACATTATTTCAAAAAATAAAGGTGCAGAAGTGACAAGTAATCCCAATGGATATTCTGGTAGTGTGATTATTCCAACCTCAATAACCTTTGATGGAATGGAATATAGCGTGACATCAATTAGAGAAAAAGCTTTTTACGAATCCCGCAGCCTTACCTCTGTCTCCATCCCCAACAGCGTGACATCAATTGGAGGAAGAGCTTTCTCCTACTGCAGCAGCCTTAGCTCTGTCACCATCCCCAACAGCGTGACATCAATTGGAGAAGGTACTTTCTCCTACTGCAGCAGCCTTAGCTCTGTCACCATTCCCAACAGCGTGACAACAATTGGTGAATCGGCTTTCACAAGCTGTCATAGCCTTACTAGCATTATCATACCCAATAGCGTAACATCGATTGAATGTAATACTTTCTACGACTGTACCAGCCTGACCTCGATCACCATCCCCAACAGCGTGACATCAATAGGTGAATCGGCTTTCAAAAATTGTGTTGATTTGATCTACGTCACCATCCCTAATAGCGTGACATCAATAGGTGCTCATGCTTTTGAAAGATGTAGAAGCTTAACCTCAATTACCATCCCCAACGGCGTGACGTCAATAGAACTACAAACATTTTACAGTTGTACCAACCTGACGTCCGTCACCATACCCAACAGTGTGACATTAATTGGAGGGTCTGCATTCTCCAATTGTAGCAGTCTGACCTCTATCACTATACCTAACAGCGTGACAAAAATACTTAGTTATGCTTTCAGCGGATGTACTGGCTTGTCCACCTTCACATTTCCCGACAACGTGACATCGACGGCGAATTATACTTTAGCCGACTGTAGCAATCTAACCTTCGTCTCCATCCCCAATAGCATGATTATAATTGGAGTATCGGCTTTCTCCGGCTGTGTTAGCCTGACTTCTGTCACTATCCCCAATAGCGTGGAGATTATAAGGAATTCTGCTTTCTCCGGCTGCAGCAATCTGAACTCTGTCACACTTGGGAGTTCTGTAAACTTAATATCAGAAACAGCTTTTGCCAAATGCCCAGATTTATTGGATGTTTATTGTCTTGCTGAGAATGTGCCTTCTACAAATAGTGATGCTTTCTTGGATTCCTACATCGACTATTCTATTCTCCACGTCCCCGCCGTTTCAGTCGATGCATACAAGGCTGCTGAGCCCTGGAAGAACTTTAAGGAAGTCGTTCCCCTGGATGAACAATCCATCGAAACCCTCGAGTACACATCGCCCGCTGGCCGCATCGATGTCTATTCCATCGATGGCAAGCTCATCGGCTCGGCTGCTGAACAAAGCGAAGCAGCCAGCATCATCAACAATCTCCCCTCCGGCACCACCGCCATCGTCAAGATTGGCGAAAAGAGCGTGAAGGTGGTGGTGAAATAAACCAGCCGTTACAAAACAGCCAGGACGATACCTTTTGTTCTGGCTGTTTTTGTCGTGTATGTACTTTTATTCACGATTAATTTGAATTTTATAGGCTTAGTAATGAATTATCGTTAAAATATTGGTTATTTCTCCAAAATAATGCTTTAAGTTTCGAAAAAAAGTGCTATATTTGCGGCCATAATTTAAAATGACAAGGATATGCCAATACTTAATTGGATCGGGAAAGATAAGGTTGTAACTTATCACTCGCGAGTGCCATTTCACACATTGGGGCTTCGGTATGGTTATACCGAAGAGCGCGGTCGTGAGGAAGGACTCTCGAGTGAAAATGGAAACATGATAGTATATGGAGATAATCTGATAAGTCTGAAAGCACTGCTTCCTCGGTTAGAAAGGCAGGTGAAATGTATCTATATCGACCCACCCTATAATACGGGCGAGAGATGGACTTATGCTGACGACTGCAATGATCCACGGACACGCGATTGGATTAACAAGGTGGTCGGGAAACAGGGTGAGGACTTGAGCCGTCATGACAAATGGTTGTGCATGATGTATCCCCGACTCGCTCTGATGCGCAAGATGCTTCGACCGGATGGCGTGATATTCATTTCATGCGACGACAATGAGCAAGCATCACTTCGTCTGATGATGAACGAGATATTTGGTGAAGACTGCTTTGTGAGCAATGTCATTTGGCAGAAGACCTACTCTCCGCGAAACGATAGCAAAGGCATCCCTGCTGCTACCGACCATATTGTCGTTTATAGCCGACAACCCAACTGGAATCCGTTCAAGCTGGAGAGAACAGAAGGCATGAACGCAAGATATGGTAATCCTGATAATGATAAGGATTATTGGAAAAGTACAGATGCTACAGCTCCCAATGCTATGACGCATCAAGGTATGGTCTATGCTATTCAAAATCCGTTTTCTGGAGAATTAATGTACCCAGCTTCTGGAAGATGTTGGAATGGTGAGCAGTCTGATATTCTTAAACACATGAAAGGCTGGTGCGAATATGAATTGCGTGATATAAATGATGCCGAACAGCGAGCAAGGATTTGTGGCATCAGTGCTGATGAAGTGCGCGCAAACGTTATGGGCATAGTATTGAGCAATAGTCTTGAGGTAAGCAGAAGAAATGCAATCGCTGTTCTTGAACGCGGCCAATGGCCATTGTTCTATTTCACAAGCAGCAACGATAGAGGCATCAGAAAGAAAACATATCTTGGAGAAGCCGGTGGCAGGGTTACGACCAACTTGTGGCCGTTTTCAGAGGTAGATAATACAGATGGTGCCAAGAAAGAAATTTTAGCCATTTTCAATGGTGCAGCCCCATTCGACACCCCCAAGCCTACCCGTCTGATTGACCGTATCCTCGAGATTGCTGTTGAACCAGGCGACATTGTTATGGATTGTTTTGCTGGTAGCGGAACGACTGCACACTCGGTGTTGAAAGCAAACAAGAAAGATGGCGGCAACCGAAAGTTTGTGCTGTTGGAACAGGATGCAAACATCGTAGAGGTCACACAGCAGCGTGTGCAGCGGGTCATCAGCGGATATGACTATACAGGCAAAGAATGTGAACGCCTGTATGAAAAGAAACTGACAGCAGCCACACTCAAGCGCATCGGCCAGCATTATGCAGATGCCAAGGGAGTTTACGAGCAAGCCCAATCGTCGGGTAGGTACACGGCAGTGCATCAGCCGACTGTGAAAGATAACTGCCTTGTGGTGGAGGCTGAAACCCGCTATGATGGTCATCGTGACGGTCTTGGCGGCGGCTTTGACATGATGGAAATCGGTGCGACCATCTTCAAACAAGGCACTAACCTGCTGAACGAAGAAGTGGGCGAGACAGAACTGCGCCGATATGTGTACTACACCGAGACGAATCAGCCTTTGGTGCAGACACGCTCAGAGGAATATCCCTACTGGCTTGACGATTATCATGATACCGGCTATTATTTCTATTACGAGCCTGATCAGCTGACAACACTCTCCAGCGAAACTCTTTTACAGGTTGTGAAAGGGCCGATGGAGGGAGGAATAATAGTATATGCTGACATCTGTGAATTTTCAGATGACGAACTGAAGCAGATGGGCATCAGTTTCCGTCAGATTCCACGAGACATACGAAAATTATAAACCAGAATAAATGAAACTCAAGAACTACCAAGAAGAGGTATTGCGTGATGTAAAGAGCTACCTGAAAGCTCTGCAAACGACAGACAACATGAGAGAGGCCTTTCGCCAGCATTGGCTTGCCAAGGCCAGTATCGATCCCAATCTCACGAACGGCATTCTGCATCAATACGACAATTCGTCAACACCAGGCATCCCCAACGTAACACTAAAAGTACCCACAGCCGGTGGAAAGACATTCATTGCCGCCAATGCTCTGTCTCTCATATTCGACTATCTGCCTCAGGAGCAACCTCGGGTAGTGGCGTGGTTTGTGCCCAGTGATTCGATTAAAGAGCAGACACTGAAGAATCTCTCCACCCCAGGCCATCCTTACAACGAGGCACTTCATAATACCGGCCTTATGGTGATGGTGGAGGGCAAGGAAGATGCCCTGATGGGCAAAGGACTGACCCCTATGGAGGTCGAAGAACAGCTGACGGTGCTTGTGCTGTCGGCACAAAGTTTTGCATCGCGTGATCGTGACGACCTGCTCTCATGGCGTCAGAATTCGTTCTTTTCACAGTGGGAAGGCCGTTATCATTATTCAACTGAGCAGCACATTGAAGGTGCCGACGAGTTGAGCCTGATTCAATGGCTGGCTTGGCAACGTCCTGTTTGTGTAGTAGATGAGAGTCATAATTTTGGCACGGAGATGCGTACGGAAATGCTTCGTATGCTTAACCCGTCATTTATCTTGAATCTCACGGCCACACCAAGACAGGAGAGCAACATCATCAGCTTTGTGGATGCAGGTAAACTCAGAAAGGAGTCGATGGTGAAATTGCCCGTCGTTCTGTATAATATGGAGACGGTGGATGACGTGATAGCCAATGCCATCAGATGGCGCGATAATCTGGAACGTCATGCCATACAATCTGAGCGGCAGAACAATGGCCACTACATACGCCCGATAGTACTGTTTCAGGTCGAGCCTCGTAATTGGCATTAGAATGCCAACTGCGAGCAGTTGAGGCATATCTTGATTGACAGCGGGATTCCGGAAGAGCAAATCAAACGCAAGCTAGCCGAACCGTTGAACGAGCTGAAAGGCATCGATTTGATGAAGCATGACTGCCCTGTCAGATATATAATCACCGTCAATGCCCTGAAAGAAGGCTGGGATTGCCCTTTTGCCTATGTTCTTGCGGCACTCAGCAACCGCTCGGCTCCTATCGACGTGGAGCAAGTGATGGGTCGTATCTTGCGACAGCCTTATGCCCGTCAAAGCAGTGACCCTCTGCTGAATGAGAGCTACGTGCTGACATCGAAGCAAAATTTCTATGAAGCAGCCGAGGCAGTGATTCGCTCGTTACAGAATTCGGGCTTCAGCCGCATGGATTATCGAATGTTCAATGACGAAAAAGCAGCACAAGGGGAAGCTGCAGAAAAGCCACATCATACTGATACACAACTCACGTTTTGGGAGGATGCTGGAGAGGAATTGAGCGCTACGTCGCAAGGCGTTGCCCAGCGGTTGGCAAATACAGCAGGCGGAGACAGCAATATGGAGCAGTTCGCCTATAAGAGCAGCGAAGATTATGAGCAAACCACCAGTCAGCCAAATGCCGACAGCGACTTGCGTTCGCTGAAGCTTGACAGCAATCCCATGCGTCAAGAGGTTAGCGAGATTGCCCAGCAGATACACTTGCCACTCTTTTCTGTAGAAAATAAAAACGTAGGAGTATTCTGCGATAATCATCATATTCTGCTGACGGCAGAGCGACTTAATCGCGGGTTCAAGATTTTGAATGAGAATTCAAACATCAATCTGACAGATTCACAGACAGGAGTGACAAGCATCGATGTCCTCGACAGCGGTGATGGTCAATATACCCCTAAGCGCACCTCTGTTAATCATACGGTGTTGAATAGCCTCAGGCAGACATTTGCTTCATTTTCACCAGAGATGAAAAGGTCTGAACTATCAAAGGCCATTGTCAATAAGCTTCATTACAATGGCATACCTCTTAAAGACCTTTATGATTATGTACATCGTGCGCTTGGAGCGTATAATGGAGAGCAACTTGCTGATTTCTTTATCGAAACGAGGAATACAGCAAATACGTTCAAAGCGAAAATCGATGACCTTTTAGTTGTATATCGCAAGAAGCAGCTGGAAAATCTTTTGGCAGCACGTGTTGTGGGCATGAATTGCTATTGGTCTTTCCCGCTTACACAGAACGTCTCTTCTCCGTGGAATAGTGTGGATAGGAGCCTCTATGTGGCCGAAGAACACGCCAGCTCTTTCGAAGAAAACATCATGATGAAAATCGCGCAAGAGGATAATGTGCTTTTCTGGCATCGTAATGCGCAAAACAGAAAGGACACCTTCACAATCAACGGATTCATCAATCATCAGCCGGATTTTATCGTCGTTCTTGATTCTGACGATGTGCTGCTGATAGAGACAAAGGGAAAGCCTTTCCTCAACGAAGAAAGCCGTCGGAAGATAGCAGTGGGTAAGCTTTGGTCGGAATATGCCAACCGAAGCAGCGACAGGTACCATTATCATTACTATATGGTATTCACTCAAGAAAATAACGCTGAAGGTGCTGTCAGTGAGGCAGGTCTGATAGAGCAAATCAGATTATTCAAAAATAATTCAAGCCTATGATTGTTGCGAAAGAATTGCATTATATAACAACGGAAAAGGCGGCATCGATGGATTGGTACAAATTGACCCATGGGTTCAACGAATCAGCTATTGATGCCTTCATCGAAATGCAGAACAATATGACTGACAAACTGTCTGTCTGCGATATGATAATGAACGCATTGAAAAACGGAAACAAAAAATGTATATTTGAGGATGAAATCATATCAAAGTTGGAGTTAATCAAATGCATGATTGAGCAAGGCGTTTACTCTCCCTACAAGGAGATTGAGCGTCTTATGAGCGATAACGCGATGAAGGACTATCAGATAATAAAACTGATGGAACAATTGGAGGCTGTTAAAAAAGATGGTGATGACCAAAAAGAAACAGAATTGATAACAGAGATAGTAAAACAGGCTATAAGAGCCGGTGTAGAAGTAGCCAGAAATGTTGAACTTGTGCTTGGTAGGATCTACAGAGGGACAACTAAATTTTTAGATCTTTTCAATTTGCTTGGAGATTACATCGCCGATCCGATGTCGAATAGTCTTATGTCAAAAATTCTAAATGAACTGAACTCAAAATTGGAGTCTGTTAAGGAGAATACTGAAAAGCCATTTACATTGTATGCGGATATCAGCAATTATAAGCCGAAAATTCAGACTCAGACAGTCACCCTCCCTCAGCCATCATCGGGATATCAAGGCACTAATTACGTATCACAATGAATAAAGAAGATGAAAAGCAACAGGTGTTAAACCAATTTGCTTATATATTAAACTATCAGCCGACTATTGGACATCAACATATCAACCTGGGTAATTCCTCTGTAAAGGATGAACCTTCGGCGGAGAATGTCGATTTTGAAGAAGTAAAGAATGATTCAGCATCTGCTGAAAAAGTACAGAATCACTCTGATGAGGCCCCAAAAGAGCGTAATTACTTTGCGCCTACTAATAGTTTGCAGATACTACTGAAGCAGGACTGGTTCAATGAGCTGCGCACAAAGGATGTATATGATGAGAAGTGGACTGATAGTTTCGTCAGCTCATTGATGTCTTCCGAGTGGAAAGACAATATTGCTAGTGATTGGTTTGAAGGTGGTAAGCGAAGAAAGGTGCCTCAGATTAAAGGACATATTGTCGGCTTATTGGCTGATGTAGGCGTACTGAAGGGCAGTTATGATAGTATAGCCAGGAAAGTAGGCATTGGCGAAGAACCACGCACATTCGCAAGGTATATGGGACAAGGGAAAAAACAACCATACGCCGATTGGGTACGTCAATACGTGACGGGTGAAAAAGTAGAATAAATTATCATTTTGCGATTAAAGATTGCGATTGAATATTTCGGTATTCAGTCGCAATTTTTTTTATAATTTTTTTTTCTTTTTTTAATCAGTGAGTTAGTTCGTGTAGAACTTGCGATTGAAAAAATAGAGTTTTCGAAATGATTCAGTCGCATAATCGCATCGTATCTTTGCCCCGTCAAAAGTCACTAACGGCTTTGACAAAGTTTTATATGCAGACAAAAATTCTAAAAGTCGTGGCACAAACGGAAGCCGTCTATGTGCCGAGCAGAAAGGCTGGCAGCGGCCATGTGGCCAAGTCGGTGATCAGGCTCAGGGAGCTTGGTGGTGAGTACGAGGACGAATTTGCTTGTGTGGCGTTCGGCAACCTCGCGGAGTGTAAGTTCGTGGAAGGCGACCTGGTGGCAGCTGCGCTGCGTTTCCAGACGCGTGAGGTGAATGGGCAGTTCTATCAGGACGTCGTCGCTACGGAGATTCAGGTAATCTAATGTGTAACTTGAGTTGAAGTCGAGGGAATCAATTGAGCACCGGTTTCGGTGTGTGCGCACTTCTCAAAACTTCTCTCGTAATCAATTCAAGAACAATGGCAAAGCAAGTCTTTATAGACAACATTGCAATGGAGGCCGAAGCGGTCTTCTACGTGAACGGCGACATCAACGTCACGCCCTGCGACTTCGAGCTGGGGCAGCACATCGTCAACGGTGCGGCTATCGTGAGCCAGAAGGGCCGGATGGTGACTCAGGTGAATGGCGCGTCGCACTTCCGCCCGTTTGCTACGGGCACCGGCAGTCGTTATCGTAAGCTCTTCAGTACGCCTCACGGCGAGGTGAAGGAGACCAACGGCCAAGTGATTGTCCAGTTCCGTTTCCCGAAGAAATACGGGAAAGAGTACATCGAGAAGCTTCTGCGTGAGGAGTCGGAGAAGATATTGGAGTTTATTCGCTCACGCGAAACGGAAACTAAATGGTAAATCTTCGATCACGAATTTGCGAATTTGAGAATTATTACTGGCTCCCAAATGATCAAAATCAATTCGATAATTCGTTAATTCGTGATAAAAAAGAAATTAAAGTATGAGTGCTTTTTTGATTTATTTTCAGGGTAAGGCGAAGATGATGCGCCCTGTCCTCAATCGAGAGGAGTATCTTGCCCTGCGAGGCAGCGAGCGCCAGAAGGCCATACTGAAGCTTGTTCGCGATGGTGATAAGTTGCAGAAGAACAAGCTGGTGCAGATGAACTACAGCTGCTTGCCCAATGAGGATGGAAGCCTGAAAGGCAGCAAGCAGCCTTCGAGTACGGTAGGCATGGACATCGACTTCGTGGCTCCTTCGGACCTATCGCCCGAGGAGGCACGTGCTTGGCTCGAAAAGCAGATGCAAGGTGTGCCCGACCTGGTGATGGCGAAGCGTGAGGAGCTAGGCTTGCTTATGCTGGAACATTCGGCATCGAAAGGTTACCACCTGGTGTTTCGTCGTCGCGAGGACCTTTCGCAGGAGGATAACCTGCGTTGGGCAAGCGAGCTGCTTGGAGTGAAGTTCGACGAGGGTGCGAAGGACATCACGCGCGTCTTCTTCACCACCTCGGCCGACACCGACGACCTGCTCTTCCTCGACGATGAGCTTTTCGATGTTGCGAGCGTTGCACCGTTGCAGCGTTGCAGTTCGGTTTCTCCTATTCCGAAGGCTACAACCGATCAGGACAACAAGGCGACGAGTGAGCCAGTAAAGGTTGCACACATTGCTCACGACCCCAATGCCACCTACAATGGACACCTTTTCACCGACATCATCGTCGAATTCTTGAAACAGTTCCACGATGGGAAGGAACCCGTCGAGGGTGACCGAAACGCAATGACCTTCGAGCTTGCTGTGAACTTGCGTTCCATCTGCGACTATTCGCTTGAGAAGTTGCTGACCGTGATTCCCAACTATTGGGGCGAAACAGGTGCAGACGAATGGCGCAAGACCATTGAGAGCGCCCTCAAGGAGCCTCGCAAGGGTATGCCTTACCGCATGAAGCAGGTACTGGCATCGCTGAAGACCAAAGCTGCTGCGAAGGCTTGCGGAGGCACTTTGACCACGCCACCGCCTATACCGACCCGTTTGCCCCAACCCATCAAGCTGCTGACGAGCAAGGTACCCTGGTTCTACAAGCCTGCCGTTGCGAATGCCGTTTTTCCTGCATTAGCAGCTCATCTTCACGGAGTTAAGTTCCGCTATTGGGACAATGTCGAACACGAAGCCACCTTCATGCACGTA
>JAEEGK010018886.1_pt1 | contig 14852 bp, 13 predicted proteins | sample 8958771 | NCBI WGS metagenome assembly JAEEGK01 (sample SAMN16246547, study PRJNA631951) | gut metagenome | biome: gut microbiome; feature: rumen; material: SC-attached | host: Bos | place: Iran: Karaj | collected 2018-10 | reverse complement strand
TCTCGCTATCGAATCTCTCCGCGAACGTCAGGAAAGCCAGCTCATCAACAACGATGACTACGGTCTCTTGAAGAACATCGCAGACTCCCAGCGCATCCAGCCGCTCCGCGCCGACGGCCGCCCGACTCCGGACGATCTCGACGAGCTCATCTCCAAGGTTTGGAAGGAACCGTCCTTCTTCCTCGCCCACCCGCGTGCTATTGCCGCATTCGAACGTGAATGCACCCGCCGTGGCGTGCCGCCTGTTGTTGTCGATATCGCCGGTGGCAAGTTCCTCACCTGGCGCGGCATTCCTCTCGTCCCGACCGACAAGCTCCTTGTCGATGGCGTGAAGAACCCGAAGTCCAAAGGTGGCAAGACCAACATCTTGCTCGTCCGTACTGGCGAAGCAAAACGCGGCGTGATTGGCCTGTTCCAGGCTGGTCTCAAGAACGAACACTCTCGCGGCCTTTCTGTGCGCTTCCGCGGTATCGACAACAAGGGCGTTGCATCTTACCTGCTTTCCCTGTACTGCTCTGCCGCAATCCTTGCAGACGATGCAATCGCAGTCCTTGAAGATGTAGAGGTTGGCGAATACTATGATTACGAATAATCCAGATACCAGATCGCTGGAAGAACTCGCCGGAGTTCCCAATGCGGCTGAACTGGAGCAATTGGCAAATGCGTATTTTCCGGATTTGACGGATAGCGCATACGCAGCAACCCCCGCCGCTCCCGAAGCGCAGAATGCATCTGCCGCTCAGGGCGTCAGTGCAGCTCAGGGTGCCGCAGCCATCAGCCAGACTCCAGCCTTCGACTGGGAACACCCCTTTGAGACCTATGGCGACCAGCCGACATCCTCGGCTCCGTTCGCATACGGAGGCAATTCTAGCGATACCTGGCTCAACACGGTTGAAGCCCCTGCGGTTCCCGAATCGCAGTTCGCATCGCAGCTGAGCGATATTCCGACAGCGCCCGCACCTGCACAGGGTTACTCCCCGAAGGTCGTGTCCAAAACGCAGGCAGCACAGAACGCGCGCCCAATCGCCGCTCCGCCTTCGCTCGGTGGCGATTCCGTGAACAAGGGTTCAGCCAATTCCGGCTCCAATTCCCGCAACGAATCGATCCGCATCGGCTCCAAGACGCTTGCGCAAATCCGCAGCGACTTCCCGATTCTCTCGAAGCAGATTAACGGTCATCCGCTCGTTTGGCTCGATAACGGCGCAACGACGCAGCGCCCGCAGGTAGTCATTGACCGCCTCAAGTACTACTACGAAAACGAGAACTCCAACGTTCACCGTGGTGCACACACGCTCGCGGCCGCATCGACAGACGCCTACGAAAATGCACGCAACATTGTTCGTGACTTTATCGGTGCTCCGTCCTCGCAAGAAGTTGTTTTCGTTCGCGGTACGACCGAAGCTATTAACTTGGTTGCAAACGCTTACGTGAAGCCGACGCTCCAGCCGGGTGACGAAATCATCGTTTCCATCTTGGAACATCACGCCAACATCGTTCCTTGGCAGCTCATTGCCGAAGAAACGGGCGCGATTATCAAGGTGATTCCGTGCGATTCTACCGGTCAGCTCAAGCTCCACGATTACGAAGCATTGTTCACGAAGCGTACCAAGTTCGTTTCCGTGACGCATGTTTCGAACGTGCTCGGCACTGTGACCCCGATTGAAGAACTCATTGCCATTGCTCATAGACACGGCGTGAGGATCCTCATTGACGGCGCTCAGTCCATCGCTCACATCCCGGTAAACGTTGCAGCCCTCGATGCAGACTTCTTCGTGTTCTCTGGACACAAAGTGTTTGCTCCGACCGGTATCGGCGTTGTCTATGGCAAGAAGGAATTGCTCGAAGCAGCAAGACCTTACCATGGCGGCGGTAACATGATTGCGGACGTGACGTTTGAACGCACGATTTACAACGGAATTCCGAACAAGTTCGAAGCAGGAACGGGAAGCATCGCCGACGCTGTTGGCCTTGGTGCAGCTCTCCAGTACCTCTCCGAAATCGGTATGCCGTGCGTATTCCGCTGGGAACATGAACTGTTGCAGTACGGTCTCAAGGAATTGAAGACTGTCAAGGGTCTCCACCTTGTAGGAACCGCACTCAACAAGGCTTCTGCGCTCGCCTTCAAACTCGACGGTTATTCCGACGAAGAAGTGGGCAAGAGACTCGACGCATACGGCGTTGCCGTGCGCACCGGGCATCACTGCGCACAACCGGTTCTCCGCCATTTCGGCTACGAAAGTACCGTGCGACCCACTCTCGCATTGTACAACTCGCCCGATGACATCGACGCACTTGTCCGTGCGTTGAAGACATTCGCGTAACTAGTGGTCAGTAGACAGTAGGAAGTAGACAGTGGAAAGAATGGCGGCCAAGCCGCAACAACACTTTCCTTGTCTAACTTCCTACATCCTACTTCTAACTTCCTACTTCCAACTAAATCTATGCACGAACTTATCCAAGAATCTGAAGTAGCAAAAGCCGTACAAACTATTTTTGATGATTACAATCGCGGCAAGCATATCGACAATATCGATATTTACAATCGACCCGATCAGGCCGAGATTCAAACGATTTTACAGAATTTGATTCGAGTCGTTTATCCGGGCCACTTCAGGGATCGTTCGCACAAGATTTATAACCCCAAAAACACCTTTGCGGTTCTTATCGAAGATACTTTCTACCACCTTCACAAACAGGTGGCGATTGCATTGGATTACTGTAAACTTCGTGGCACCATGACTTCCGATGAACGCAAGATCGAAAGTTATAGAATTTGTAAGGAATTTTTCTCCAAGATTCCGCAAGTCCGAGAATTTTTGGAAACAGATTTGCACGCCGCTTATGACGGCGACCCCGCTGCCGGCTGCTTAGACGAAATCATCCTCGCCTATCCCGGTCTCATGGCAACGACCATCTACCGCCTCGCTCATGAACTCTACCTTTTGCACGTTCCAGTTCTCCCGCGACTCATGACCGAATACGCCCATTCCAAAACGGGCATCGACATCCATCCGGGCGCAACCATCGGCAAGTACTTCTTTATCGATCACGGAACCGGCATTGTGATTGGCGAAACCGCAGTCATCGGCAAAAACGTGAAGATTTATCAAGGCGTGACGCTGGGCGCTCTCTCGACAAGAGGCGGCCAAAGACTCTCCGGCAAAAAACGCCACCCGACGATTCAGGATAACGTTACCATTTACGCTGGAGCCTCCATTCTCGGCGGCGATACCGTCGTAGGCGAAAACGCTGTCATCGGTGGCAACGCATTCATCACGCGTTCCATCGAAGCCAACACTCGCGTAAGCATCAAGAATTTGGAACTCGACTACACCACTACCGACAGCAAAAAGCACAAAACCACAGAAATCACGCAAAGCGACGAGTGGTACTACATTATTTAGTAGGAAGTAGGAAGTAGGAAGTAGACAGTAGACAGTAGGAAGTAGGAAGGAGGAAGGAGGAAGGACTTTATAGACGAGAGAGGTCTCGGCTCTTTCTCGTCATCCTCGACCCGATCGAGAATCTATAAATTCTCGCCTCCGCGAGAAAGACGATACCAGCCCAAATGACAAATTCACGGAATTATCCTATCTTTCGACTAGGAATAAAGTGCGGAGATTTTATATGCATTACTTGATTGTACCGGGTTTAAATAATTCTGACGAAAAACATTGGCAGACTTTTTGGCAAAAGAGCTTGCAAAACACTAGCCGTGTACCGCAACGCGACTGGGACCATCCGCAAAAAACAGAATGGATTGAAACGCTTAAAGCCACCGTCGAAAACTTGAAAGAGGACACCATCATTGTCGCCCATAGTCTCGGCGTTGCGACAACAGTCATGTACCTCACGCAAAATCAAGGCAATATTCCCTCGCATGTCAAGGGAGCGTTTCTCGTTTCTCCAAGCGATGTAGACAACATAGAAGTCATCAAGCACTTCGCACCGATGCCGCTTGAAAAGTTGCCAATTCCCGCTTGCGTTGTCGCGAGCGAAAACGATCAGTTCGTTTCGATGGAACGTGCACAGTTTTTCGCATCGGCTTGGGGCGTAAAGCTATTCAACGCAGGCAAACTCGGGCACATCAATTCCGCATCGGACCTTCGCGAATGGGAGCAAGGCCGCAAATTCCTTGCAGAATTCGAACAAGGCATTTAAATAAAACACCCACATAGCCCTCCCCTTACAAGGTCAGGCATGCAGCTTCGGCTCCGCAAAGCGGGGCTTTTTTGCTTTTTTTCGTTTTTTTAGGTCTAAAAGTCCCTTCATTTCTACGTAAAATTCAATTTTTCAACAGTTATCCATAAAAACATTAAAAAATATTCTCATATATTTGAAAAAGCAACATATATTATATGAAGGTGTGCGGATGTACCTTAAAGGAGAGAGGAAAAATCCTAATTTAAGGGAGTTTATGCAGAGAAAAACTCTACATTTAGCTTTGGCACTAGTTGGAATGTTTTTTTACGGTTGCACCGATGACAATGCGACCAATATTGACGTTTATTCAGAACTTGAAGAAATCTCCAGCAATAGTTCGATAGATCCAGATTCAGGCAGTTCCGAGGACATCAACAATCCCTCCCAACTCGGAACACAGTCTTCCAATTCAAAATCATCTTCATCCCGCAAAAAATCTAGTTCGTCTGGAAAATCAGCCCCTGCCGACACGACAAGCGAAAACGCGCTAAGCAGCTCCAGTAAAGTCGCTTCAAATGATTCGACTGCGGTTACACCGAGCGATTCAAGTGCAGCGACTCCGAAAAGTTCGAGCGCAGTTATCCCAAACGATTCTACAGCGGTTAGCGCCAGCAGTTCTAATGCCACGAACACGGCTAGCTCCAGTGCTGTTGCAGCAAGTTCATCGGCGGCTCTCCCCCTCTCTAGCTCGGTTACCATTCCAGCCAGCAGTGCTGTCGCCGCACCTTCGAGTTCCGCAGCAACACCTTCAAGTTCTACGATTACTCCGGTCAGCAGCTCGACCCCAGTGCCGAAAAGCAGCTCCGCAATCATTCCCGCATCCAGCACGTCTTTGCCAGCAATTTCAAGCGCATCCGTCCCTTCAAGTTCCTCGTTGGCAGAATCTTCATCGAGCGGCCTCAAGGAATACAACGACAACCACAAGCCTAAAGCAAGCGTTCTCCCTGCAGCCGGGTTCTATTCGAGTCTCACCATCGAGCCGCTCACCCCGCAAAAAGGCGGTGTAATCCGCTGTACTTTTGACGGATCCTTCCCCACGGAGAAATCCGAACCGATTGCAGAAACATTGCAGATTACCGAAAACACCGTCGTACGTTGTTCCGAATTTGTCGAAGGGGTGCCAGCGGACACCTCAACTCAGACTTACTTTATCAACGAAAGCGTCTCAATGCCGGTCGTCGCCATTACCGTCAATCACCACGATATGTTCGATTCCACTGACGGCCTTTACGCTACCGGAAACATCAGCAAAGGTGGCGGCGGATTTGGCGGAGGCCTGGGATTCGGCATGGGCGGCGGCAATAACGTGAACGACGACAACAACCCCAAATGCACGGAACCCTGCAAGGGTGCCAACTTCTGGAGCGACAAGGAACTCCCCGCCCACGTGGAATTCTTTGAAAACGGAAGCGCCACCAAGACCAAGAACTGGGAAATCGATGCCGGCATTTCCATCATCGGAAACTGGAGCCGCTACAAGCCCAAAAAGAGCGTCGCCATCAAGATGGACAACGACATTTACGGCGACAAGATTCTCAAATATTCTTTGTTCAAAACTCGCCCCGAAGCTAAGAAAATCAAGGCTTTCAACTTGCGCAACAACGGCAACCGTTTCTGGACGGACTACATCGGCGATGCCATGATGACATCCCTTTTGGAAGGCACCGACGTTGATTACCAGCGCAGCCGCCAAGTGGTGGTGTTCTACAACGGAGAATACTTCGGCATACACGACATGCGCGATCGCTTGAACAGGCACTTTGTCGAAACGAATTACGGCATAGACGCCAAGTCCATCAACATGATCAACATCAAGGGAACAGAACTCGAAGCCAGCGGCACGAACGGTTCCTCGGTTACGGAATACCAGCAGCTTTACAGCGAAATCAGCAGCTCAAAATACGCCGGAGAAAATAACGAGAACTACGAAAAGGTAAAGACCAAGCTCAACGTCAACAGTTTTGCACAATACATGTTCGCCGAAATGTATTTCCACAACGGCGACTGGCCTACGAACAACGTACGCGCATGGGGCGGAAGCGGACATCCGTTCAAATTCGTCGCATTCGATACCGACCACGGTTTCGGTTTTTCGCCGGGCATTAGCGGCTTTGATGTCGAAGGTCAGAACATGTTCACCTGGGTGCTCGGCAGCTCTGGCGGCGGCATGTGGGGCTTTGGTGGAGGAGCTACAGCTGGTCCGGGAACCATGCTCAAAAAACTCCTCGACAACCCCGATTTCAAGAGACTTTTCATCAACAACGCTTGCATTTTGCTCAACAGCTATTTGACATACGAAAAAGTGCAAAAGACTGTGCAGAACATGATGGCGACCATCCCTTCTTCGGAGCAATCACGTGATGAAGATAGATGGCCGAGAACGCAAACAAACTTTAAATGGAATCCAAGCGGAAGCGACTTAATAGCTTACGCCAAGGACCGCAGCGAGACAATCAAGAAAGAAATGGCAGACTATTTCAACCTCGAAGATGAAGTCTCCGTGACCATCGCAGCAAATGGAAGCGGTTCTGTGCAAGTTGACGGAATGAAACTGCCGAGCAAGACTTACCAATGCAAGTTCTTCAGCAATAATGAATTGCTCTTGACTGCAATTCCCGAAAGCGGCGCTGTATTTACGGGTTGGTCTGACGGCAACACGGATAATCCACGAAAAGTCGATCTAGCCTCCGAAACAGAACATAAATTTACGGCAGTATTCAAATAAAATTTTTACAATAAATTCTGCACAAATAAATCTAGGAACAATAAATGTCTCCCTGGAGCACCGGGATGGTTGGTGAGCCTGTCGAACCATAGGGTCCACAAAATTCAAAACCCCGACCACACAGAAGGTCAGGGCTTTTTGTTTTATCCCCTTTTGAAATTTCTTCAATAGAATTTTTTATATAGGCCAATTTTTCATTCTCCTTTGGGATATCTTTATTCGAGGTGGTTTAGCTAACGAATGGAGATCAAGATGTTTGGTAAAATCCTAATCGTTTCTTCCGTATTGGCCTTGGCTTGTACGGGTTTCGCTCAAAAAATTGTAATCACGACGAACTATACGGCGGACCCGGCGCCCTATGTTCATGGGGATACGGTTTACCTGTACACGACCCACGACGAGGACAATGCCGACGGGTTCATGATGTACGACTGGCTGTTGCACACTTCCACGGACATGGTCAACTGGACCAGCCACGGAGCCGTAGCGAGCCTGGGCGACATCAAGTGGACCTCTAAAACCAACGGGGCCTGGGCAGAACAGGTCATCGAGCGCGACGGCAAGTGGTTCATGTACGTCCCCATTCACGGCAACGGCATTTCCGTCTTGGTGGCGGACAACCCTTACGGCCCCTTCAAGGAACCTTTGAACAAGGCCCTGGTCTGGCAGCGCGAGCACTGGAACGATATCGACCCTACCGTCTGGATTGACGACGACGGGCAGGCCTACATGTACTGGGGCAACCCCGAATTGTACATGATCAAGTTGAACAAGGACATGATTAGTACTCAGGGTTCTATCGTCACCTACCCCAAGATCAAGGATTACCAGGAAGGCCCCTGGGTCTATAAGCACGGCAACAATTACTACATGACTTTCGCATCTACCTGCTGTGCCGAAGGTATCGGGTATGCCATGAGCGACAAGATTACGGGCCCCTGGACCTACAAGGGCGACATTATGCCGCATTCCTCGCGCAGTAACGGAAACCACCCGGGTATCATCGATTTCAAGGGAAAATCCTACGTTTTCGGCCTAAATTACGAACTTTGGCGTTACAAGTCCGAGAAGATGGGCCAGAAATTCCAACACAAGGAGCGCCGTTCTGTCGGCCTTTCCGAAATGAAGTACAACGCCGACGGCACTATTCAAAAGATTGACTTTTGGCCGGACAATGGCGTGGCCCAGCTGGAAGATTTTGACCCGTACAAGCGCGTGGAAGCGGAAACCATGTCGTGGGGCGAAGACGTGAGGGTCCGTAAGAGCGGTACCGCCGGCAATACGGTCATCACCAATCTTTCCGAAGGAAAATACACCAAGATTAGCGGCGTGGAATTCGGCGATGCAGGCGCAGAAAGCTTCTCAGCATCCGTTCTGAGCGTCAAGAAAGCATCGAGCATCACCGTCCGTCTGGACAAGGTGAACGGTGAAATTGTTGGCAAGGCGGAATTTTCCGCAGACGGCCTTGTGACCGTGCCGCTGACCGGTGCAGTCGGCAAGCACGACGTGTTCTTCGTGTTCGCGGGCGATTTCGAGGCGGACTACTGGGAATTCGAGGACAGCAAGACCTCCATTCCGCAGGGACCGTTCTGCAAGGCGAAACTCAGCGACCCCGAGGCAAAATGCGATTTGCCGGTCGTGGGTGCGAAAGTCGAAGGCAAAGCCAACTTCATCGACTTTGAAAACTACGACGTTGGCGGTGCCGGCAAGGCCTACTACGACATGGACACCAAGAACCAAGGCGAAGAATACCGCGAAGACCGCGTGGATATCGTCGCCATGAAAGACAAATGCGGTGATGGCTATGCTGTGGGCTACACCCAAAAAGGCGAATGGCTCGAATACACCGTGAACGTTGCTGCGGATGGCGCCCTCCCCTTCACGCTCTCTTACGCCACCGGCTCCGAAACTGCAAACGTGCAATTCTTTATAGACAACAAGGCTATCACTGACACGCTCTCGCTTGAGGGCACCGGAGATTTTGACACTTACACAACCTTCAAAGGAAAAACAAAGGAACTCACCAAAGGCGAACACGTGTTCAAAGTATTGATTGCAAGCGACTACGTGAACCTCGACTGGATAGCCTTCGGTGAAAGCAATGGCGATGTGGCAGAAAAACGCTGCACGGCCACCACGGACATCATTCCAAACTTTGCCCAGAACGCCGCAGGTGCCTTCGCGAGAACGGCTGGCGAATACAAAGTCTTTGACCTGATGGGCAACATGCTTGGTAAAGTCCGCCTAAACGCAGGAGCATCGCTGACAGACATCAAGGCCGGACTAAGAACTGCCGGCTACAACAACGGAGCCTACATCGTTCGAAACACCGACGGACAGACCGTCCGAATTAATTCGGGAAGATAAACTCGGAAAGAGCCAAACCCTCGTCAAGATCGTCAAACCAAACTCCGTCTAGATCAACGCGACAAATTTCCAATTGTTCTCTTGTCGCGCGTCTAAGCGGTTCGTAATCACGGATAAGCTCCTTGCCTATGCGCCCGTCTTTCAACTCAACACATATAGCGTCCTTTTCCACCCAGACTCTTTTCACGTCCTTTTCTGTAATTTCATTCATTTTCATTGACACAATTCGGCGAACAAAGCGTTATGCTGATATAGTCAAAAATTTGCTCGATGTCGGCTTGCGCAGCGGAAGAAAAGTGGACTTCAAAATTCATACATTATATTTCTTCTTGACATCGGAAAGGACCATCGCTGCAGGGCGGGTGTGGCCTTTAAGCATATCGCTGTAACCCTTCTCTAGTTCTGCATCGAGGCGTTCTTTGGACCATTTGGCGGTATTTTCGGGAGCCTTTGGCAATTTCACGTCAAATGGGATTCCCTGTTGCAGAATAATCTGCTTATAGAACATATTGATGGCGCTGGAAACGGATATACCAAGAGTTTCCAGGATATTTTCAGCTTGTTCCTTAACATCAGGTTCTATGCGGGCGTATAAATTTGCAGTCTTATTCATGTTATTCAATATACATATTTGTCCGTACAAATGCAATACATTTTGAAAATTTTATGATAAAATCACTTTCTTGACATTGAAATGACATGAAAATACATTTAAAGCATGTTGACGAAATCAATGTCGAATTTTGAGAGGTTTATGGCGGACCCGATGCGGAAAGGAATTTGCGAGAAGGATTACGCAAATTATCTTCAGTCGGAATTAAAACTACAGAAAGCACTCGCCGATGGCGAACGATCCGCCGAACAAGGCGGATGGCTTTCTGCTGCGGATGTGCGGAAAAAAATACAATCCACATTTTGAACAGTCGGACGAATAACCTGTAAGTTCGGGAATTGTAATCTCGTTGAAAGGGTGAATGACATTGACGCGGCATCTCCTTTTTCAAAAAAGTCACAAATTGACTTTCAAACGAATATATATTTAATCCTTAGGAATTGTATCCCTTCGATTACAAGGAGCGTTGGTTATGAAAATCATATCATATAGACCCCGAGACGACCAATTTTGGATAGGTTGCACGAAGGAAGAAGCCGAACAATTCTTTATCCCTTTGCTAGAAGATTGGCGGAAAGAACGCTTACCAAACTACTTCCGTGAATATGAGGAACAATTTTCATCACCGGTATATCAAAAAATAGTCTGCGAAACTATGGAAATCAATGAAATGTCCTATATCTATTTTAATGTTTCACGCGATTTAAAAATCTGTTATTATGACGTTCCTCATCATCCATTCCACCAACTATGGAACGCCTACAGTCCATTCAGGAAATGTGACATTATAGAGATATCTCATCCATCGGAATTAAAGGACATTAGACCAACTTACAAAGGGGAGGTATTAACTGATGTATAAGTTTATAAACGAGAATGCTAAAGCTATTTTGGAAGATGCAGACAAACCTAAAGGTAAATTTGAAAAATATATCAAAAATTATTTAGGCACGCTTAATATTGATTTACTATCAAAAAATGCTGAAAAGTACAAATCAAATTACAGACATTTCTATAAATTAAGATTTTATTCATCTGATTCTGAATTCTTTGTCAAATACTTCAAAAGTCTTCAAGAAATACATACAGATGACTTGGAAAACGATACTGATACATTAAAAACATTAGAAGAACTCATCAAAAAATTTGAAAACTATACAAAAACAATTCAATTGTCTTTTGCAACAAAACTCTTGCATTCTATAGATCCCCAAAAGCCTATTTATGATCAATTTATAGCAGCGTTTTACATGCTTCCCGATTTGGAGAATATAAGAGAGAGAGAAGATAAATTACCCGTTTGCAGGGATATTTATGATTTTTTAGAAAAAGAATACAAAAGAATCATAAATAACAAACTCTTGTCCAAAGCAATAAAGATATTTAGAACAAAGATAAATCAAATTGACTTAACAAATGAAGAAAAAGAGAATGCAAAAAAAATAACAGATGTAAAAATCATTGATTTTTACATCTGGCAATTTTCCAAAATGATGAAAGATCCTAAGCAAATGAATGGTAATGATTTTCGTAAAAAAATAAAATACGAAATGTAAATATCACATTTTTCGGGGGTTTTAGGGGGCGCGGAGCCCCTTAGGCGAGGGGATGGAGAGCAACGAAGTGCGAATCAGGGGGACGCCTCCCCCACCTAGGTTAGTCCCTAAGGCAACCAATCGGGACGACTTTTACACCATCAGGTCGCGTATATGCCATTTGTCCGCCAGTGATAACCATTAGCAAATCCGGTTCACGAAGCGGAATTTGATCGTTCTTCTTATTGTGTTCCCGTATAAGTTCTTTTAAAGTCGTCAGGTGCTTTGCTCCTTCCTCAATTTCGCGGCTCCCCAGCTTAAATTCTATCAGAGCATAGCGTCCGTCATTCAAATGCAACACGGCATCGGCTTCAAGCCCTGTCCTGTCTCGATAATAAGAAAGTTCACCTCGTAATTTTTGTGAATAAACTTTCAAATCCCTGATGCAAAGCGTCTCAAAAACAAAACCGAACGTTTTCAAGTCCGTGTAGAAGTATTCGGGAGAGACGCCCATTGCTGCGACGGCAATTGAGGGGTCGGAAAATTCCCTCTTCTTCCCTGAACGGATAGATGTGGCGGAACGGATGGAGGGGCTCCAGGCGTCCAAATCTTCTATGACGAACAATCTACGCAAGGCATTTAGGTAAGAATCCAGCGTTATTATGGAAAAATTGTCCGATTCCGACAGAATGTCCTTATGGATGCTGGAGGTCTTTGCCAAAGTCGAGATGTTCCGGGCATACGATTTTAGGATAGCCTTTGTCCATTTGGGGTTCCTTTCGACTCCGTCAACTGTGGATATGTCTGTCTGGCAGATGTTTTCAAGATAGTCTTGCGCGACGACAAGTTGGGCATCATCGCCTTTCTTGAAAAGAGCGGCCGGCCACCCGCCACGGCAAGCGGCATGAATTAGTTGCTCTATCGAAAGGCTTGACGTAATCCCGTCAATATCGCTTTCGGGGGCGTCGAACAGTTTTGAAAGTGATATTTGGCCATTGGATTCCTGTGATTCGAAAAGGCTCATGGGGAACATCTTCAATCGTGATATTCTCCCCGTTCCCGAATGGATTGTCTTTGAAAAATCAAAACTGGAAGAACCCGTCAAGATAAAGAGCCCGTCTTCTCCCCTACGGTCCACTTCCGTGCGGACGGCGTCCCACAGGATGGGGGCATCCTGCCATTCGTCAATCAGTCGAGGATTTTCCCCTTTCAGCAATAAAGACGGTTTAATCGATACGGTTGCAAGATAACTCTCCCTGAAGTCGGGATCCTGCATCTTGACGACGCTTTGGGCTTTTTGTTCTGCCGTCGTAGTCTTGCCGCACCATTTAGGACCGACTATAAGAACGGCACCCGAGGAACGAAGCCTCAGGTCCAGTTCGTCGTCAACCATTCTGGGAAAATACGTTTTCATATTTACCAATATATATTCGTTTTGCAAAATTGTCAAGTTTTGTTTTGTATTTTTGTTTAATTCTGTTTTGTATTTTTGGAAGAAAAATGCCGAATTCTTTGTAAAAACGCATTTTTATAGCATTTTTCTTGAGATGTCGGCGTGTTAGGGCACGGGGTGGTTGATTTTGGGGTGGTTTTGAGTTATATTTAGGGGTGAGGTTTTTTATGCTGAAGAAGTTTGTTCTGGGGGGAATGGTTGTGGTGGCGGCGTTGCTTGGCAATGCTTGCGGGGACGACGGTTCGAGCGATTCCCCGGCGAGGCCTGCGGATAGCGAGGTTACCCTCTCCTCCTCCAGCGACGATGTTGCCCTTGGCAGCAGTTCATCATCAAGTGTTACCGAGAGTCCTTCGACTAGTTCAGGGCAGGCTCCGCAGTCGGCGGAGTCGGATATGTCCTCGTCGAGCGAGAAGGCGGTCGGCGGCAGTTCTTCCAGCGACGGAAAAGCCTCGTCGAGTTCCGGCAAGGTTGAGTCGAGCAGCAGTTCTTCGGAGGTTGTCGTGGGGTCGTCTTCTTCGGAAAAGAGTTCCTCGAGCGTGGCGGAATCCTCTTCGTCGGTAGAAAGTTCGTCTAGCGAGGTGCAGTCTTCGTCATCTGTCGTGGAATCCTCTTCAAGCGTGGCGGAAAGCAGTTCATCCGAAATAATGATATCATCTAGTTCAGTTATGGAGTCTTCAAGTAGCGAAGAATCCTCATCTTCCCAGCAGAATGTTATCTTGGATTCGAGTTATTACGATGCAGAGGAGAATACGCTTAAAGATTTTCGTGATGGGCGTATTTACAAAACAATTACAATTGGCACTCAAATATGGATGGCAGAAAACCTAAAATTGCAGAAATTCGGAACAAAAAATATAAAGAGTTTTTGTTATGATAATAAATCAATAAATTGTGAACAGGTAGGAAGGTTGTATATAAGGTCATCTGCGTTGGATAGTGCAGCGCTTTTTAGCAAAAACAGTAAAGGTTGTGGGGATATTGACAAGGCTTGCAGCATTGTCAAGCCTGTTAGGGGAATTTGCCCTAAAAATTGGCATTTGGCAGATACAACAGAATGGAAAACTTTGATATCGTCGGTTGAAGGGAAAAAAGATAATCTTAAGGCTATTTCAGGATGGGATGAAACTTGTACAAAGAACCTAACAAATGGAAAATATGGTTTTGATGCTTTTCCAGGATATCAACAGGGAGATGCCCAAAGTTATACTTTAAATATGGCTCGTTTTTGGGCAGCCACGACAACACGACATGTTGTTGGCTTGTCGTGTTATGAAACTGATGGCTATTTACTTATTTCAAATCCGGCATATTTTGCAGTTTCCGTCCGATGCATAAAGGATAATTAAACTCTAGAGGTGTACTATGGCAGACCCGAAAAAAATCCTTTTCTGGCCCGATGTCTACAAGGATCAGGAATTTCAATAAATAGCCGCATAAGCTCCTCCTGATTTCAACCTGAGCGAATCTTGACAAAGACTCGCTCTTTTTTATGCCAAGACAAAGCGACGGCGAATGCCTGGCCGCTAAGCAGTTATGACTCTTTCTCGGGTAGAAATGGAGATGCCCGATCAAGTCGGGCATGACAAATTAGTGGCAAAACAGTTAGCCCTAAGGCGGAAGAAAATGTGTCGTTGAGCGAACATTAGAGGCCGAAGGCCGAATCCATGTGAGTGAGACGAGCACATTTCTGGAGCCGTGGGCAGCGGTAGGCAGATTAAAGCCAGGGGTTTTAGGGGGCAGAGCCCCTTAGGCGAGGGGGTGCTGGAAGACTTGCCTTGGACCCTATCGCTGCTGTCATTCTGGAGCGTAGCGATAGAATCCAGGGTGACAACAAGGCAAGGCTGCAAGCAGGGGGAGGCGTCCCCCCTTCCGACCACTAGCGGCGGTTTGACCCCCAAAATTGAAAAAAATTGCTGAAAAGACCTAGTCCGTTTAGGTAAATTTTTGTATCTTTCC
>JAEEGK010018882.1_pt1 | contig 14854 bp, 15 predicted proteins | sample 8958771 | NCBI WGS metagenome assembly JAEEGK01 (sample SAMN16246547, study PRJNA631951) | gut metagenome | biome: gut microbiome; feature: rumen; material: SC-attached | host: Bos | place: Iran: Karaj | collected 2018-10 | reverse complement strand
CATCCCCTACGCCACCGAGAAGGGCATCCTCATCATGAACACCCCCTCCGCCAACACCCTTTCCGCGGCGGAGCACACCTGCGCCATGATCCTCGCCATGGCAAGGAACATCCCCCAGGCCCACCAGTCCATGCACGAGGGCAAGTGGGACAGGTCCAAGTTCACCGGAGTCGAGCTCAACGGCAAGACCCTAGGAATCATCGGTACCGGCCGTGTCGGTCTCGAGGTCGCCAGGAGGCTCAAGGCCTTCAACATGACCATGGTCGCCAGCGACCCCTTCCCTCCCAGGCAGGAGGTCCTCGACGAGATCGGCATCAAGCTCCTCCCCAACGCGGACGAGGTCGTCAAGGTCGCCGACTTCATCACCATCCACAGCCCCCTGCTGCCCTCCACCAAGGACATGATCTCGGACGCCCAGTTCAAGATGATGAAGCCCTCCTGCAGGATCGCCAACGTGGCCCGCGGAGGAATCGTCAACGAGGACGCCCTCTACAGGGCCCTCAAGGACAACGTCATCGCAGGAGCGGCATTCGACGTCTGGTGCAACGAGCCCCTCTCCGAGGAGGAGCAGAAGCTCCTGGAGCTGCCCAACCTCGTCACCACCCCCCACCTCGGTGCCAGCACCAAGGAGGCACAGCTCAGGGTGGCCGTCGATATCGCCAACTCCGCGGTCAAGTACCTGAAGGACGGCATCATCACCAACGCCATCAACGCGCCCCGCGGCAAGCTCACCCCCGAGACCGAGCCCTTCGTCCCCCTCGCAGAGGGACTCGGAGTGTTCGCCAACCACCTCAACGCCGGCAAGAACATCGACAGCTTCGAGGTCGTCGTCAACGGTAACATGGCCAACGGCGACACCAACCTCCTCCGCGTGTACGCGGTCAAGGGATTCATCAGGGACATGGTCGGACTCGAGAACGCCAACATGGTCAACGCCGAGCCCATCGCCAAATCCAAGGGAGTCGAGATCAAGGACTCCAAGAACGCGGGCTCCGTCAACTACTCCAACATCCTCGAGATCAAGACCGTGTCCGGCAAGGACACCGAGACCGTCAGCGGTACCGTCTTCGGTGACGAGCCCAGGCTGGTCGGCTACAACGGATACTCCTTCAACGTGCCCCTTTCCGGCAACATGGTCTTCCTGAACTACGCCGACAGGACCGGTATCGTCGGAGCCGTCGGAACCGTTCTCGGAAAGGCGGATGTGGACATCCAGCAGATGGCCGTCTCCGTCAACGGAAGCGGCAAGGCCCTCATGGTCCTGCTGGTCGGAAAGGCCCTCGACAGCAAGCTCGTCGACGAACTCGCCAAGGCAATCGACGGAACCGCCAGGTTCGTGGCGGTCAACTGAGGTCGGTAGCATGATCACCGTCGACGACCTGACCATCGCCATCGAGAACAGCATCGACAGCGACATGAAGCTGGAGCACGAGGAGGCATTCGACCTCGCCCAGCACGTGCTCAACTTCTTCGGATACTCCAACAGGATCATCGACAACGTCCTCGAACCCGAGGACCGCGATGCGTTCTACATGCTGGAGGACTCCGGGGTGCTCACCACCGAGAGGGAGGAGATCACCCTGTACGACGGCCGCGAGTGGAGGATCCACTACTGGCTGTTCAAGAACGAGAAGATCCAGGACCTGATCAACAACATCAAGCCCGTCCAGGAGGAGGTCGTAGAGGAGACCGACCTCTACAAGGAGCTCCCCCGCGAGGCCTGGATCAAACACGTCGAAGAAGACGAGGAATGACCTTCCCCGATTATTTTCCCTATACGCACAGGCCCGGCCAGGCAGAGTTGGTCCGTCTGGTCAGGGACTGTGTCCACGACGGCCGCCACCTGGTGCTCGAGGCGGGCACCGGTACCGGCAAGACCGTCACCGCGCTGTGCGCCGCATTGGAGGGCACGGCCAATTCCGGACGCAAGGTGATCTTCCTCACCCGCACCAAGTCCCAGCAGCGCCAGATCGCGCTGGAGGCGAGGGCCATCGCCGACCGGGCGGACGTGGTATGCATAGCCATCCAGGGCCGCGGTCCCGCCACCTGCCCCATGATGCAGAACGACCGCGAACTGGCATCCGGCACCTCAGAGGAGCTCTCCAAGCTGTGCGCCACCCTGAAGAAGGGCGGTTCCGAGGCGGGCTCCTGCACCTTCTTCGACAATCTGGACGACGCGGCTGTGGAGGCCTGCATCTCGTTCGTGCGCTCGTCGCATCCCGACCCCGAGGAGTTCAGGGAGTTCTGCTCCGTGCGCGGGATATGCCCGTACGAGGCCGCCAAGCGTGTGCTTCCCTACGCCAACGTGGTCAGCGCCCCCTACCCGTTCTTCTTCATCCCCGGCATCCGCACCCACTTCCTGGAGTGGATGGGCATCGGGGAGAGGGACGCCGTCGTCATCATGGACGAGGCCCACAACCTCCCCAATTACCTTAGGGACATCCAGACCTACCGCACCACCCAGCGGTCCCTGGACCTGACCATGAGGGAGGCCGACGAGAACGGCGACCCGGAGATCTACGAGGGACTCACCGTGAAGGACATCGTGACCCTCATGGAGGACGTTCTGAGGGACGCCCAGGCCGAGTTCCTGCGCAGGGAGAACGACCTCATACCCCCTGGATACCTCACCGAGGAGATGATGACCCGTCTGGGCATGACCACCTACGGCATCCGGGACATGCTGATGTCCATGTACGCCGCAGGCGAGGCGGTGGCCGACGAGAAGAAGCGCAGGAGGAAGCTCCCCCGCTCCCACATCCTCACCCTGGCCAGGTTCCTGCTGGCCTGGATCTCCTGCGAGGGCGGGTCCCACGTGTATCTGGTGGCTGGCGGGGAGAACCCCTCCCTGGAGGCCTACTGCCTCGACGCCAGCGACGCCGCCGACCCCCTGCTGTCCTGCCATTCCACCGTGAGCATGTCTGGCACCCTGCGCCCCTTAGACGTATACGTGAAGGAGCTGGGTCTTTACGATCCGGTGACCGATTCCCGCCCTTCGCCCTTCCCTCCGGAGAACCTGAAGGTGGGCTACGTCCGCGACGTCTCCACCAAGTACGACGAGCTCAACGGCGGGGAGGACACCTACGAGAGGCTCAAGAGGTACGTCATCGACCTGGTGGGCTGCGTGCATAGGAGCACCGCCGTGTTCTTCCCCTCGTATTCCCTCATGGACAGGTTCATCGCCGATGGCGTCCCCGGGATGCTGGGCAGGGAGGTGTACTACGAGAAGAGCGGCATGCCCCAGTCCGAGCTCATGGAGCAGATGACGGACTTCAAATGCAGCGAGGGCGCGGTTCTGTTCGCCGTCACGGGAGGGCGCGTCAGCGAGGGTCTGGACTTCCCCGGGAAGGAGCTCGAACTGGCGATCCTGGTCGGTATCCCCTATGCCAAACCCTCGGCCAAGCAGGACGCCCTCATCCATTACTGCCAGGGGCGTTACGGCAGCGGCTGGGACATGGCGGTGAAAGTGCCAGCGGTCAGGAAGATGAGGCAGGCCATCGGTCGTCTGATCCGTTCCGAGACCGACCGCGGGGTGGCCGTGATCCTCGACCGCAGGGCCGCCGACCTGGCAGGGATAGATGCGGAGTACATGGAGGATCCCGTGGCCTCGGTGAGGGATTTCTTCGGCCACACATAAATACTGCATAGTATTCCCGCACGTATGCAGATCGAAGTGGACGATGCGGTGAAGGAGATGGTCCTCCGCGAGAAACACGACTTCCGTGTGTGCACCGCATGTCTCGGCCCCGCCCTCGTCTCTACCGAGGTCAAGCCCTACAAGGAATCGGATGTCAAGCTGCCCGTCGGCGACTACACCATCTACGTGTCCCGTATCCAGGCGCCCTACATCGAGCGCATCACCATGGATATGCTCTACAACGAGGAGGAGATCGATTCCTGCCCCGCATTCTACAACTATACTGCCGCTAAAAGGCACAGCCACTGAGAATCTCAGAGGACCCTGACGGCATCTTCGGCCGCTTTCTCGGCCAGCGCGAGCGAGTCTATGGCCTCGTAGAGTTCCTGCGACTTCTTCACATCGGACTCGGTGACCACTTTCTTGGGGACGATGGTGCATTCCCTGGCCTCCATGTTGGAGATCTCGTAGGTGCCGATCTTCTTGGCGATCTCGATGATCTCCAGCTTGTCGTAGCCTATGAGGGGCCTGATGATGGGGATGCCCACGCCGGTGACCTCCGACCTGATGTTCATGAGGGTCTGGGAGGCGACCTGTCCGAGCGAATCACCCATGACGATGGCGGATGCCCCCAGTTTCTGACAGAGGTTCTTGGCGGTCAGCTGCATTACGTGCTTGCAGAGGATGCAGCGGTAGAGGCTGTCGGCCTTGTCGACGATGACCTGCTGGGACATGCCGTGGGGTGCCGCATACAGGGGGATATCCTTCCCTGTGGCAAGACGGAGCGCCTCGGTCTGTTTCTTAACCTTCTCGAGGAGCCTCTCGTCGGCGTACGGACTGAGATCCATATGCAAAAGTACGACCTCCGCTCCCACCTTCGACATGAGATACGCGGCCACCGGTGAATCGATGCCGCCGGAGAGGAGGCACAGGACCTTCATGTGTTGATTCCTCTGAAGTCCACGCCGCCGACCATGCCCTCGGGACCGTCGTACTGCTCGTCCTCGTCCATCATGGAGTAGAGGGCCTTGACGAATCCGCGGAGGCTGTCGATCTCGGAGCGGAGAGTGGCGATCTCGTCCCTGAGTGCCTGCATCTGCTGGAGTTCCTGCTCGGTCATCATATTACGACGTCTCCGTAGTCATCCGCCAGTTTCCTGGGCTGGGAGCGCTTGCACTTGGGGCAGTAGAGGTTCTTCTTGCCCTTGGGGACCAGTTCGGTCTTGCACATTCCGCACTGGGCGCGGACGACTCCGAGGTGGGGTTCCTTGGTGGTGAGCTGGAGCGAGGGTTTTACGCTGATGACCTTGCCGCGGACCAGGTCTCCCTTCCTGAACTCGTCGGCGACGTTGTCGGTGTAGTCGGGGGAGATCTTGGAGACGTGGATGGTGGCCACGGTGCTGCTGCCGATGGGCCTGTCGTTGCCCTCGGTGGCGAGGGCGGTGGCGGTGGCCATGGTCTTCCTGCAGTCGTCGATGTTGAGGTAGACGATGTCTCCGATCTGGAGGATGTTGGGGGGATTGTAGGAGACGACCTTCGCGACGCATTCGTTGTCGTCGAGCACGAGGGTGCCGCACTGGGAGGCATAGATCTTGCCGTCCCTGACGTAGGTGCCCTCGGCAGCTACGTACTCCTCCTCTACCGCAATCTCGTCTCCGGGAAGAACCTGTTTCTGAGTCATGTTATCTCTCTGAATGTCAATGTATAACCACCGCGGCAATCTCCACGGTCTGTTTCATCTTTGTATGGAACGAGAAAGTATGGGGGATTACGTACTTATAAATTTTATGAGAGACGACCTCCCGTCCCCGTTCCTCCGCGAAGGCCCTCACGAAGTCCAAGGTGTTGGCCATGTGGATGGAGTACACCCTCTCGGCGGATTCCAGCGCCTTCTCCAGGAACGGACGGTCGGCGTTGCGGTTCTGACTGCCGAAGGGAGGGTTCATGAGCACGGTGTCGGCGCCCTCTTCCACCTCGCGGATGTCCGCCTGCCTGAAGGTTATGTCGAGACCGAGGTCGGCGGCGTTCTGCTCCGCTATGCGGAGCGCCTTGGCCGAGATGTCGTATCCCACGACCGCCCCCGCTCCGAGAAGAGCCGCCGCTACCGAGAACATCCCGGTCCCGCACCCCAGGTCGAGGACCTTCATGCCCTCGATGTCGCCCGCCGCATAGGCCGAATAGGCGATGTCGGCCGCGATGACCGCGGGGGTGGGGTACTGTTCCAGCCGGGGATCGGGTTCGGCGAACGGCCTCACCTTCTCGAGCAGCATCTCCAGCTCTTTCTTTTTCATCATCTGGGTCATGCATCTCTATCACAAAAATGTTCGGTATGTTGCCGGCGGCCGGGGCGCCGGGGCCGGGGATTCGGCCAGCATCGGACAGGTGCCGATTCGCCCTCCATCCCGTCTATTTCTGGGAAAACCGCGGACGTCCTCCGGCCCTTTTTTGTAAAAGATATATTAACCCGCCCGCGATAAGAAATAACGTACCAAAACATTCCCAAACGGAGGCATCAATCTGGTAAAAATCAAGAGAGCAATCATCAGCGTATCGGACAAGTCCGGTATCGTGGAGTTCGCCAAGGCCCTCGCATCCATGGGCGTGGAGATCATCTCCACCGGCGGAACCTACAGGCTTCTGAACGAGAACGGCATCAAGGTCATCGAGGTGGCCGAGGTCACCGGATTCCCCGAGATGCTCGACGGCCGCGTCAAGACTCTCCACCCCAAGATCCACGCCGGAATCCTGGCAAGGAGGGACGTCCCCGAGCACATGAAGGCCATCGCCGACATGGGCATCGAGCCCATCGACATGATCGTCGTCAACCTCTATCCCTTCAAACAGACCGTCCTCAAAGAGGGAGCGACCCTCGAGGAGATCGTCGAGAACATCGACATCGGAGGACCCAGCATGATCCGTGCCGCCGCCAAGAACTATAAGTCCGTGGCGGTCGTCACCGGACCCGAGCAGTATTCCGACATCCTGGACGCCATGAAGGCCAACGGAGGGGAGATCGGAGAGGACCTGCTCGCCACACTCATGGCCAACGCCTTCACCGTCACCGCCAACTACGATGCGATGATCGCCAGCCAGATGAACCCCCGCTTCGCCAAGGAGCTGTTCCCCGCATCCTGGCCCCAGCCCGTCGAGAAGGTCTGCGACCTCAGGTACGGAGAGAACCCCAACCAGAAGGCTGCCTTCTACTCCATGCCCTTCACCGAGGGAGTCACCGTCGCCAAGGCGGAGATCCTCCACGGAAAGGAGCTCTCCTACAACAACATCCTCGACCTGGACAAGGCCCTTGACATCGTGATGGACTTCGAGAGGCCCACCGCGACCATCATGAAGCACACCAACCCCTGCGGACTCGCCAGCGACGACACCATCGCCAAGGCCTTCAGGACCGCTTACGACGTGGACCCCCTGTCCGCCTTCGGATGCGTCATCGCCCTGAACCGCAAGTGCGACCTGGAGACCGCCAACATGATCCACGAGTACTTCGTGGAGGCCGTCATCGCACCCGACTTCGACAAGGAGGCCCTCGAGGTGCTGTCCCTCAAGAAGAGCATCCGTCTCCTCAGGACCAACCAGCCCATCGGACCCGCCTACCGCGTCAGGGAGATGAAGACCAAGAAGGTCCAGGGAGGACTGCTCGTCCAGACCGACGAGGACGTCGTCGTGGACCCCGAGAACCTGCAGGTCGTCACCAAGCGCGCCCCCACCAAGGAGGAGGCCCACTCCCTGCTGTTCGCCTGGAAGCTAGCCAAGCACGTCACCTCCAACGCCGTCGTATACGTGCGCGGAGAGCACGCCGTCGGAATCGGTGCGGGACAGATGAGCCGTGTCGACTCCGCCAAGATCGCATCCTTCAAGGCCAACGAGCCCACCAAGGGATGCGTCATGGCATCCGACGCGTTCTTCCCCTTCAGGGATGCCGTCGATGCAGCCGCCGAGGCGGGAATCACCGCCATCATCCAGCCCGGAGGAAGCGTCAGGGACCAGGAGTCCATCGATGCTGCCAACGAGCACAACATCGCGATGGTTTACACCGGCTGCCGTGTCTTCAGGCACGGATGAAATTACACTCCAGATGAGGGGTCTCCCTCATCTGGAAAAACCTGTTCAATCGTTTTTGGGATCTTCCTTCGCGGAAGCGTTGATGATCTGGTCCTCGCGGATGATGTCCTCGGGGAGGATCGATTTGCCCTGTGCCTTGCGGTTCATGTGTCCGCCGGGTCCGCCCCTGGCGTCCCTGGCCTTGTCCACGCATTCCTTCTTGTCGCACAGGAAGGCAGCGAAGAGGACCTGGGTGCAGGGAGCTCCGCAGAACTCGCACTTGTATTGGCTGAAATCCAATGCCATGAGGGTGGAATCTGCTCCCTCGTATAAATCGAATCGTCCGCTCAGTACTCGATGTCCATCGAGAAATGCACCGCTCTGGGGGAATGGGTGAGCTCTCCGAGGGAGACGATGTCGGCGCAGCCCGCGTACTTCACCGCGGTCTTGGAGGTGATGTTGCCCGAGGCCTCCACCAGGATGTCGGGGTTGATCTTCCTGAGGGCCTCGCGGAGCTTCCTGACCTCCTCGGGAGAGAAGTGGTCAGCCATGACGATGTCGGCGCCGCACTTGGCGGCCTTGACGCCCTCGTCGAAGTCCAGGACCTCGATCTCCACCTTCAGTCCCTCGGGGACGTTCCCCATCAGCTCGGCGATGCGGTCGATGCCGCCCACGGCCGCGATGTGGTTGTCCTTGACCATGGCCATGTCGTAGAGGCCGAAGCGGTGGGTCCATCCGCCGCCCAGGGAGACCGCCTTCTTCTCGAAGTAACGGAAGCCGGGAGTGGTCTTGCGGGTGGCCGCGATGCGGAGGTCTGGGTCTATTGCATGCACCTCGTCGCAGACGGTGCGGGTGAGGGTGGCGATGCCGCTCATCCTCATGAGGAAGTTGAGCGCGGTGCGCTCGCAGGTCATCAGCGACTTGAGGGATCCGTCCGCTTCCAGGATGACGGTGCCCGCCTTCACGGAATCGCCGTCCTTCACGAACTCCCTGGTCTTCACGCCGCCGATGGCGAAAATGGTGACCGCCTCGTCGAGTCCTGCCACGACGCAGTCCTCTTCGCAGGCGATGACGGCCTTGCCGTCACCTTCGGGGAGGAAGATGTCCGCGGTCACGTCGCCGCTGCCGACATCCTCCTCGAGGAAGGGTCTGAGGTCCGGAACTTTCATATGTCCAGCTCGAAGGGTTCGTTGGGTTTGGGAAGGATCACGTTGTAATCCTCGAGGTCGGGGAGGAAGAGCTCCCTGGTCTCCGAGTGCATGATGATGACGTTCTCGGGGTCGCAGGCGCGGATGAACTCCACGATCTGGTCGTGACCAGCGTGCGCGGAGAAGTCGAACTTCTGCACCTCGCATGCGACCTTGACGATCTCTCCGTCGAGGTCGATGCATCCCTTCTCCATGAGCATCCTTCCGTTGGTGTCCTCCGCCTGGTATCCGACGAGGAGGATCGCGTTCTTGGGATCGTCCTTGAGGGTCCTGAGGTAGGTGAGGACGGGTCCTCCGTCCAGCATACCGCCGGTGGTGACGATGATCTGTCCTTCCACGGCCTTCTTCCTCATGGCGCTGCTCCTGACCTCGTTGAAGGTCCTCTTGGCGGCCTTGAGGGACTTGGCGTTCCTGATGTACTCGGGGTAGTCCAGGAAGAGGTTGGTGACGCTCCTTCCCATTCCGTCGACCCACATCTCGTAACCGAGGTTCTTCAGCAGGAGCATGATCTCCTGGGTCCTTCCGACGGCGAAGCAGGGGATGACGACCCTTCCTCCGCGGTCGATGACCTCGTCGATCTTGGCGATGAAGGCGTTGATGGTGTCCTCCTTCGGGGGGTGGTTCCTTCCGCCGTAGGTTCCCTCGATGAAGAGGTTCCTGCAGTCCCTGGGTCTGGCTCCGAGGACGAGCTTCTGGTCCTCGGTGTGGATGTCACCGGAGTAGATGGTGCTGCCCTCGCCCTGGAACTCGAACATGGTGGCTCCGGGGACGTGTCCGGCGGAGCGCAAGGTGACGTCGATGTTACCGAGCTCGATGGTGTCGTCGAAGGTGAGGGGGACGACGTGCTTCATGGTGGTCTCGATGTCCTTCTGAGTGTAGGGCTGGGGGTAACCCTCGGCCTTGGCGATCTTGAGGCTGTCGTACATCATCAGCTCCGCGATCTCGGCGGTCAGGGGGGTGGTGAACAGCTCGCAGTTCTGCTTTCCGCACACCGCGGGGATCATTCCGCAGTGGTCGAGGTGGCTGTGGGTGAGGAAGACGTGGTCGATCTTGCCGGGGATGGGGAGCGGGTACTCCGGAGGCTTGGTGGGACTGATTCCGTACTCCACCAGCATGGTCTTCCCGTCGACCTCCATCGTCATGGCCATACGTCCAACGATGTCGGCCCCTCCGAGGAAGTTGCATTTCATTTTCATGGGTTTTTATCTCCTTGTGTCTGTGATTTTGCCTTTCGGCGTGAATGGAGAGTGGCTCTCCGAGACTGTGAAAGCATCGGCATTTGCCGTGCGTGAATATCCCACCTAATCGCTCTTCTTATATTACCTTATGCGCGCGGGAAGGACCCGCAGGCGTGCGGGAAAGCGGACGCGCGCGGACTTGGAAAGCGTATGAGCCAGCATGGTAAAACCCACACATCATGACATCCTCGGCGGATGTGACAAGTGCCAGACAGGATTATCTCAAAATCGGCGATTTTTGGCATTTCTAAGACCCAGACGCGATTTTTGGTGCATCTCCGATTCCCCGTTAAGGCTCAACCTATTATATCGGGAAAGCAATACGAACAGCATGAACGGTTGGGCAAAATGTGCCGGCATACTTTCCATCATTGCGGGCATAGTATTCTTCATCGCGATAGGCCTCGCCCTTTCCGACGGTTTAACCCTCGAGGAAGGCGTCAGGCTGAGCGCATTCTTAGCAAACGACAAGTTCGATCAGATTGCCATCTTCGCCGGTCTGATCCTCCTGGCGGCCGCTGTTACGGCCGTCGCAGCAGGCGTATCCTCCAAGAAAGGATCCGTCTCCATCGCCGGAGTCTCCTTCGGAGTCTTCGCACTCATCATTCTGGTTACCGTCCTCAAGAACGTCACCGGAATCACCGAGAGGAGCATCGAGTACGACTACCTCGGAGCATTCTTCTTCCTCGCCTTCGCAGTCCTCGTCATGGGCTTCGAGAAGAGGAGGTACGCACTCCCCGTCATCGCAGTCGCCCTCGCCGTCGTCCTCTACCTTCTCTATCTCATCGCATTCCTCGGAGGAATGGTCACCGTCTTCATCGGAATCATCCTCCTCATCCTCGCCGGTGTGACCGTCGCAGTTCCTGTCAAGCTCACCGCCGAGGAGATCGAGGCCGCCGCAGCCAAGCAGGCTGAGTGTGACGACCTCCTCGAGCAGGGCTGGAAGGTCACCGTCGCCAAGGTCGGCGAGGACAAGGCCAACGACATGTCCGACGAGGAGATCATGGCCGTCATCCGCGAGGAGGACGAGGACCTCTACAACAAGATCTCCGAGGCCACCGGACTGAAGGCCGCAGAGACCGAGGCCGACAAGGAAGCCGCAGCCAAGGCAGCCGCCGAGAAGGGGGCAGCAGAGAAGGCAGCAGCCAAGGAGGCAGAGGAGAAGGCCGCCGCAGAGGAGAAGGCCAAGGCAGACGCAGAGGCCGCAGCCAAGGCAGCCGCCGAGAAGGAGGCAGCCGAGAAGGCAGCAGCCGCAGCAGCAGCCACCGCCGGAGCAGCCGCAGCCGTTGCAGCATCCGAGGACAAGAAGGACGAACCCGCAGAGGAGCAGAGCGAACTCGACAGGCTCCTCGAGCAGGGCTGGAACGTCACCGTCGCAGAAGTCGGCGAGGACAGGGCCGAAGAGATGTCCGACTACGAGATCATGGCCGTCATCAGCGTCGCCGATCCCCCGCTCTACGAGAAGCTCTCCGCTCTCACCGGAATCGTCGTCAGCACCGGCGAGGAGCCCGAGGGCGAGATGTCCGGAGACGAGGACTTCGACGACGATGACTTCGAGCTCGAGCCCGACACCCCCGCAGCACTCCTCAGGAGGGCATGCTGGAACAAGGGTCTCCGCTGCAGGAAGAACTACGGTCCCTACTTCATCCCCGTCGCTTTCGTCAAGAGCAAGGTCGCCGTCTACATCGACGCAGGCGCACCCGACCACAGCAACGACGAGATCCTCGCCAAGAAGGGCTGGATCGTTCTCCACTTCGACGAGTCGAAGGTCACCGACGGTGCCGAGGAGGCACAGGTCGTCTACGACGCCGTCAAGGAGAACATGCGCGCCATGAAGAAGGCCAAGTCCAAGTCCAAGGCCAAGAAGAAGCGCTGATCACCGGAGGGGGTCCGCCCCCTCCCAAACCACTTCCTTTTCCCGCAATAGTGCCAGACAGCGCGTTGCGGTCCTTTTTCCGTCACTTCGTGCAGGCCCTGCCGCGTTTCCTCCGACGGACCGCCGGATGAACGTCGTTAAGAGGCGTTTTTCCCGTCTACAAAAACCGTTCGTGCGGTTTGCAGCTGTATCCGACAATTTACAGTCTTTCAATCCAAAAAAATTCTAAATATAGATAGGGTTTGTCCGACAACCAATAAACAAGAGGCTGATTGAATTGTTTTGCCCAGAATGCGGATCTATGATGTTCCCCTCCAACGGTATGTACGTCTGCAGGGGAACCGTTAAGGACAAGGTGACCGGAGAAGAGAGGCCTTGCGACTGCACCAGGCCCATCGGCGGTGCCACCATCGTCAAGACCAGCTCCCAGGAGAAGGAGATCGGAATCCTCTCCGATGACGCCACCCTCCCGAAGACCAACATCCTTTGCCCCAAGTGCGGACACACAGAAGCGTACTACGTCATCAGGCAGACCCGCGCCGCGGATGAGCCTGAGACCGTGTTCTACCGCTGCTGCAAGTGCAACCACAACTGGAGAGTCAACTGAAGCAGGTGGTCCAGATGTTCAAAGCAGAACTCAAGGCAGACACCCTCAAGGGTCTGGTCTACATCATCTCCACCCTGGTCGACGAGACCAAGATCGCCATCAATGCCGACACCATCAGCATGAAGGCCATGGACCCCGCCCACGTCGCCATGATGGAGATCGTTGTCGACAAGGACGCCTTCATCAGCTACGAGGCCGACGAGACCGAGATCGGACTCGACCTCGACAAGATTAAGACCGTGCTGAAGCTCGCCGGTCCCAACGACACCATCCGCATGGAGCACGACCCCGACCAGGGACGCCTCACCATCACCATCGGCAACATCGTCAGGCGCATGAGCGTCGTCGACACCAGCGGAATGAACGACCCCAAGGTCCCCCAGATGGAACTCCCCGTCAGCGTCAAGATCCCCATCGATCAGCTTCAGAAGGGAATCCGCGCAGCCGAGTCCATCTCCGACCACATCAAACTCATGGCCGATCCCAACGGATTCGAGCTCTCCTGCGAGGGCGACATGGACTACGCCAGCCTCAGGGTCCCTGTCTCCGATCTCGAGAGCATCGTCGCGGACGCCCCCGTCACCAGCCTCTACCCCCTCGACTACTTCTCCAACATCGTCAAGGTGATCCCGGCCGGTACCGTAGTAGATATCCAGCTTGACAACGACTACCCCGTCAAGTTCCTCTTCAACCTGGCGGAGGGCCACGCCCGCGTGGTGTACTTCCTGGCACCCAGGATCGAGAACGAGTGAGGAAGATGGCAGAACAGCTCAACGTGGACGAGATTCAGAACATCGCCAACAAGATGAGGCTGGACGTCATCGAGATGACCACCGCGGCCGGCTCCGGACATCCCGGAGGATCGCTCTCGGCAGCCGACGCGGTCGCAGCCCTCTACTTCCGCATCATGAACATCGATCCCGTCGATCCCTACAAGGACGACAGGGACAGGTTCGTCCTCTCCAAGGGACACGCGGCCCCCATCCTCTACGCGGCGCTCGCTGAGAGGGGTTACTTCCCCACCGACGAGCTCAAGACCCTCAGGAAGATCGGCTCCAGGCTCCAGGGGCACCCCGCCTATCACGACGTGCCCGGAGTGGAGGTCACCACCGGCTCCCTCGGACAGGGTCTCAGCATGGCCTGCGGAATCGCCCTCGCCGGCAAGATGGACGGTAAGAGCTACCGCACCTACTGCCTGCTCGGCGACGGAGAGCTCCAGGAGGGTCAGAACTGGGAGGCGGCCATGTTCGCCCACGCCTACGGACTCTCCAACCTCACCGCGCTGGTCGACCGCAACAGGCTCCAGATCTCCGGCAACACCGAGGAGGTCATGGGCCTCGACCCGCTCCCCGAGAAGTTCAAGGCGTTCGGATGGAACGTGGAGATTATCGACGGACACAACATCCGCATGATCATCGACGCCTGCGGCAAGGCCGCCAGGTCCAAGAAGAACCCCACCGCCATCATCCTCAATACCGTCAAGGGAAAGGGGGTCTCCTTCATGGAGAACAACGTGGGATTCCACGGAAAGGCCTGCAACCCCGAGGAGTATGCCAAGGCCGTCGCCGAACTCAAGGCGGTGATCAGATGAGCGGAGAGAAACTCGCACAGCGTTCCTATTACGGAAAGGCCCTCGCCAAGCTCGCCGAGACCCACCCCGACGTGGTCGTCTTCGACGCGGACCTGGCAGGATCCACCAAGACCTCCAGCTTCCAGTCCGCCGCACCCGAGAGGTTCGTGCAGACCGGAATCGCGGAATCCAACATGATCGGAGTCGCCGCCGGCATGGCAGCCTCCGGCAAGGTAGCCTTCGCATCCACCTTCGGTGTGTTCGCCAGCGGAAGGTGCTGGGAGCAGATCAGGATGGCCGTGGCCTACCCCTGTCTCAACGTCAAGATCGTGGCCACCCACTGCGGACTGTCCGTCGGACCCGACGGGGCCACCCACCAGGCACTGGAGGACATCGCCATCATGCGCGCCCTCCCCAACATGACCGTCGTGGTGCCCTGCGACGCCCATGAGGCATACGCAGCCACCCTCGCACTGGCCGACCACCAGGGCCCTGCCTACATGAGGATGGGCCGTTCCGAGTTCCCCGTCATCAAGGAGGCGGGATGCGGATTCACCATCGGCAAGGCCGACACCGTCAGGGAGGGAAAGGACGTATCCATCATCGCCTGCGGACAGATGGTGCAGACCAGCCTCGAGGCCGCCGCCCTGCTCGAGAAGGAGG
>JAEEGK010018880.1_pt1 | contig 14856 bp, 15 predicted proteins | sample 8958771 | NCBI WGS metagenome assembly JAEEGK01 (sample SAMN16246547, study PRJNA631951) | gut metagenome | biome: gut microbiome; feature: rumen; material: SC-attached | host: Bos | place: Iran: Karaj | collected 2018-10 | reverse complement strand
CCTGAAAATATTGATTGCTACGGTTCCGTAGCTCAACTGAATAGAGCATCTGACTACGGATCAGAAGGTTGTGGGTTTGAATCCCGCCGGAATCACAACAAATGGTAAAGGTGATAGACTCGAAAGAGCCTGTCACCTTTGTTTTTTAGGCAAAAGGCAGCGACTTAACCGTTCGGATTTCGTCCTGCATGCGCCAGATAGAGTCGTAGTCAGTCATAATATTCTATCTGTAGTTGCTCACTCACATTGAAATCTTCATGAAAGCCATCATCGTACTTATAGACGATGCGAAGACCACGATACGTCGATGGCACCTTCAGCGTGTCCAGCAGGTGCCATTTTGGGCGCCCGAAGTCGTACGACTCTCTATCCAGGATAATGCGGTTTGATACGAAGTCGAAAGCGTAGTAGCCACCGCCAATGCATTGGTCGCCCGGTTGCAGCAAGTCCTTATGCTGTTCAACCATTCCCAGACGGAAAACACCGTCCATAGTGATGATAAACTTTGGGAGAGTCATTCGAAACTTTATTATATGTCCTTTTTGAATACAGCAGGGTTGCCTTTATCTGATAATCTTTGCTTTCTGAAGGTCGTCGAAATCATTCCAGAAGCTTTCCTGTTCGGGAGCGGTGAAGCCGTCTGCTGACAGTTCCTTTAGGATAGCGTCCAGCAGTTGTGCTTTGGATATGTTCAGATTCGGGTCTACATCAATACTGTAGGTGAGGATGTCGCCCATAGAACCGACGTGAACACCCGAAACGATGATGTTACCATCGGCTTCGGCCACCTGAATATGTCTGCTTGCGCCATATTCAGGCTTGGTGCTGATGAGCTTTTGGAATAGCGGTGAGTCGCTATATTGCTCAGAGTCGATGGATTGTAGAAGTTCTTTCAGCGTCATTTTTTGTAATTTTGCTGCAAAAGTACGAAAAATCGGGCAGAATTATGTATTTTTGCCCCGACAAAACCGATTTTCAGTAAAGAAATGGCTTGGAAACTCAAATATCGCTGTAGCCAGTGTGGCTATGAAGCCGAGGTGTACGAAGGGCGTGGGCTCTTCCGTCAGGAGATCCGTGCCGTGTCGTGCCCAGACTGCAAGACCATCCAAAACATTGTGGTGGGTGGAATTATCGCCGATGTGGCACCTTCCTATAGGAGCGAAGTGGGGAGGCTCTGTTTGCAATGCGGCAGCGATAAAATCAGAGTGTGGGATGGGCATACCTGTCCCAAGTGCCAGGGTGAGATGGAACAGACTGGCGAGAAAGACTTTTGGACTTGAAGACTGACAGAATTTCTGGCCAATGTTTAAGGGAGTTTAAAGAAATGTCAGTCATGTTTAATTGAGTTTAAGGGATTGTCAGTATCGTTTAAGCGAGTTTAAAATCCTTGCCATCTTGACAAGGTAACGAGCGCTTTTTCCTGTAGGCATGTACTTTGCTTTTCAGTAAGTGAAAGCTGAAGCAAATAAGCCGAAGCGATCAAGAACAATTAAGTTAAACTAAAAATATAATTAGGAGGTAAAAGTTATGTTGAACGGATTAATGAAAAGCAACAGTTGGTTCCCAACAATGTTTGATGATTTCTTTAACACTGATTTTATGCCTCGGGCCAACAGTACAGCACCCGCAGTCAATGTCAAGGAGGATGAGAAAGCCTACACGATGGAGCTTGCAGCCCCTGGCATTAAGAAAGAATATTGCCGTGTGGCCATCAACGACGAGGGCAACCTCACCATCGCCATTGAGAACAAACAGGAACACAAGCATGAGGACAAGCACCATCACTATCTGCGCCGCGAGTTCAGCTACTCGAACTACGAGCAGAGCTACACGTTGCCAGACGATGTGGTGAAGGATCAGATCTCTGCCAAGGTCGAGGACGGCATCCTGACCGTCACCATGCCGAAGACCGAGCCGAAGCAGAAGGTCACCAAGGCCATCGAGGTATCATAAGCCTCGCAGGGCTTTGTCTAAATAAGATTGAAACATCTAAAAACAGTTGGGAGCAGCATCCATTGCGGTGTTGCTCCTCTTTATTTATTTCTCTGGCCATGGCTCAAATTCCAATTCCAACTCAATCCATTGATTTTCTTCCTGTGGTGTGGCAATCTTTTGATTGGAAACGCCCAATCCTAACAGTCGGATGGGGTGTGAGTGGAATTCCACTTGCTGCATCAGTTGTTTCGCCAACGGCAGGATCTCATCTTTGGTGCGGAGAATATGGTCAACGGTGATGCTGCGGGTGATTTGCTGGAAGTCTAAGAATTTTACTTTCAATGTCAACGTCCGACCTTCGAAATCGTTCTTCTCTATGCGCCTGACCAGTTCGAGCACCGTGTGATACAGATGAATGGTGACGGCAGCATTCTCGCTGATGTCCGATTCAAAGGTCTGCTCACAGCTGACACTCTTCCGTTCCCACTCACTGATAATAGGACGGTTGTCGATGCCTCGCGAGAAATCGTAGAACACCTGTCCCATCTTGCCGAACTCCTGAGTCAGTCTGCTCAGCGACATGTTTCTCAGGTCAAGACCCGTAAAGATACCCATGCGGTGCATCTTTTCAGCGGTCTTTTGACCTACTCCCCAAATCTTCTCCACCTTCAGTTGTGCGATGAAGTCCAAAGCCCTGTCTGGGTGAATCACCGTCAGTCCGTCGGGTTTTCGCCAATCGGAAGCAATCTTTGCCAGGAACTTGCAGTAGCTCACGCCTGCCGATGCCGTCAGTCCCGTCGTCTCACGGATGCGCTGCTTGATTTCTCGCGCAATATCCACGCCCAACTCAATTCCCTTCTTATTCTCCGTCACATCAAGAAAGGCTTCGTCGAGGGATATAGGCTCTATCAGGTCGGTATAGTCGTGGAATATCTTGTGCAACCGTGCCGACACCTCCTTATACTTTTGGAAATGCGGCTCCACGATGATGAGTTGCGGACACAGCCGCTTGGCAACCTGAATGGACTGTGCAGAATGCACGCCAAACCGCCGTGCCTCGTAACTGGCCGTTGACACCACACCCCGCTCCGCATCGTGTCCTACCGCTATCGGCTTGCCACGAAGCTCCGGCTGGTCACGCTGCTCTACAGCTGCGAAAAACTGATCCATGTCCACATGGATGACCTTCATAAGCTAATTCTTTGCCTATTTCGCTTCGATGTTAATCACTCCGTCATAGTCGCTGATGGCCTTGCGCCATTCGTCGGGAAACGGCATGGACAGCTTCTGTTCCAAGTCATATAGCACCAATATCGACAGGCAGCGGCTCTTCACCTCCTGCGTGTCAGTGTCAAAGATTTCCTGTTCCAGATGGAAACTCTTGTTGCCGAGTTTGGCAGTACGGGTGCGGACGGCAATACGGTCAGTGCCTTTTATCTGGGCAAAGAACTCCACTTCTATCTTCACCACGAAGATAGCATAGCGATCCCAGTCAAAACCTTTGCATACGGTGGAGACATAGTCAGTCTTACCAGAGTCGTAGAACTGAAAATATATGGTATTGTTCACGTGCCCGAACTTGTCAACGTCGTTGAAACGTATCTGCAGCGGCACCACATTGTGAAACTCGTTATTACTTTCTTCTGCCATCTTATTAGGCTTAATCTCTGTATAAATCGGCTGCAAAGATACAAAAAGTTTTGGGAAGTTATACGCATTTACAACATTTTTCGTATCTTTGCAATCAGATTATCCGGGCACCCAAAGGGAGAGGTAAACGCAAGTTTACCTCTCCTTTTTTTCTTCCCCTCCTACTCTTCCCTCTCACCTCTTCCCTCTCACCTCTTACCTCTTACCTCCTACCTCTTACCTCCTACCTCTTACCTCCTACCTCTCACCTCTTACCTCTCACCTCTTTCACTGGCGAAGCCAGATTATTCACTTTTCACTCTTCCCTTTTCCCTTAGAAGTTGCCACCCAACTTCTATCGATGGTGCCAACTGCTCACGCCCCAGGGCATTCAGCCCACACTCCACACTCGCCATGGCCAGCACGATGTCACACCATACCGTCTTCGTCTCCTCCTTCATCGGAGGTAGCAATGTTTGCGGACCAATGCCTGTCAACTGACTCACCGTTTGGATATACGCCCTCACGTTGTTCTCCGACTCCGGCGCCCATCGGCGGATAATCATACTCAGCGTCACGCAGCGGTGTTTGTGGTAGTACGTCCTCAGCAGCTTCAGTGCTGCCCTACAGCCGTAACCCATCGTTTCAAACTGGGCGAAGTTCCGGTCTGTACTTGGTTTTATCTCACCCTGCCACTCAATTCGTGGACTTTTGATAATGTTCAGCGGATTATTGTTCCGCAATCCTCTTGCTATTTTCATAATGCTTAATGCTTAATTCTTAATTTAATTCTTCACTTTTCACTCTTCACTTTTCACTCTTCACTTTTTCACACCACAATCTCCTTAAAAATCTTCTTATACTTACCTTGTTTCAGTCGCTCTACGAAGCCATGCACTAACCAACGCTGACACTGCTTACGAGCAGGATTGTCTTCTATTCTCAGTACCGCCATGACATCTTTCACACCAAATGTTTCCGGCAGGTCACGATAGGCATCGGCATTCTTCGAGTTCTTACGCCTTGGCACATATTCACGCTCCGCATTGTCCCACGAGTCCTGCAGCATCTGCCCGAAGAAGTGGTCCTGAAACCAAATGACTGAGTCGTACATCAGCGTGGAAAACTTCAGGTCGTCGTCCGTAATCTCCAGCTTTCCCGTCTTCTTGAACGCATCGTACTGGCGAGCCAGGATGCGGGGTACGGTAAACCACGTGGCATAGAACACCGCACGCTTTCTCAGATAGTCCAGCACCAGGTCGTTGGCAGCCTCTGCCTCCTGAGCACTCAGCTCACAGAGGCTGTACACATGGTCTGTCAGTCGCTCCAGCGGCAGCTCCCCCGTCAGCCTTTCGAACTTAAAGCCCCATTGTTTCAGGGCCTCGTTGGCCTTCCAGTCCACCACCTTCTTACGCACCATCGTGAAGTTCGCACGATCCATCTGGAAGATGGCGACACGCGAGCATAGTCCGTCGTTGATGTTCCGCAGCGTGAACTTCTTGTGCAGACTCACCGTAGTGCCTGTCGTCACTGAGTTCCAATACACGGGCAGGATGTCATTGATCGAATCGTTGTTCGCATAATCCACACCCGACAGCTCGTTATGGAATGCCTTCAACTCCAGGTCGTGCTTACCTATCCAGGCGCCACCACTCTGGGCACTAATAGACGAGTCCAGCTCCGAGTCGAACATATACAGGTGCAGAGGCATCTGCTCGCCATTCACCAGTTCCTTCGCCCTTTTCAGTCGTCGGAAGAAGATGTTGTTCGACGTCTTCGTAGGCAGGTAGCGTATCATGCCGTCAGGCTCCACCAGGGCATCCTGCTTCTGCGCCTTCGACGAGGTTCCACGTTTCTTCTGCTCCTGCTTGTAGCGGGTCTCCTGCGCCCTGACCTCATTGTCCTGTGCCCTCATCGAGCACATGATCTGGTCGTCCAGCTGTTTGGCAAACGACTTACCGCTGGCAGGGTGACCTATAATGAGCACCTGCGGATTCATCCGTTGTGGCTCACCCGTATAGTGCATATACCACGTCCTCGTCAGCAGCGTGCAGTACATCGCCCCTGCGGCATATACCGCCCCCAGCCAGTTCTCACGGCTCACTCCGCTACAGGCTTCGGCATAAGGGGTGCTAAGGAGAGGCTCCAGCCTTTCAGCGAACTGCTCGTAAGGGATTTCAGTGCCACCCACAGCTCTTGCAGCTGGTTGGGGCTCGCCTGCATGAATACCCACACTTTCAAGGACCCCTTGCATCCTTTTCGGGATGTCTTTGTACAGCTTTCGCTCACAAGCCGTATGAGCAATGTCCGTGACTTCCTTGTCGCCCCGCTCCCGGATGACGTCCTGTACAAATCCGCACAGTCTAAGCACCCTGTCGACCACTTCCGGCTGATTGTCGCAGATATACCTGAGGTCGAGAGCCAGCTGCAGCATGGTTCGATGGCGGTCTCCAGTGGCAGGCGCTCCACCTTGCGCGGTCTGCCACGCTTCACAGATTCTTTTGTATTCAATTCCATGATAACTTAAATTTTCGTTGTTGTTAGAGGTGAGTGGTGAGGGGTTAGAGGTGAGAGAATAGTCCGTGCCTTTCGAATTTCCACCACGATATTGTTCGTCGTATTTCTCACCATACTCCTTGTTCTCATACGTAAACAGTTCTTTGTCAATAAATAAAATATCACTCTCTTTGCAAATGAAACTCATGCGGCTGGCATCCTTGCAACTCTCGTCCACCTCCACACCCAACAGCTTCGCCATCTGGTGCTGGTTGTCAATCAGGTTGCCCCATTCCGCACGAGCCTTGAACACGATCTTCAACCCCTGTCCACTAGGCGTGATGTAGATAAGCAGAATCCCGAGTTCTGCAGCACGCTGCTTAAAATCGGCGGCAGCAAATTCTTCACTCTTCACTCTTAACTCTTCACTTTCCACGTGATCCACGTCCATCACTACCAGTCCTGTCAGCCGTGTGGCAGCCTGCTTGCGCCATCGCCCGACCTTTCCTGCCTTCGACTCCGTTTCGTCGAACGTCGCCTGGAAGATAAATGCAGGCAGTTTTCGCTTCAGGGCTGCATCGTGTGTTTCCCGGTATTTGTCAATCGCCTCATTCCACTGTGTCGCCCTGACGAGCGCATAGAACTGCGCTTCGTCCACAGGCAACGTAGGGTTTACAAAACTCTTTTGATAACAAAACATACTTAGTTATTGATAATCGTTTTTGTGTTAGTTAAATCTCGTCCATGATTTCCTCAATCGTCTTCGTGTTCTTCAGGTAGTCCGTCAGTTCACGAGCCTCACTCAGCAGCTGAGAAGAAGATCAGATTCTTTGGCCATTTACTCGAGAACATCCTCCTCACTTCAACTCAGGTTTTCTAATTTTTTAATTCTTCACTTTTCACTCTTCACTTTTCACTCTTCACTTTTCACTCTTCACTTTTGATGTTTCACATCGAGCTCGCTCACGTTCGACATAGCTTAAGCAAGCTTAGCTCTGTTCTCACTTAATCGCGACCTTCACTCTTCACTTATCCTATCAGTCCCAGCACAAAGTCGCGGCCTTTCTCCGTCCACACCAGTCGTGACTGCGTCCGACGGTGACCGTTGCGACCGTGATAGATGAAGCTGCGGTCTTCTGTCAATCCCTGATGCAGATACTTCGGCGTGAGTCGCCACTGGCCCTTCGACCAATGGATGACGCCCTTGTCGCAGAGGAACGAGTTCAGGTCGCGCCCCTCCAGTCCGAACGGTTTACCAATCTCCGTCGGTGAGTAGCAGTCGTCGCTGGCGCTATTCAGCTCGTCCAGCTCATCGCCGATGATGTCGTCCGCCTCGTCCAGAATCTCCTCGTCGCTCACACCCAGCAGTCGCTGACCCTGCGGACGCTCAATCTGACTCCAGCGGGCCTTCCAGCGTTCCCACTCCAAAGCCTCGCGACGGTCCTCCTCCAGCTGCTGCCATCGCAATACCAATCGTGCACGCGCCTCGTCGTTAAACTTAGTGGCGATGTAAAGACACTCGGTTTTCGTCAGCAGGTAACAGGGCAATGTGCGTCCTGTTGAGTCCTTGTATTCACTGACAGCAAATTTGCATTCAGTGATTTTCTCCCATGCCGGCTCCATTTTGCGAATGGCCCTAAGCACGTCAAAGTGGTTCTTACCTGTGAGCTCTGCAATCTCAATTGATGTCATTGTTTGTTCTTTAAAAATACTAATTGTTTTCATAGGTTAATTATGCATTATGAATTATGAATTAAGCATTAATCTTTACGATATCCGTTGCTAAGATTTCCTGAAACGTCTGTCCTTGATATTCATGAGTAGAGAATCGCAATGTTGCGACAACGAGGTCGCCCTCGCAGAACCTGCACCCTGCCAGATTGCCCAGCATGGCGCACACATATTCGTTTTCGAACTTACCACCCAGTTCACGCAATACGATGTTACACTTCTGGATAGTACCTGTTTCGGCCTTAGCCGACTGTACGCTGAAGGCCTCGCCCTTGCGTACCACTTTTAAAATTTTAGTTTCCATTGTTTTTGTTAGTTTGAATTAAATAACCTTTAACCATTAACCGTTTCTCCACCGGCCTTCCGGTGGGATTGCTGTAACAATAAGTTTGAGATCGCTTTGTCTTTCGACGGTGCAATGCTCGTGCAAACCGAGAGCAGACAAAAGCTTGTTTTTAGTATGCCAAGGTGCTGCCGAGTATCGCCGATGGTTAAATCTCTGTTTAGGAGATTTGCAAATGGAAAACTTGTTTTTCAGTTGCCTGAGGAAACTCGTTTTCTCATTTCCATTGGCAAAATTAGGCACAAAAAAAGAGCGGCGGAAGTAATCCGTCGCTCAATGGCAGTTTCTGGGAGTTTTTGTGGGAGTTTTAGTCGAAACTCGGCAATCGTGGGAGTTTTGGCAGAAATCGTGGGAGTTTCTGGGAGTTTTATGGGAGTTCCTTGACCATGGCGGCACCAGCATCGTAATAACCCAGATAGTGCTGCCCGTGCACTGGAGCCTTCTCGTCTTTCCACGTATCAAACGGCTTCGAAAAACAATCCACTGCCATACGCCGCAGTTCTGCCTCATGTGGCAGATGTTCATGGTCAGGCAGCACACTGCCTACCAAATCACAGAATAAGTCGTAGCGGTTCAGAGGGATATAGCCACGATCCATCAGCACACGACAGGGACCCAGCCAGTGACGCCCCTTTTTCACCTGTGTCCCCATGCGCAGCAAGGCCCCCTCCACATCTTCGCGCGTCAGCAGCTTTTGCGTCTTCGACAACGACTCACCATGCTTATTCAGGTAGCGTTCGATGGACTGCCGGATGTTGCTTACTGACTCGTGAACATCCCTTTGCATGTTCCACACCATCCTGCCTACAAACTTCACGTCCATCTCCTCCGTCAGCAATATCGAGTCGTAACGATCGTTGGAAGGCACCAGCCAGTGGCGCCCACACTCATCCATATAGTACGACTTCAGCAATTCCTCACCATTCACCTTGACGGCCACGATGTCCTGGTTGCGGAAGCGGCTGGTACTCTCTACCATCAGCAGGTCGCCATCGTGGATGTTCACACCTATCATCGAGTCACCCTGAGCTCTCACAAACGTCACGTTAAGTCCCATTGTCAGCACACCAGGTACCGCCATCAGTTCTGGCGGGATGTCCCCCATCTCGTTGGGCAGGCCACAGCTGATACCCATGTCGTAATAAGGCACCAGCGTGTCGCACACCAGCTCCTCATTCATCATCAGAATTTCACAATTACTTTGCATTACTTTTCTCCTTGTTTTATAGTTTTACATTTTGTTATTGTTGCCAAGGCATTGCAGCCTGTTTTCGCATTTTTGATTGCAAAAATAACAATAGGGTGTATCATAAGTCGATACACCCTACTAAACTTTAATGTTTTTTAAGATTTTGTTGCCAAAAACGATTATGCAAAAGCGGGTTCCAATTCGTCGTCTGCCACTTTCACAACCTCAGCCTTATTCCCTCTTCCATCTCACATCTTCCATCATCCATCTTACATCAGCCATCATCCCTCTTCCATCTCACATCTTCCATCATCCATCTTACATCAGCCATCATCCCTCTTCCATCATCCCTCTTCCTTCTTCCCTCAGCCTTCTTGAAACAGGTACAGTCCCCTACGTCCAGGTTAATAGTTTAAGAGTTTAAAGAGTTTAATGGTTTAAGAGTTTATCGGTGAGACAGGTATCAATCCCTGATGGTTCCGTTTTGAGATGTCAAAAGAAATGCAACAAAAAAATAAGATTTATTTTTTGCATTTGAAAATTAAATTGTACCTTTGCACTCGATGAAGAGACTGACAGAAAAACAATCACGACATTCCTTGACCACACAAATTGTATTGTGGGTGGTAGGTTTCGTATCTGTACTCTTCATCACCGCCCTCTTTATCATGTTCCATCATGCCCGTCAGTCCATCTATCAGGAGGCGATGGAGAAAGCCCGTCAGACGCTGCGCACCACCGAGTTGCGCATTGACAACACGTTGAGCGAGGTGGAGACAGCAACGCGCAGTTTGCACTGGACGGTAGAGAAACGTTTGAATAGACCAGAAATCATGGATAGTCTGTGCAGGCAGTTATTGAAAGTGAACCCTCACATCCAGAGCTGTGTCATCGCATTCGAACCTGGTGTTTATCCGCAATATGGCATCTATTATGAGGTGTATGCCCACCGCAACTCTACCGATTCCACACAAATAGACGTAGTAATAAACGGTGGTAAGAATATTTATACGCGTGAGAAATGGTACTTCATACCCCTGCATCACGAGAAACCCATTTGGATTGACCCTTATGTTGATGTTGAGCATGGCGAGACTTCTATCATTACATCCTATGGCATGCCCCTCCACAACAAAGAGGGTGAATTGGTGGGTGTATTGTCAGCACAGATCTCAATGAAGTGGTTTGCCGATCTTGTACTCTCGTTACGACCTTTCCCCAACTCCCATGCTTTGGTGATGGGTACCGATGGACACCTGATTATCCACCCCGACAGTACGCTTAAAGAGCATGAGGCCTTCTTCACTGAGGCTTTCAACAATCCTAACAGCGACGGACATCTGGCTGCCATATCCATGAAGACAGGTCATGTCGGACATAGTGAGATTCACATGGACGGCAAGCAAGACTTCATCTTCTACCATCCCTTCAAAAATGCCGGATGGAGCGTGGCCATCGTTTGTCCCGAGAGCGACATTTTCAGTTCATATAACTCCTTACAGCGCCTGACGCTCATTATCAGTCTCAGTGGACTGTTGCTAATTGCCTTGTTCTGTCTTTTCATCAGTCATCTCCAGCTAAAGCCCTTGCAGCGTCTGGTCGATAAAGCCCAAGACATGGCCGAAGGTCAGTTGGATGTCCCTGTAGAGGAGAGTCACCGCACTGACGAGATAGGTTATCTGCAGAATACGTTCCTTCAGATGCAGCAGAGTATCAGCAAGCATATCGCTGATATCACTCACTTGACCGATGTGCTCCGCCAGCGTAATGAAGACCTGAAACTGGCTTACGAACAGGCCCGCGAGGCTGACCGCATGAAGGATGCTGTCATCCTGAACATGAGCGACCGTATGGAACAATCGGCGAAGACCATTCATGCCACCGTCAGCGACTTCCGACAGCATGTGAGCGATATGGATGCCAAGAAATGCAGACAGATGGCCGACAAGATACAGAAGCATACCGAGATAACTACCGAATTGCTGGGCAATTTGCTTAGCATCGCTGACAGGAAAGAGGAGGAAAGCTTATGATAGAGATGAGAAAAAATATTCGTCAATCGCTCTCCACCATGTTATGTCTCAATATCCTGGTCGTCGTAGTATTGGTGTTTTCACTGTCGCTCGGATTCCTCTACTGGCAGTCGCGTAGTATTATTCGTGGGGAGGCTATCGACGAGGCGTCCCACGTCCTTGACAATACGGCCCTTCGCGTCAAGGGATATATGTTAGAGGTTGAGACAGCCACACGCAATATCCTCTGGCTCGTCAACCTTCATTATCATGATAAGGACTCCCTATTGAAGTACACCCACCGCATTGTCGCTAACCATCCTAACACTAATGGCTGCTCCATCACGATGGAACCCGACTTCTTTCCTGGCGATAAATACGGCTTCTCGGCCTATTCCGTTCGCTTCGAGGAAAATTCTGATTCCGGAAAAGACTCGGTGAGTACCGTCCGTGAAGCTGAATACAACTATTATGATAAGGTGTGGTATAAGGTGCCACGCCAGAAAAAGACAGCATGCTGGGTGGATCCCTTCGACGATTACAATGATGGAACACTGTCGAGTCCCGATATGATTGCATCCTACTGCGTCCCAATCAACGACCAGCAGGGAAAGTTCATTGGTGTTATCTCTACAGACCTGTCATTGAAGAAACTTACAAAGACCATTACCGCTGAGCATCCCTATGAGCATTCTTATTTTATGATGCTGGGATCCGATGGGCACTATTTCGTACATCCTGACACTACGAAACTGCTCAAACAGACTATCTTCACAGGTACCGATCCCAGAGATCATACCGATATTGTAGCACTGGGATACGAGATGACCAACGGACGCACTGGGCACATGGAAGTCAAGCTTGACGGTAAGTCTCATATTGTTCTCTATCGCCCGCTTGAAGGAACAGAGTGGAGCGTAGCACTCGTTTGTCCCTCCAATGAATTGCTTCGCGGCTATAACAGATTGAACTACATTCTGTTACCATTGCTCGTTATCGGACTTCTATTGCTGGCAATAGGCTGCCACCGCATCGTGAAACACTTCATACAGCCATTGGGACTGTTGGCGGTCGAACTACGCCAGATAGGTCACGGAGACTATGAAAAGCCGCTGCCACTCAGTCAGCGCACTGATTTGATTGGCCAGTTGCAGAATAGCTTCTGTCAGATGCGTCGGAGTATCTCCCAACATATCAAAGATGCTGAGTTGACAAAACAAAAAACAGAGCAACGTACGGCAGAGTTGGAACAGGCTACGCAATTGGCACGCCAGGCCAGTGAGCAGAAAACGCATTTCATGCAGGATATGTCGCATCAAATACGTACACCGCTCAACATCGTTCATGGATTTTCACAAATTTTGAGCGATGACAGTGAGGCGATGTCTGAAGATGATAAAAAGCAGATTGCCGAGACGATGTACGTACATACAAACGCCTTCTACTACATGGTGAGCAAACTGCTTACGGCATCGCTCATTGAAAGCCATCAGTCCATCAGTACCGATGATATTGTCAGTTGCAGTGAACTGGCTCGTGAGGCTTTTGACAGTACTAGTGGTCTCATCGCCCATACAGCAGAGATGTTCCTAGACTGTCGTGTCCCTGATGAGTTCTCTGTCAAGACAAACCGTCATCACCTGCTTATCGTTCTTACCGAGTTGCTCTTTAATGCCCTCCATTTCACTACAGAGGGCAGTGTTACCATGCGTGTCGAAATAGTCGATGACAACTTACTCTTTATCATCGAAGATACAGGTCCTGGCATTCCTCCCGACAAAGTTGATTTTGTATTTGAAAAATTCACAAAGATTGATATGTTTACAGAGGGACTGGGACTTGGTCTGTTCCTTTGTCGTCGTGTTGTCCAACTCATGGGTGGCAGTCTCACACTTGATACTCAATATACAGGTGGCTGCCGTTTCATGTTGCAACTGCCATTGTGAGCCACTTTTCGACTTTTGTGGTTTTAGTCATGAAACAGGTACCAGTCCCCTACGTCCTGGAATCATATATACCTGATATCCAACATCTTTTGGATATTCTGTGAATAGAAATACAATAATCGGAATAATTATGTTAATATAACCTAAAAATTGGTCATTATAAGAACAATAATATAAAAAAATTCCGATATTTGTATCACACTTAAACCAACTAACCAATGAATATGAAAGCAGAATCTAATGACAAGAAGAAGACGATCAACCAGCAGAAAGATGAGTTGAGTATGAGAAAAACTTTACCATCAATATGGTACTCCTAAAAACATTAGCGTGACACCAACCTCGGTGCCGCGCCATTTTTTTCGGCGATTATCAGACTATTATTTCAAGAGTCGCCAATAATTGTATAATCTTTCCGGATCATCATAGAAAGAGTGGCCTGCTTCCCAGCCAGCCACTCGCATTGTATAATTTAAGAACAGTGTACCATTAATCTGTATCCAATATTTCCCCCTCAGCCTTCAGCCATCATCCCTCAGCCATCTTACATCAACCATCAGACATCAGCCTTCTTCCCTCAGCCTTCATGAAACAGGTACCAGTCCCCTACGTGTTGCCCCGAACGAAGTTATTGCTACCAGCCATATTTCTAAATGTACCGAATTCGGTACAATTAAAATTTGGATTGTAGAGCATCTCCCATTCACCAAGGTACTCGATTGTGCTTTTTAGACTGAGCCAGCGGAAGATAATGTGCTCTTGCAACTGGCTACGAGCCATATCAGTCAATGAAATATAATCATCGTCATTATGAGAAACGATGGTAATCTCTGTATTCTGGACATTAATCTTTGCCATAAGATTGTATCTATTATGAATTATGTGTGCAAAGATAGCACAAAATCATGAAACAAAAGAAGAAAGAGTGAAAAATCCCTCAAAAGTTTTGTCGTCTCACATATTCTGTGTACCTTTGCATTCGACATTGAGTCATAAAACGGCTGGTGGCTCAGCGTCGGGTGTTCATTGAAAGCAATTTATAGCAGAACGTGGAATTGAGTACGGTCTCCAAATCGTAACCTCATTTTTCCTCAATTCCCCAGACTGCCTTTATACAAAGAAAAGCTGAGAAATCTTCCAAAGTTACGAAAAGTCGAGAGCAAAACAAAAGAATTCATTCTTTTTTTTGCCGAGACGGAGTAAGTTCGCCAAATTATTGGCAAAGTTACAAAAAAAGCTTGTAAAGAACAACGGATTTTGGAGAATTAACGCAATTCGGCCTGTAATAAAGGCAAGACGGGGATTTAGAGCCCCTTGATAAGGGGCGGCTATAATGCAGGGATATGCAAATTAGGGAGGAATGCTGAAGGAGTTAGGTTGCCAAATCGTAACCCGTTCTTATTCCGCAAACTGCTATATTTTGCATAGTGATGGACGCCAAGAGAAATAGTAGTTTTGCAGCCAAAATTAAGGGACATTCAATACGAATGATGCCATCCTCCGCTAATAGAGGATGAACAATCAAGCATACTGATTCAGCCTGTGATATTTTCTGGCAGTTTCAAGCAGTTTATT
>JAEEGK010018879.1_pt1 | contig 14857 bp, 11 predicted proteins | sample 8958771 | NCBI WGS metagenome assembly JAEEGK01 (sample SAMN16246547, study PRJNA631951) | gut metagenome | biome: gut microbiome; feature: rumen; material: SC-attached | host: Bos | place: Iran: Karaj | collected 2018-10 | reverse complement strand
CACCCCAATCGTATGAACCAAAGATTCCAACTTTTTTTCCGTTAAGGAAGCCTTCAATTCCGGAGTAGAATTCTTCTACTGAATCTTCAAGAACTTCGTCTCCCATTGCAGGACTTCCAAGAAGAATTACATCACTTGAAAGAACATCATCTTTATTTGCACTGTCGGCTGTACCAAAAATAACTTCGGCACCAGCGGCCTTTACTGCATCACTAATGGCATTTGCCATTGCCTCTGTATTACCAGTTGTACTTGCGTATATTACAGCAACTTTCATATATTACCTCATTCATAAATATGGTTTTGTAAAAAGTTAGGAAAGACTAACTAATTGATAATATACAATGTATTTAAAGGTTAGTCAATACTAACAAAAAAATATTTAATATTTGTTAGCACTTGCTAACATAATGATAATTCGTTATTATGCTGATGTATGTTATGTAAAACTAACATATCAGAGAGAAATGTATGCATAAAGTAAATATCAATCCTATTGTTCTGATTATCATAAATATACTTGCACCTACAATGTATATCTTTTTGAGGGGAACTTACCTGCAGTATTTTCTGGCAGCTTTTGCTTTGACTGTTCTTATCTTAATGGGATGTTTTAAAATCATGTTTGCATTTATTGGAATTTATGCGGTGATGCAAACAGTGATTATTTTGGGAATGCAGTTTTCGGCGCTTTCTTATTTATCATTATTCTTTGTAGTTTTGATTCAGTCGGTTCCGTGTTTTGCAATGGTTTTTGCTCTGATAAAGCGCTATACTTCGGCTGAGTTACTTTCGGCTTTGGAGACTATGAGAATTCCGCGCGTACTTGTAGTAGCCGTTACAATCACATTGAAATATATTCCGACATTTTCTCGCGAGTTTAAGTATATTCTGGAATCGATGAGACTGCGTGGGATTTCATTTACCTGGCTTCATCCTGTAAAAAGTTTTCAGTATTTTATAGTTCCACAGTTATTCCGTTGTGCAGCACTTTCAGAAGAAGTTACTGCTGCCGGTCTTGTAAAAGGAATTGATGCTCCTGTAAGACGTTCTTCATATTTTGAACAGAAATTCAGATTTACTGATTTTGTATTTCTTGCAATTTTTGCTGCAGGATTAGCAGGAGGTTTTATATGGTACAGGAAATAAATAAGGAAACTGTGCTTCAGGCGCAGGATCTGACTTTTTCATATATGGATTCTGATGAAGGAATCAAAAATGTAAACTTTGAAATCAAAAAAGGGGAGGTTATTCTTCTTACTGGAAACAGCGGTTGTGGAAAATCTACTCTTCTTAAATGTTTAAACGGATTGATACCTGCTGTTACAGAAGGACATCTTACTGGCAAGCTTATGATAAATGGAAAAGAATACAGCAAACTAAAAATGCATGAACTGAATAGCGATATTGGTTCGGTATTCCAGAATCCACGCTCTCAGTTTTTTACTGATAACACAACAAGCGAACTTGTTTTTCCGATGGAAAATTACGGCTGGACAAAAGCCACTATGGAAAAGAAACTAGCCCAGCTTACAGAAGAGTTTGGCCTTAAAAATCTTCTGGATAAAAATATCTTCATTCTTTCGAGTGGCGAGCGTCAGATGATTGCGCTTGCTTCGGCTCTTACTATGAATCAAAAAATTGTTCTTTTTGACGAGCCTTCTGCAAATCTTGATTACGGAAATGCGATGAAACTTGGCAGTATCATTGAACGGCTTAAGGCTGACGGCATGACAGTAATTGTTGCTGACCATAGATTTTATTATCTGAATGATATAATTGATAAAGTGTTCTTTATGGAAAACGGCGAGCTTACTGTTTTCAACAGCGAGCGTGCTTTCAAAAAAGGGACTTATGATACAAGAAGTTTTGATTTATTTTCTCTTGATGTTCCTTATCTTTTAAAATTGCCGAAAACAGAAGAACACATAAAACCTGTTGCTGAATTACAGGGGGCTGGTTATAAAAATATTTTGATAGATGTGAATCTCAAATTATACAAGGGTGAGATTACAGTTCTTGTCGGCTGTAATGGTACGGGTAAAACAACGCTTGCAAAACTTCTTTGTAAAACTTATAAACCGGATTATGGAAAAGTTACAACTTCGAGTCTGCCGTTTTTCATCATGCAAGATCCTGATTATCAGCTTTTTGGAACTTCTGTAAAAAATGAACTTTCACTTGTAAAGAAAGCGCCGCAGGAAATTGATGAATGTCTTGAGTATCTGGGACTTGGAAAATTTAAGGATTCACATCCGTTTGAATTAAGCGGCGGGCAGAAGCAGAGACTTCAGATTGGAATGGCGATGCTTTGTGACCGCGACCTGATTGTTTTTGATGAGCCTACAAGTGGTCTTGATGTTTCTTCAATGGAAAAAGTTTCTGATGAAATAATTAAGCTTCGTGAAAAATCTTCTGTACTTGTAATTTCACATGACTATGAATTTATACGCCATGTTGCAGACAGAATCATCTTTCTTGAGGGAGGAAAGATTCAGAAAGACTTTGTTCTTGATGCTTCGACAGTTGGCGAGCTAAATCAGATATTTAATAAAATGAAAGATAATTCGGAAGGTTTCGAATTGTTAAAAAAGGAGGCGTAGTGTGCGCAAATTAAAAATCAAGGATGTTGTAATGACATCTCTTTTGACAGCTTTGTATATGGTGTTCTACATGGTTGCCAGTATGATTGTAATGGTGCTCGGACAGTTTGGTCATGCAATCAGTCCTGGAATCTGTGCAATTCTTACAGGTTCTGTTCTTTTGTTCCTTACCCGCAAGGTTGGCAAATTCGGACAGTTCACAATCATGCAGGCAATCTGTATGCTGATATTTTCAATCATGGGAGCCGGATATCTTCCATGGCTCATCACCTCTATGGTCGCTGCTGTGTTTGCAGATTTTATTGCTTCACGTGAAGAAAAGCCTGCCGTTTGGAAAGTTGCTCTTGCTTCGGGAGTTTTCCATGTTGGACAAGCCTGGGGCACAATCATTCCTAGCTGGTTCTTCCTTGAAAGTTACAAAACTGAATGGATTGGCCGCGGCCAGACTCCAGAAGCAATGGAAGAAATGGTGAAGTACACAACCGGCTTTATGGGCGTTGTATCAACATTAATCGTATTTGCACTGGCAGTAGCCGGAGTTTATCTTGGCTGGCTTATTCTTCGTAAGCATCTGAAGGAAAATAAAAAGTAAAAAATAAAACCTCTACCATAATTTTCTGTCTGGTGAGTTTCATCAGGCAGTTTTTTAGAGGTTGATTGAAACAGTGTTTCAAAATGCGGTGGTTGAGCTTGTCGAAACCACCATTAATAGATCCAGATCCTGAAACTTGTTCAGGATGACGAGGAGAAAAATGAAATCAAAATCAAATCTACCTTTCTTATTCCGCTCGATGGGCGCTTTCAAAATTACCATGCTCATCAGCATTGTTTTTGCTGCTTTGTCGGCAATAGAAAATATTTATGCGTATACCTTTGTGTATAAAATTGCAGAGGTAATTATTTCTAATTATGGAAATCTCGGTGCCGTTGATAAAGAGATTTTTTATGAGTACGGCAAGGGGATAGTCTTTGCAGTATGTGCGGCTTACGGGCTTTACGGACTTTCGCTTTTGTTCTCTCATATCACAGCTTTTAATACTGCGGTGCGATTGAAGAAAATGCTTATCCGCCATATTGGAAAATTGCCGGGAGGATATCATGATTCAAACCCGAGTGGCAGTCTTAGAAAAATCATCGAGAAAAATACTGACGCAAGTGAAACTCTGATTGCGCATCAGATTCCGAATACTACGATGTCGATTGTGCTTCCTGTTGCCTTTGTGATTTTTATGTTCCGTTACAGCGTGCTGCTTTCGGTTGCCTGTCTGATTCCTGTAATCATTGGCTTTGTACTTTTGATGGTGATTATGATGGGAAATGGAAGTGACTTCGTGCGAACCTATCAGCAGGCTCAGAAGGATATGTCGAACGCAGCGGTTGAGTATGTGCGAGGTATTCCTGTTATGAAAACATTCGGGCAGACAGCTGATTCTTTTGCACGTTATAAAAATTCTGTGAAGGGCTTTTGTGAGTACGTTTACAAGTTTGCAATTTCTATGATGACGGCGGACAGCCTTTATAATACGGCGATGAACTCTGTGTTCTATACGCTGGTGCCGGTGGTGCTGGTGCTGTGGAAAGGTGTTGTGGGCGGAGCGACTGGTGTTGCAGGTGCCATTCATCTTTTTGCATCGTTCATTTTCTTTGCGTCAATCATTCCTCTTGAAGTGACAATCTTAAAACGAATCATGGGAAACTCGTCTGAATCAATTATCGTGGATGAGGCAATGGAATCGCTTAAGACAATTCTTGATGAGAAGGTGATGGAGTATAAAAAGGACGGTGGTGACGGGGAATGTGCCGAGAGCAACGAGTGTGCCGAGGTTCCTGCCGGTTACGGTTTTGAGTTTAAGAACGTGAGCTTTCGTTATGCGCCGGAACTTCCTCTCGCACTTGATGGAATTAATCTGACGGTTGCCGAAGGAAAAACTACAGCGCTGGTCGGGCTTTCTGGTGGCGGTAAAAGTACAATTGCTTCACTGGCGGCCCGCCTCAGGGATGTGACTGATGGGGCGGTGATGCTTGGCGGAGTGAACATCAAAGATATCAGTGAGAAAAAACTCAACGAGCTTGTGAGTATTGTATTTCAGGAAAACAGTCTTTTGAAAATGAGCATTGCAGAAAATGTTGCCCTTTATCGTAAGGATGCCAGCCGTGACGAAATTATGCGAGCCCTCAAACTTGCCCAGTGCGAAGACATAATCGCAAAACTACCGAGCGGTATTGATTCAGTTTACGGTGCAAAGGGAGTTTATCTTTCCGGTGGAGAAGTTCAGCGAATTGCAATTGCGCGTGCAATCTTAAAAGATTCTCCAATCATCATTCTTGATGAAGCTACTGCTTTTGCTGATGCAGAAAATGAATATCTGATTCGTAGAGCTTTCAGCGAGCTTTTGAAAAATAAAACTGTAATCATGATTGCTCACAGAATGTCGACCGTCCGTGATGCAGATAAAATCTGTGTTGTAGAAGCAGGAAAAATTATTGAAGAAGGAAATCATGATGAACTGATGAAGCTCGGCGGAAAATATAGCGCAATGGTAAACGAATATAACCGCGCAATCAGCTGGAAACTTGGCTCAAACGACAGCGCAAAGGAGGCCTCAAATGCTTAAGAAATTTCTGAACGTTTCAAAAAATACAAGAATCGCAGTTTACAAGGCTTCGGCCTGGCTTGCAGTTTTTCAACTTATTGCGATGGTTCCGCTTGTTATGATTTACAAGTGTATTTCAAAAATGCTTGAGTCGTATGCAAATCAGGAAACTTTTGAGACTTCGCTTATTTTACAGATTATCGCCGGAACAGTAATAGTGATTTCGATGTATTTTGCATATCGCAAAATGTATAAGATGAAGTATATCAACGCCGCATCAGAAAATCTGAATATGCGAATGGATCTTGCAGATAAGCTTCGCCGCCTTCCCGAAAGTTTTCTTTCAAAGCATGATTTGAGCGACCTTACTTCTACGATCATGGATGATATTGGGATTATTGAAGGTGTTCTTGCAAATCAGGTAACAGAGTTTATCGGCGGAATGCTTGGAATCCTGATAACCGTATGTGCACTTTTTTTTGTGAATGTAAAAATGACTCTCGCACTTTTTGCAGTGCTTCCGTTTGCAGCTCTTGCTATGGCTTTGTGTGATCCAATTTCCGGAAAAACTCATCAGAAAAACCGTGACATAAAAGTTTCAATTTCTGAGCGCATTCAGGAATATCTTGAAAATATTAAGATTCTTAAAGCGTCCGGAAATATCGAAGATTATCAAAAAAAACTGTGGCGTACGATGGGGCGGCTTGTTCCCCGGCTTGTGCTTTTTGAGTTTCTTTCCGGAATGAGTATTTCAACTGCTTACAATTTGCTTCGAATGGGAATCGGTGTTGTTGCGATGGTCGGAGCAAATCTTCTTGTAAAGGGTGAAATCTCTGCTTCAGTTTATCTGATTTTCATGCTGGCTTCGGTTTGGGTATATGAGCCGCTAAGTTATACCTGCGAACATCTTGGTGCGGTTATTTCGTCAAAAGTTGCGGCGAACAGAATCCGTCATATTATGGATTATCCTGAACAGACGGGTAGTGAAGTACTTGCTCCTTCAAATTATGATATTCAGTTTAAGAATGTTGATTTTGCCTATAACGAAAATGGAGAAAAAGTTTTATCTGATGTAAGTTTTACCGCAAAGCAGGGAGAGTATACTGCGCTGGTAGGGGCTTCGGGCAGCGGTAAAAGTACAATCTGTCGTCTTGCAGCGCGTTTCTGGGATAATGATTCTGGTGAGATTTTAGTTGGCGGACAAAATGTAAAAAATCTTGTTCCGGAAAAACTTTTCAAATTGTTTTCTATTGTGTTCCAGGATGTTACGCTTTTTAATGATACAATATATAACAATATTCTGGTTGGAAATAAAAATGCTACTCGTGAACAGGTTATAAAAGCCGCCGAGTTCGCACAGTGTATGCCGTTTATAGAAAAGCTTCCTCAGGGTTTTGACACAGTGCTCGGAGAAAATGGTCATACCTTAAGCGGTGGAGAACGTCAGAGACTTTCGATAGCTCGTGCCTTCTTAAAAGATGCACCGATTGTCTTGTTGGATGAAAGTACAGCTTCAATTGATCCGGAAACTGAAACAAAAATCCAGTCTGCTATAGAAAAACTAACTAACGGTCGTACGGTGTTAATGATAGCTCACAGATTGCGCTCAATCGTAAATTGTGACAGAATCATAGTGTTGAATGAAGGCAGGGTAGTGGGGAACGGAACTAACAATGAACTTATGAAATCCTGCGAAGTTTACAAAAAATTGTATACTTTACAGAGCGAATAAAATCCAGCGTCATTGCGAGCGTAGCGAAGCAATCCAAATAATAGATTGCCACGTCGGCCTTCGGTCTCCTCGCAATGACATTTAAAATTGAGGTTATAATGCCGCAAAGAATTATAGGAGTCTCCAAAAGACTTATCGAAGTTGCAAAAAAAGAATTCCTCGAAAAAAGCTTTGAAGGGGCTTCTATAAGAACAATTGCACATGAGGCTGAAACAAGCTCGCGTGCAGTTTATACCCGCTTTGAAAATAAAGAAGAACTTTTTGCTGCCGTGGTTGAACCAGTTTATACAGATTTTATCAAGATGTTCAATGAAGATAAAATCCTTTACTGGAACATGGCACGAAGAAAAGATTTTTCAAAAAATCCGGAAGAGTATTATCTTCGATATCTGGATTACGCTTATTCTCACAAAGATCAGTTTGTATTAATCCTGCAAAAATCAAAAGGAACGAGGTTTGAACACTTTACCCGAAACCTTTGCGAAATTGATTTAACAGAATTAAACAAACAGTTGCCCGAAATTCTCGAAGACTTTAAGAAGTTCCAGAAAGATAAATCGACACAGCTTTTTTTGAACACTATCACATATTCATTTTATAACGCTCTTTTTGCACCGCTGATTGAAGGCGTTGAACTGGATATCGCAAAATCATATATCACAAAACTTACCAATTTCTATAATGATGGTATTTTAGCCAACCTAAAAAACTTTACGGGTTTATCTGATTTTGCTTAAATTAGCATTTTCAATTTTATATACAGCATTTGCATTTTTTATTGTGTTTAATCTGTGTGCAATAACCAGTAAGGTTTTACCAGCGCAAAGTTCATCAATTGCCTGCTGAATATAAGCTTCATTATCCGCATCAACACTTGCTGTTGCTTCATCAAGAATAATGATAGGGGAGTCTTTCAGAATACATCTTGCAATAGAAATACGCTGTGCCTCACCACCAGAAAGACTTGCTCCGCCTTCGCCAATTACTGTATCAATTCCAAACGGAAGTTTATTTATAAAATCCATGCAACGTGCTTTCTTCAGACATTCAAGAACTTCTTCACGACTGGCGGAAGGCTTTCCCATACGAACGTTATTGAAAATTGTATCTTTAAATAAATAGACACGCTGAAATACAACACTGATATTGTCCATAAGATTATTTAATGGAACTTTACGAATGTCGCAGCCTCGAATTAAAATTTCACCTTCCTTAATATCCCAGAATCTGGTAAGAAGATTTGCAATTGTACTTTTGCCTCCACCAGAAGGTCCTGTTAAAGCTGCCATAGTTTTTGGTGGAACTTCAAGTGAAATATTTTTCAGAACTGCTTCTTCTTCATAAGAGAACGAAACATTCTTATATTCAATTTCAGGAACACCAGCTGGACAATTGTCCGGAATCTTTTCAATATCAGTTTCATCTAATAACTCAAGATTAAACAATTCTTCCATTCGGTTCAGGCTGCTGTTCATAACTGCAATTCTTGTAACCTGAAGATACATTTCTCTAACCGGTCTGAAAATCCCAAAAGAAAAAATACTTATACCAAGTGTTCGGTATAAATCAATACTTCCTGCTTTGTAAAGATAAATTCCAAGTCCAACAATTATTGTTATTCCAAGAATATTCAAGCTTTCAATCATTCTAAGCCCAGGTGTAACTTTCTTTTCAAGTTCGAGACATTCATCTTTCATGTGAACAAAAGACTTGTCCAGTTCGTTAGATTCTGATTCGAGCATATTGTAAGATTTTATAACGCTCATTCCTTCAATATATTCCAGAACCTGTTCAGATAATTCTTCATTCAGTTCCTGTTTTTTATCTGCTTCGCTCTGCTCGTGCTTCATGCAAAGGTTTCCTGTTAAAACAATGAGGGCAGTGATAACCAAAGAAACCACACCAAGATAAGGATGAAGTATAAACATAAAGCTTACGGTCATAATCTGAGAGCAGACATCACCAGCAAAATCAGCAATCATGTTCATACAGTTGCTCTCAATAAATTGCATATCAATTGAAAGTACTGTACTGATTTTTCCAATATTTCCATCAGAAAAAAATCCCATAGGAATCTTTTTAAGTCTGTCGCCAAGTTTCATTCTGAGATCCGCAAAAAGTTCGTAGCCTGCTGTAGACTGAAATCTGTCAGAAAGATATCTGAATAAAAACTGTCCCAATAGACAAAAAATTAAGATGCCCGAAATTACAGCGACAGTTTTATAATTCATTGTTTTTTCAAACAGCGCTTTGATTACAAAAAGACTGAGCATGTATGGAAAGTAGGTGAAATAAGAATTTAAAAATGAAAAGAGATATGCAATTCTGATTTTTCCTTTATACTTATCTGCCAGTTTTATAATTCGCCGGATTTGTTTAAGCATTTTCTACTCCATTTTTTGTAAAGATTTGATTTCCAACTTTCCAGTTATCTGCATTTACAGAAAGCTTATACAGTTTTTTGAAATAATCACTCCTGCTCATAATCTCATTTGCAGGACCTTCTTCAATAACTTTCCCATCCTGTATCAAAACTATTTTGTTCACGTTTTTAAGCGCGCTTAATTTATGTGCAATTACAATAACTGTTTTATTTTCTATGATTTTTTCGATAGCACGATTTATCTTTTCTTCGTTTTCAATATCAATAGAAGAGGTTGCTTCATCAAGAATTATGATTGGGGCGTCTTTTAGAATTGCCCGTGCAAGTGCAATGCGCTGCCGTTCACCGCCCGAAAGTCTTTTTCCGGCATCACCGGCCATAGCCATATAACCGCCAGGGAGTTTTTCTATAAACTCATCACAGGAAGCAATCTTTGCAGCCTGTTTTACCATTTCATCTGTCGCAGATGGATTTCCAATTCTGATATTATCCATGATGGTTCTGTTGAAGAGGAAAACTTCCTGTGAAACAAAGGAGATTTTTTTATTAAGAGCAGAAAGACTAAGGTCGGTAATTTTCTTTCCGCCTAAGGAAATGTCTCCACCGTCTGTGTCATATTGATGAGCTATGAGTCTTGCAATTGTAGACTTACCGCTTCCAGATTCTCCGACAATTGCTGTCATTTCACCAGCTTTTGCCGTAAATGAAATATCTTTTAAAACTTCCTTATCTTTATATGAGAAATGAACATTTTCAAAAGTAATATCTTCAGAGCTATCCGCCTTTTCTGATTTATCTGAAAAATCAGCATGACCTTCTTTCAAAGGCGTTCTGTCTAAAACTCTTTCCAGTGACTGAATCTTATAATTCACCTGAGTCATGGAAGCCATAAATGAAAGTGCACGCAAAAGATTTGAGCCGGTTGCAAGCGAGAGACAGATAATCAAAATCAATTGCGCAAGTGTAGCCTGTCCTGTCATAACGGCAATTGAACCAAGAGGCAGTGTAAATAAAAGCATGTTTGGAAGAAGACTTGTATAAAGTGCAATCCATGGCCAGCAGACCTTGTACCATATAAGACTGAGATTCTTATAGTTTAAAACACCAGACTCGTAATTCTTGTAAGATTCTTCCTGATAATTAAAAACTTTTACAACTTCAATTCCATTTATAAATTCTATGATGGAATTATTCATTCTTTTAGCTGCGGCAAAATAACCACCCATTCTTTCGGTTCCGTCACGGTACATTTTTGTCATACATTTCAAACCGATTGGAATTACGAGAATTGAGGTTAGTGCAAGAAGCCAGTTTATCTGGAACATAAAAACAATTACGATTACAGAAACAAGAAGATTTGAAAGTCCTTCTGGAATTGCATGTGCAAGAATGATTTCTATACTTTCGATGTCATCCGTAAAGAGTTTTTTTAGTGCTCCGGTTCCAATCTGTCTTATTGTTCCTAACGACTGTTTGTTTAGTTTTTCTTTTAATTGTATTCTTAATTCTTTTAATGTATTAAAGGCGGCTTTGTGAGAAAGAGAAAGTCCCTGGGTATACAAAAAGATATGAAGTAAACCGCCTCCAAGAATTCCACTCAAAATAATTGCAATCGTTTTTAAGTTAAAGGAAACTGAATTGAGAAGACCATCTGTGATTTTATAAATCATAAGATAAGGAACAATGCTTGCAAGAACTCCGAGCACCATACAGACAATTGCTCCATAAAAATATTTTCTGTATTTTCCCATTCGGTTTATAAGACGAACAATTGAAGAGGAATTATCTCGTTTTTGTGTAAAGGCTTCTTCGCTTTCTGTTGTAAAAAAATATCTGACTTTAGCAATACCTTCTTTATCCAGAGGATATGCGGAAACAAGCCGACCTCGTTCTATATGTACTACATAATCACAACAACTTAATATGAGTTCTAAATCATGAGTAATGATAACCGAGGCTTCAACTTCAGAATCAGTTTCTTTTACGATTTTTGAAAAGTTCTGCATTCCCTCACAGTCCAGACCGCTTGTTGGTTCATCATAATAAATAATCTTTTTGCCAGAGCATAGGGCAGAGGCTATTGCAACCCGCTGCTTTTGTCCGCCCGAAAGAGATGAAGGGTGCCGGTCTTTATATTCTTCAATTCCCAGTTTTCTAAGAACAGAACAGGCTTCTTCGTCGCTTACCTTGCTATTAAGTTTTAACTCCTGAAGAACAGAGTCACAGAAAAGCTGATGATTTACATCCTGCATAACCATAAAACTTTTTTCAGCTCTCTGCTTATCACTCAAAACTTCATTATCCAAAGAAATAGTTCCGTTTGATTTTAAGGTTCCGCAAAGGGCTTCTGCGAAGGTACTTTTTCCTGTTCCGTTATCACCAATCAAGGCAATGACACTTTTTGCTGGAAGCTTTAAATCATCTATATCAAGAATTGTTGAGTTGCCGCGCTGACACGATAAATCGCTGACAGAAATTGCCGATTGTTTATTCCGAACCGAAACAGGAGTTGCCCTGATTAAATTAAGATTTGTAGTTCTGAGTCCAAGTTTATGCAGCTCCTCTTCACTAAGAGCTTTCATCTGGGCGTTTGTAAATTCTCTTTCAATTTGCCCGTCTTTCAGATAAATAAAACGGTCTGCCAGATCCATCAGAAAATAAAGACGATGCTCAGAAACAATGATGGTTTTTCCTTCGCTCTTTAATTTTGTCAGAATCTTTTGGAGACGGTTTATTGCTTTTTTATCAAGGTTCGAAGTAGGCTCGTCCATTACAAAAATATCAGGGCGGGCTGTATAAACTGAACCGCATGCAATCTGCTGCTTTTCTCCACCAGAAAGCTCAAAAAGACTTCTGTCCAGTAGAGGCTTAATCTGAAAATCAGTAACCGTACTTTCAAGCTGAGCTTTCATTTTCTCTTTATCCATATTTTGATTTTCACAACCGAACACAAGTTCACTTGTAGTATCAATATGGAAGAATTGACTTTTTGGATTTTGAAAAACGGAACCTACGAGAGTGGAAATTTTTGTGATAGGTTCGCGGGGAACATCTATATCATTTATATAAACATGGCCTTCCATTTGCCCATCATAAAAGTGAGGGGCAAGACCATTTATAATTCTGGTGAACGTTGTTTTTCCACAGCCACTCTTGCCGCACAAAACAACAAATTCACCATCCTTAATTTCAAGATTTATATGTTTAAGACAATTTTGATTTTTTGCCTTTCCAGAATATGAGAATGAAACATCATCAATTTTAATCATTTTAAACCTCACTGAAATTTTACAAGGCTTATTACTATGAATCCTAAAAATAAAATAATAACCAGGTAATCAAAGAATTTCATTTTGACAGCAGAATAGCAGCTTCTTTTTTGATTGCTGTCGAGTCCACGTGCCATTGCAGAAGATGCGAGTTCTTCCATCAAAGACATTGAACTGAATAATAGAGGAACCAGAATATATTCGATTGTTTGAGCTGGTTTCAGCAAAAGATTTCTAAGATCAAATTTTATGCCGCGAAACAGCATTGCTTTTTTTATGCTTTCCCATTCATCAGAAACTGTAGGCATAAAACGAATCATTACGATAAAGGGAATTACAAAAGTCATTGGCAGATGAAGTTTTTGAAATGAAGAAATTAAATCTGCCATTTTTGTAGTTTTTGTAAATAGTGCGAGCGCCATTGCAATCGGACAGATGAATTTTATCATCACCATTATGGCGGCACCAATCATATCGAGAGTAGAGGTGACAGTGCTTTTTGTAACACCATGAAATATCAAAAGAACTATAGAACAGCCAATAAAATATTTGATGGCGGTAAAGCCTTCACCTTCTAAAAATATAATAATTCCAAGAAAGGCAATGCAGATTATTGCGGGTACAACGCTGAGATTTCTGAGGGAGAAAAACATTGTACCCAGCAAAATTACAAGCTTTGTTCTTGGATCAAGTTTTAATATCGAATTATTATTTGATGAGAACATTTTACTTGATGCTTAAACAATTTCTGCTTTTTCAAAATGCTTTTTAATTAATTTAGAACCGATAAATGCTCCGATGATTCCACCAACTACGGCAAGGCCTATAATCATAATCCATGACCACCATGGAGAGAGAAGTTTGATCATTCCATCTGCAAAACTTCCGCCGGCACGTTTCTGAAGATTTTCGATATAAGCATCCTTTGCAAAAAAGATTCTGATAAAGTTTGCTGCAGTTCCAATATTGAAGAAAACATAAGAAATTGCATACCAGAGTTTTGATTTATATCTTCCAATCAAAATACAGATTTCTGCGAGTAGGGCAGAAACAACACATACAGTAAAAGCGATCGGATCAAAGCCTGTAGAGATGCATGCGAAAAGAAGTTCAATAATAAGAGCAGTACCGAACTTTCTTACTTTTGTTACGCTAAGCAGGTAAATAGAACCTAAAAGAACTCCAAGAATACCCGGGCACATAACATAAAGAATAGGAACAGTTCCAACAAGCATCATAATTGCCAGAACTGCAATCAGATAAATTGCTGCAAAAGCGCCGGCGAAAATCAAATCTTTGACGGTCAATTTTTTAGTCTTTGACTTTTCAACTATATCACCCATTTTTTAATTCTCCTTTTGATGTAATTTAAGTTAGTGTAAACTAACTTAAAGAGATTTAATTTTGATGTCAATAGACTTTGTATTGAAACTGATTATAAAAAGTGCAATAATTAGTTATGACTAACAAAATGTTGTGTGATGATTCTCAGTTATCACTTTTTGATGATGAACCTGATGTAAAAAAACAAAGTTTAGATTATATAACAATAGATTTTGAAACAGCTAATCAATATGGCAACAGTGCAATTTCAGTTGGTCTTGTCCGCTATATAGATGGGAAAGAAGCAGATTGCATGTATGAGTTGATTTGTCCGCCAAACGATTATTTTGTTCAGGAATGGATAGATCAGATTCATCATCTGACTTATGAAGATGTAAAAAATGCTCCAAAGTTTCCAGAAGTCTGGGATAACAAGGTACGGCCATTTATAGAAAAAACACCTGGACTTCCACTGGTTGCTCATAATGCAAAATTTGATATGGGTGTAATTTGGGATGCCTGCAGTTTTTATCATCATAAATTACCGGGATATAATTATTTTTGTTCACTTCAGATTGCAAAAAAGGTATGGCCGGAATATGAAAAGCATGCGCTTACATTTCTTGGCGAAAAGTTTGGGATAACATATCTTGCTCATGAAGCACTCGAAGATTCAAGAACCTGCGGATTAGTTGTTGCGCTTGCTGCTCAAAAAATGAAAGCTCGGACAGTACAAGAACTCTTAGATAAATGCAAGATTAAAATGGAGAGAATTTAAGTTTACGAAAAAATGAAAAATCAGATTGTTGTACCAAATGTCTATAATTCTTCACCAGATGAGTTTTTTGACGGAACTGCTTTTATTCCAAAAGAGATTGGAGAACTCAAACTTCTTCGAAAGGAATGTCGCAATCAGATTGTTTATTATGACTGGAATCTAAGTTTTAAAGATA
>JAEEGK010018877.1_pt1 | contig 14857 bp, 7 predicted proteins | sample 8958771 | NCBI WGS metagenome assembly JAEEGK01 (sample SAMN16246547, study PRJNA631951) | gut metagenome | biome: gut microbiome; feature: rumen; material: SC-attached | host: Bos | place: Iran: Karaj | collected 2018-10 | reverse complement strand
GAAACCGCATCTCCTATCTCATTCAAAAGTTCTTCGTCGAAGCTTGCTGCCAGGGTGACAGCCTGGGGAAAAACAGTTGCCACGCCGGCTCTTGCAACGCCGTGAAGGGCTTCGTTCCACCAGTTGTAGCTCTTTACATTCAGTCTTTCAATGGCAGGTGCCCAATTGACAACCTGAGAACATTTTTCTTCGAGTGTCATTTTTGCTACGAGATCCTCTGCCATTTTTTTATATTCTGCCAATTTCTTGTCATTAAAATTGACATTATTACAGTTGCTGTTCACTTATACCTCCGCGTAAACACGGCTCTGCAGCCATGCGTATTGATCATATATTTACCCGAAAAGGGCATATTTTCTATGCTTATAATTGGATTATATCATTGATTTCGCTTTTTTCTTCCTAATCAGTATCAAACTATGATCAAATATTCCCATGAGGATTTTTCAAAAAATTGACATTTTTATCACATTTGTAAAAATTTTCCCTGCGCATCTGTTCATAATCTCTAAAAAAATATTTTATTCGCAGTTGAAATTTGTGTATTCTTACAGTATAATACAGGAGATTAATGAGAAGAAAATGATTATTTTTAATCATATGATATTGCTTTGATAATATCTGATTAATCTTTAAAGGGGAAAAACCATGATAGAAGAATTGCACGGAACCAAAGAAATAGTGCATCATGACCAATTCGACGGGTTCAAGATCCACATGAACAATGAGCATGAAAACTACCCTGCCCATTGGCATTCCGACATCGAGATCATCATGCCGTTAAAGAACTCTTACAATGTTTTTGTTGACAATGTAACCCATGTTCTGAACGAAGGCGACATCATTATCATTCCCAGCGGAGAGATGCACACTCTCACCGCTCCGTCGGAAGGTGAAAGACTGATCTTTCAGGTAAAGCATTCCATCCTGAAAGAAGTCAGCGGATTCGACGCTGCCTACAGCCGTTTCTTCCCCTGCGCAATCTTTAACAAAAACGAAGAAAACGATGAATACAAAAAGCTCCGTTCTCTTCTTTTCAAGATCATCCATGAAACAGAAAACATGGACATCCTCTGCGGCGCAAGCATACACGCCCTCACCCTTTCCTTTTTCGTAGAGGCGGGGCGGATCTGCCTTATGCAGAATTCCGACAATGCGGGAGTAAAGCATCAGCGTCAGCAAAGCTACATCGACACCTTCTTCAGCATCTGCAAATACATAAACGAACACTGTTCCGAAGATCTGACACTGGATACTGTGGTTGAGATCTCCGGCTTTTCAAAATCCCATTTCATCCGTCTGTTCAAGGATTTTACCGGCGTCACCTACTACGAGTACCTACAGAAAAGGCGTATGACAAATGCAGAGCTTCTTTTGATCGACACCGGAGATTCCGTTGCGGACATTGCCATGAGAAGCGGCTACAACTCACTTGCCACATTTAACCGCGTATTCAAGGACAGTCACAGCTGTACTCCCACGGAATACAGAAAGAAAGCCTGGACAAACACTGTACATAAATCAATGGATAACAAGCTTCTGAGTCCTTCAGGGTACTCAGCCTGAATTAAAAACGCACAGAAAAGCCGGGTGCAGCTAATGCACCCGGTTCTTTTTATCTCAATCTGCTTTTTTATTCTTCGATCTCTTAAAACCAAAGACGCCCGCAGCGATCAGGAGAAGACCTCCCAGGCAGGCCAATGCTGCCGTTACGAAAGGCGCTCTGTTCTTTCCCGCTCCCGTATTTCCTTTTACAAGGACCATGGCGGAGATACCGGGAACCTTAACACTTCCTTTAGCGCTTCCAAGCTTTTTAACTCCCGCATTGTCCTTGTCAACGCATATGCTCCATGATCCGTCCGGAAGCTTTACCTCCGTTTCGGACTTATTGGGATTAAAGATCACCACGATACCGTCCGAGATCTCGTTGTTCGCATCTCCCGAGATCTCTATCGCAATCACGTTGTCGTCAGTTCCCGTGAGGCGCTTCATACTCTTAACAATCTCCGCATGATCCGACATTCTGAGAGCCGAATGCGCTTTCCTGAAGGCGATGAGTCCCTTGTAGTAGTTAAAGACCTTCATGTACTCTTCATTTTCAAGGTCGTACCATTTCAGCTGATTGACCTTGTCGGGAGCATTGTAGCTGTTGGAGTTGAAACTGCCGTCCGCATCAACCTTTGTTCTCAGCATTTCCTCTCCCGCCTGCATAAAAGGAATTCCCTGAGCAGTATGGTAGATGGCTGCCGCAAGATTGTTCATGGCGATCTGCTCTTCACGGCTCGCATCCGGAGTGGAGCTTGTGATCCTGTCGATCAAAGTGTTGTTGTCATGGCAGGATGCATACTGGATCATCTGAGTGGGCTCGTCTGTCCAGTTGGGATCCGCCATATAATAGGAAGTAAGCTTGTCCGTTACTCCCGTAAGTCCCGAAACGTAGCCCAGGGATGTCTTTGAGAACACGCTTCCTTTTAACGTGTCACGCATATCATCACTGAAAAAGGCCATTTTAGGTACTTCTCTTGAATTCACCTGAGTGGTGAGGGTTACATTATCCTTCGTAAGATCTGTGGACATGGTCCAGCCTTCGCCGTAAAAGATCACATTGGGATGCTTCTCATGAACGGTCTCAATGATCTCATTGATCGTCTGTGTGTCGATGAGGCCCACAAGATCGAAACGGAATCCGTCGATGTGATACTCGTCTGCCCAGTAATTGACGGAATCCACGATGTACTTTCTTACCATGGATCTCTCGGAAGCTGTGTCGTTTCCGCAGCCGGATCCGTTGGAGTACCTGCCGTTATCGTCTATTCTCGAAAAATAGCCGGGAACGAGCTGATTAAAACAGAATTCCGCACCGTTGTAAACATGGTTGTACACCACATCCATAACCACAGAGATCCCGTTATCATGCAGTCCCTTTACCATCTGCTTGACTTCTTTTACTCTCACTTCACCCTTCCTGGGTTCGGTGGAAAAAGAGCCTTCCGGAACATTGTAGTTCACGGGATCGTAGCCCCAGTTAAAGGTTGCGAGAGAATTGTTCTCGTCGATGGAGCCGAAATCGTAGAAGGGTAAAATGTGAAGATGAGTGATACCCAGTTCCTTGATGTGGTCAAGTCCCGTAGATGCGACTCCGTTACTTGTCTTTGTTCCCGTCTCGATGAGACCCAGGTACCTTCTCTTGTTTTTGATCCCTGAACTGTTACTGCTGGACAGATCCCTGATCTGCAGCTCGTAAATGATCATGTCGTTTACGGGCATGTCGTAGTTCGGATCCTTATCCTTCTCCCAGCCCTCGGGGTCTGTGGAGTCAAGATCGATGACCATGGCTCTCTTTCCGTTCGCTCCGGTCGTCCGTGCATAGGGATCGCAGACCTCTGCCGTGTTTCCGCCCACAGACACCGTGTAAGTGTAGTAAGTGCCGTTCAGGTCTCCCGTTTTTGTGACGGACCACACTCCCTTTTCACCCTTTTTCATGGGAAGGGTTTCCGTCCTGTCATCGCTTCCGTCATCACCTGACTTGTAAAGATTTACGGAGAGTTCATCCGCAGTGGGCGCCCAGACTTTAAATGTCGTGCTTTCCTTTGTCCACGCAGCCCCCAGATCTTTACCCTCATAGGTAAATTCCGTTTCAAAACTCTCTGTGGAGTAGACATTGGGAATGTTTATCCTGTAATCCGTGTTATCAAAGGTAACGTAATAAGTCCCCGCACCTTCAAATTCTTTTGACAGCGTGAGCTTAAAAACAGTGGGAGAAACCTTTGCGACCTTGCTCACAGGGATCTCTCCGTTTTTATCTTTTACTTTAAAGATCTTATTGTAATCATCTTCGGGTTCTCCGGTCATTGTAACAGTCACAACACCGTTTTCATAACCCGCATTGGAAACCTTAACTCCGATCACCGCATCATCTCCGTATTTCTTAGTGTATCCCTTGACTCCCGACTCAATGTAGACATGCACCGTGCCGGAGATCATTTCGGAAATGTCGATGAACTGATCTTCATTAACGTCCTTTGTCCATGATGCAGTCCTCACAATGAAGCCGACAGAGGAAGTACCCGGGGTGATCACTTTGGTCGCCACCATTTCTCCGTTTTCTTTCGCAAAAGGATAGCCTGCGCCGTCCTTTCCTGCTTCCCAAAGCCATACATCCCAGCCGTCGTACTTTTCGTCCGTTCTGTGGTAATGTACCTTAAGGACCAGATCCGCGGCTTTTGCCGTAAATGTGTGTACATTGCTTCCCATGAGGCCGATGCAAAGTGCCAACGCAAGCAATGCAGCGGTCAATCTTTTAATTACCTTCATCCTCTTCTCCTCTCATATTAAAATATAAAAGACCATAAATGTATTTTAACAGATTTTCCTAAGAAAATCTACGAAAATTTTCGAGAAGTTTCGAGAATTATCATTTTTATATGAAAAGAACGTGATCGCAAGGCAAAAACCTTAAGATCACGTTCCTATGATTTTTATTCTTTTATCTGATGTCCTTCATGGCAACGCCGTCCATGTCGTCAAAGTCCTGATTTTCTCCGACCATGCCCCAGATGAAGGTGTAGTTCTTTGTCCCGCATCCCGAATGGATGGACCAGCTGGGAGAAATGACAGCCTGCTCATTTCTCATCACAATGTGGCGTGTCTCCGTGGGCTCGCCCATGTAATGGAATACGCAGTCGTTCTCGCCCATCTCGAAATAGAGATAAACTTCCATTCTTCTGTCGTGAGTGTGGCAAGGCATCGTGTTCCATACAGAGCCCTCTTCGAGATGAGTCATGCCCATCTCCAGCTGGCAGGATTCAACCTGTCCGGGAAGGATGTACTTGCAGATGGTCCTGTGGTTTGCGTCCTGAAGACTTCCGCACTCTACTTTGAATCTGTCCTGAATGATGACTACGCCGGGCTCGGGCTTTCCTTCGGGTTTAATGAGGACCGTAGGACATGTCCTGTGAGCGGGTGCACTGTTTAAGTAGAACTTAGCGGGCTTCTTGGCATCGCAGGAAGCAAAGGAAATGTCCTTTGAACCCATTCCGATGTACATGCCCTCCTTGTAAGCCACCTTGTACTCTTTTCCGTCGATGGTGATGATGCCGTCTCCACCGATATTGATGACGCCCATCTCGCGTCTCTGAAGGAAGTACTCGGCTCTGAGCTCATCTCCTGCCGTAAGGACAAGCTTTCCTTTAACGGGAACGGCAGAACCTGTGATGATCCTGTCGATGTGGCTGTAAACCAGCTTGATCTCGTCAACCTTAAAAAGATCGTCGATCAGGAACTCTTCGCGAAGTCTTTCGGTAGTGTAATACTTCACATCCTTGGGGGATGCCGCAGTACGTAATTCCATTTTCTTCTCCTTTTGAACCTTTTTACTTATCTCTGTACTCTTCCCGATCCGTCGCCGCCGACAAGGTTGTCAACGTCGGAACGTGAAACAAGGTTGAAGTCACCGGGGATGGTGTGCTTTAAAGCAGAAGCAGCAACGCCGAACTCAAGAGCACTCTTGAAGTCCTTGCCGTCAAGAAGTCCGCAGATAACGCCGCCTGCGAAGGAATCGCCGCCGCCCACACGGTCAACGATGGGTGTGATCCTGTACTCTCTTGAATGGTAGAATTCCTTGGTGTCACGGGAGTATATGCATGCGGACCAGCCGTTGTCGGAAGCGGAATGGCTCACACGGAGGGAGCTGATGACGTACTCGAAGTTGAATTTCTTTACCATCTGCTCAAAGATGGACTTGTAACCGTCAAGCTTAAGGTCGCCGCTGGTAACGTCTGTCTCGCCGGGCTTGAAGCCGAGCACCTTTTCTGCGTCCTCTTCGTTTCCGATGCAGACATCAACGTACTGCATAAGGTTGGACATTACCTTCTGAGCCTTTTCGGAAGACCAGAGCTTCTTACGGAAGTTCAGGTCGCAGGAAACCTTTACGCCTGCCTTCTTTGCAGCCTTGCATGCAAGCTCTGTGAGCTCTGCGGCCTTGTCGGAAACAGCGGGTGTGATGCCTGTGAAATGGAACCAGTCAGCGCCCTTGAAGATCTCATCAAAGTTGAAATCTGCAGGCTCTGCCTCGGAGATAGCGGAATGAGCGCGGTCGTAGATAACGTTGGAAGCTCTCATAGCTGAACCTGTCTCAAGGAAGTAGATACCGAGTCTCTCACCGCCTTTTGCGATGAAACGTGTTCCGACATTCATCTTGCGAAGAGCGGCAACGGCAGCTTCACCGATGGGGTTCTTGGGAACCTTTGTAACGAATTCGGCGTCATGGCCGTAATTTGCAAGGGAAACGGCAACGTTTGCCTCTCCGCCGCCATAGTTGATGTCAAATTCATCAGCCTGGAGTATCTTTTCATTTCCGGGTGTGGACAGTCTGAGCATGATCTCACCCATTGTAATAACTTTTGCCATATCATTTTCTCCTTATATGTTTTTATTAAAGATGCCTTGGAAGATCCAAAGATCTTCCGACATTTAACTTTCCCGGGTATTATATACCCTCTTAAAGCAAAAATCCAATGCAAAAACCTTAAAAAGTCCCATCTTTAGAAAAAGATTATCGCTGTAATTTAAAGTGTTACGCCCCGTTTAAAGATGGCCAGATCGTGGAATCCCGCGATCTCACTCTTGACCTTTTTCCCGGAAGCGATGTCGGTCACAAGCTTAAAAAGCTCCCCCGCCAGTTCCTGCATGTCTTTTCCTTCCGTCAGCACCCCGCAGTTAAAGTCGATCCACTTTTCCTTGTGTCCTGCAAGAGCAGAATTTGTTGAGATCTTGGCTGTTGGAACGGGAGCTGCAAAAGGAGTTCCACGCCCCGTGGTGAACAGAACTATCTGAGCACCGGATGCCGCAAGTGCGGTGGCTGCCACAAGGTCGTTTCCGGGAGCGCTTAAAAGGTTCAGTCCCTTGTCCTTAACTCTCTCACCATACTCAAGGACGCCACGTACCTTCGATCTTCCGGACTTTTGGGTACAGCCCAGGGATTTGTCTTCCAGCGTGGAGATCCCTCCCGCTTTGTTTCCGGGAGAAGGATTTTCGTATATTGTCTGATCGTTTTTTATGTAGTATTCCTTAAAATTGTTAATGAGGCAGACAGTCCTGTCAAAAAGCTCAGGCGTCGCGCATCTGTCCATGAGCATGGTCTCCGCACCGAACATTTCCGGAACTTCCGTAAGGATCGTGGTTCCGCCCATGGAACAAAGGATGTCCGAGAAAAGCCCCACTGTGGGGTTGGCTGTGATCCCCGAAAGCCCGTCGGATCCGCCGCATTTTAAACCTATCACCAGTTTGTCAGCAGAACACTTTTCTCTCTTAAAAGTGCCTGCATGGGAGATCAGCTCCTCTATCAGTTTTTCGCCTTCCTCCAGTTCGTCCTCCACATCCTGGCACTGAAGGAATTTTATCCTCTTATCGTCATAGTCTCCCAGATAGCCGCTCTTCAGGACTCCTATGTTGGAATTCTCGCAGCCCAGTCCCAGCACAAGGACTCCTCCCGCATTGGGATGCCTTATCAGATCCGAAAGGATGATCCTTGTGGCTTCCTGATCCTCTCCCATCTGGGAACAGCCGTAGGGATGAGCAAAAGAAAGTACATCATCCACTGTACCGGACAGCTTCTTTTTTGAGATCTCCGCAAGCTTTGCGGCTATGGGATTTACACAGCCCACTGTAGGGATGATCCAGATCTCGTTTCTGACGCCAACGGACCCGTCCTCACGGACAAAGCCCATGAATTCGGCGGGAGTCCTTTTCGGGATATCCTCTCCTCCGTTCTCGGGGTGATAGCTGTATTCAAGCACCTCACCAAGATTGGTCTTCAGATTGTGAATGTGTATGTGGCTTCCGGCTTCTATGTCCTTGGTGGCATGTCCGATGGGACTTCCGTATTTAATGACATTTTCGCCTTCCTTCAGATCTTTAAGAGCTATCTTGTGACCTCTTGTAATGTCCTCGGTCAAAACCACGGTTTCTCCGTCAAGTTCCAGCTTTGTACCCTTTGAAAGATCCTTAAGGGCTACACAGACATTGTCTTTTTCATTGATCTTAATATAATCCATACATTTTCCTCCGGGGCAATCCTGTAAAAATTTTAAGCCGTTTAAAAATCAAAGTCAACTCATTTTCCCCGTCAAAAGACATTCCACAATCTTTTAAATCTATTATAACAACATTAACAATGAAAAATTGCAACCGTAAATTTTTAAGAACTAAACAGCAATTATTGACAAGTTTCTCCTCTTGTTTTGCTTTTGGATATGTTCTATAATCACAGCATATAATGTCGGTTCGCCCATAATCGATAAGGATCGTAAGTATACACTTCGTGCTGTTAGACCGACAGGATCGTTTAAATTTCACCTTTGAAAGGATGGTTCGGATATGAAAAAATTCATGGACAGTAAAGATTTCCTGCTTTCAAACGAGACTTCCGTAAGGCTCTACGAAGCTGCGGCAAAAATGCCTATAATCGATTACCACTGCCACATCAATCCCAGAGAGATTGCTGAAGACAGACAGTTCAACAACATCACTGAAGTATGGCTGGGAGGCGATCATTACAAGTGGCGCCAGATGCGTTCAAACGGCATCGAAGAGGAATTCATTACAGGCGATGCAAGCGATTACGAAAAGTTTGAGAAGTGGACCGAAACCCTTCAGAAGGCTATCGGAAATCCTCTTTATCATTGGAGCCATCTTGAACTTCAGAGATACTTCGGATTCAACAAGCCCCTTTCTCCCGCTACCTGTAAAGAAGCATGGGATTTTTGCAATAAGAAGCTGAACACTCCCGAAATGTCCGTAAGGAACATCATTAAGATGTCAAACGTCGACACGATCTGCACAACTGACGATCCCGCAGACACTCTCGAGTGGCATAAGATGATCAGAGAAGACAAGACTTTCGACGTTAAAGTTCTTCCCGCATGGCGCCCCGACAAGGCTATGAACCTCGAGAAGCCCGATTACAAGGATTATCTCGCAAAGCTTGAAAAGGCATCCGGCGTAAAGATCGCATCCTTTAAAGATCTTTGCGAAGCCCTTAAAAACAGAATGGCATTCTTCGCTGAAAACGGCTGTCTCGTTTCCGACCACGGTCTTGAGTACGTTATGTACCAACCCGCTTCCGAAAACGAGATTGAAAGCATATTCTCCGCCCGCATGGCAGGAAAGATGCCCACACGAGAAGAAGAGATCAAGTTTAAGACTGCTTTCATGCTCTTCGTCGGAAGAGAATATGCCCGCCTCGGCTGGGTAATGCAGCTTCATTACGGAGCACTCCGCGACAACAACAAGAACATGTATGCAAAGCTCGGTCCCGACACAGGTTACGACAGCATCAACACAGGAGCTTCCGCAGCAGAGCTTGTCGGATTCCTGAATGCTCTTGCGTTTACGGATCAGCTTCCCAAGACGATCCTCTATTCTTTGAATCCTTGCGACAACGCGGCCATCGGAACGATCATGGGCTGTTTCCAGAATTCGGACGCAGTCGGAAAGGTCCAGCACGGTTCCGCATGGTGGTTCAACGACAACAAGACAGGCATGCAGGAGCAGATGACAAGTCTCGCAAACCTCGGACTCCTTTCCAACTTTGTCGGAATGCTTACGGATTCCAGAAGCTTCCTCTCCTACACCCGTCACGAGTACTTCCGCCGCATCCTCTGCGATCTGGTGGGTACATGGGTTGAAAACGGCGAGTATCCCGCCGATTTCGAATTCCTTGAAAAGATGGTACAAGATGTTTCTTACAATAACTGCAAGAAATACTTCGGATTCTGATACTGCAAAAGGCCCCGCGAAGCAATACAGCTTTGCGGGGTCTTTATTTATGCCTTAAAGCGTTTTTATTTAAAGCATTATCATCTTATATTAACGATCAGACTTACGGTATCCCCGTTTTCTATCTCCCTCCCCTCCCGATCTCTTACGATCACGTAAAACACAACAGTCAGACTCACATCCTTTTCAAAGAAAGGCTCCTTACCCGAAAGTGTGTTTAACTCGGAGTACGAAAGCATCTCTTCGTAGTTTTCCTCTTTCACAACGTATGAAAGATGCGGAAGGACCCAATGAAACTCTATCGGGGTTTCATTTTCGACCGACCGTAACTCAAGGGAATCGTCAAAATCCCGTCCCCTCTCCGAAAACATTACGATCCTGTCTCCCTGCCAGCCCGTGGAAAGAACATGCACCTCTTCCCCGTTTTCCGTGAGATAATACGTTGGCTTTACATTTACGTCAAACGTTCCTTCCCGGTCCTTACCCGACCGGATCTTTAAGAAGAAGCTCACTCTGTCTCCCGCTTTACAGATAGCGATCCCGTCTTCGTTTCTTGTCATCCTCATATCATTATTTACGGCGTACACGCCGCATTCGATCCTTAAGCCGGTTTCATTTTCTTTGTCCCAGTGAGCAAAAAGAAGAATATCCGAGGGCACGGTCATCACATCCGTTTCACTCACCTCTTCCCCTTCTTTCGGGTCCGTGAACCAGCCCGTAAAGCCCACGCCTTCTTTTTCAGGTGTCGGCAGATCTCCCATCAAAGTGTGGTAGATCACCTTTTTCTTCTTATCTTCTTCCGAAAGGACTCCCCCGTTAGGATCAAAGGTTATCACATATTCATTGGGATCCCAATGGCCGTATAAAGTGAGATCTTCCGTGCCGTTTACATGAAAATCCTCGGACAAGGCGGATCCTATGCCGTTTCCATTCTTTTCTTCCCATCTCCAGAACGTTTTTTCGTCAAAATGAAATCCGTTTACCGTTTCAGGCATATCAGGGATCAGCCTGTCCTCAAACTCTATCTCGCGAGCAACCTCTCCCGCATCTCTCCATCCGGCGTAAAGCGTGTGATCTCCGACCTCCGTGCACACATCCGTTTTCTCCGTTCTGTTTCCTTTACTGTCGAACCATCCGATAAACACCTGTCCTTCCCTTACGGGATCCCAGGGAAAAGTCTTTGTCGAAAGATAGCTTTTCCCGAAGGTTGCACTCCTCACCACGGGGCTGATCCTTCCTCCCCAGTTTCCCCCGTTCGCATCGAACACCACCGTATACCTCGCAGGCGTAAACTTCGCGGAGAGGGTCACGTTGTTCGCGGGCATCTGAAAGGAGTACTCCACGGTGTTTCCCTTCACTGTCACTTCCTCGTCCGGGTTTATATACTCTCCCTCGTTCCCGATGTCTGCAGCAAGGTTTTTCTGTCCCGTATCGGAAGACACTTTAAAGAGCTTCACGGTGTAGCCCGCAGAAGGGACGACACCTACGGTCACTCTGCTCCCCACAAGAGCTGAAAGATTCTGTTTACTGAAATCCCAGCTCCCGTCTGCCTTTTTGCCGCACGCGATCCTGCCGCCTTCATCAGACACGAGACTTAGATCATAGTATCCCAGGACCTTTACCCTGATCGTTGTGCTCTTGGTCCCTGCTTCCCTCTTTTTGGTTGTTTCATTGTATCTGTAAGGGTAATCCTCGTTCCTTACGGTAAGCGTCACATTCTGCCACGCACCCGTCAGATCGTAAGGATCGAATCCTTCATAGCTGCACTCATAATCCGGTATCAATTGTCCGTTGTACAGGGCAAGTGCCACCTTAGTGTTCGGTCTCTCCCCGAGTCTCACCACCTGTTCGGGTTCTTCGGGAGCTATCGCCTTAACGATCCTGTCACACACACATCCCGCAGGATTTCCCTCCCCGTCGTAATATGCCCCCAGCTGCTTCGTGCATATGAGGCGCTGCTGCGTCGTCGAGTAGGAGCCATGGGTCCTGAACTCATATCTCGGCGAGCAGTTTGAATACGGCGGATCATAGGCGATGGCGCCACAGGATGAGCATCTGAGGCGCTCGATACTTGAAGTGTACCTGTCCTCCCTCTGGCTTTTGGATCTGCAACTCCTTCCGCACCAGTCACAGTAGTAGGATGATACATAATCGGAAGGGTACCATGTTCCGTAAGAGGAAACATAGTAACGGCACTCTTTCACGGCATTTCCGACAGGATCACCGTCATAGTACCACCCGCAGTTTCTGTTGCCACAGTAATAGTACGTAAAGTACTCATTAATAGTTACATCTACGTATCCGTCATATCTGTATGTTCCCGAGCAGTATCTGGTCACGTTTTCCGTGGTGTAACACGCGCTCGTGTGGGCAGCGTGTATCGTGCCGGTATAGCAGTTCTCGTCATGCACGTGTGCAGCGGAATCCGCCCTTATGTTTTGCGGCGGGATAAGCGCTGTAAGAAGCGCGCACGCCATTGATATGGTCAATATCTTTTTAAATATCCTTTTCATGTTTTTCCCTCAAAATGGGCCCATGCCCCCGCATTGCCTAAAGAGATGTCACGCCGCTTTCAGCGACCTGACCGGTCATCGGAATGCATGATAATTGCCTTCGGCAGGCATTCCTCCTAAGGTAACGGTATCTCCTCCGTATAGTCGTAGTTGTAGTCGTAAGTGACCTTTACGTGGAGGGGCTTCCATATCGCATAAGCTTTCAAGTTATGCGTAATGCTCCATGGGATGTTTGTGGGGATCAGTGCTTCCTCGTCCCCGTTCGTTGCATCATGCTCATCATCATAGATGAAGCCTTCCGCCCATCCCACGAACCTGTAACCGTATCTCTCGGGCTCCGGGAGTTCGGGGATCTCTCCGTATGTTACGATGGCATTCTTCATATCATTGTACTTAAGATCCTTTGCATCGTACTTCCAGTGTTCCGAATAGTCGAACTCCACGATGTACTTTCTCGGGATCCACTTGGCAAAGAGCACGGCATCATCCGGAACATACATCTTATCTTCCACTTTACCTTCCGAAAAGTCTGCCTTTTCATACCATCCGTCAAACATATATCCTTCTCTTACGGGAGTCGGAAGTGCGTTGATCCCCGTGAGGTCGGATCCGTATGTAACAATTTTCTCTCTTTTCTCTCCCTCATCCTGTCCCTCAAAGTGTCCGAGTCCGGGATCGAGGGTGAGCTTTACATCCTTTAACCTCCACGAGCCGTAGATCACGTGATCCATGTCTGTCTCACAGATGGTGTCGTCCTCGATCTTCTCTCCGTTAACCGTCCACCCCGTAAAGTCATATCCGTCGCAGGACGGGGCATACATTATCGGTATCCATCCGGAATATCTCGTTCCGTAGTCCATAGGGAAGGTGTTGTCGAGCATTATGAAGTACGGGTGTTCCTTCCTGTTCTTTGACATGACAGGAAAGGCGGGATCCGTCGTAATCTCTATCCCGTGTCCTCCCCATTCGGCAGAGAACACTGCATCGAAAGCAAGGGCATATCTCTGGTACTCGTTGACCATGACTCCCTTATCGGGTGAGTACCATCCGAGGAAGGAGAAGCCTTCCATCGTGGGTTCGGGGAGATCGTCCATAAAGGTATCGTAGGTCACGTTTATAGTATCATCGCCTGTTATCATCTTATAGGGATCTATGAAGCTGTCCTCGTGATAATCAAGGTGAAGTGTATAGTTCATGGGTTCCCATATGGCAAAGATGTACACGTTCTGTCCGTAGGTCTTTACATTTATATAGTCCCCGGGGCTGTACCACGTGCCCGTACCCGAGGGTTCCGTGTTCCATCCTAAAAACTTATGTCCCGTGTGAGTCACGGTCGTTTCATTCAGTGCAAGGATCCTTTGTACATCTCCTGTCCTTATGGTGCTTCCGTGGTTCACACCGCCCATCTCGCACACCCTGCATTCTCCGCTCACGTAGATGAGCTGCGCATCGGGGCATGTGTGGGGCACGTTTTCTCCCCTCTCATACTCTCCGCAGGAAGAACAGGTAAGTCCCCAGAAGTAGAGTCTTTCTCCGCATATCGGACAGTTCGTACCCGTGTAGTTCTGTTTCTTTACGAAAGTATGGACATGAGCGGGGCTGTGGTCTCCTCCGAAGGGAGTGGTACCCCAGACTGCGTAAAGCGTCGTTCTTTCCCACACATCATAAAGTGTGTCTCCCTCGTGATACATATCGAAGTAATCCGAAGGGCCTTTCCCTGCCGTGAACTTTGTTCTGCTCCATCCCCAGAAGTAATACCCTTCTCTTATGGGGATATCTGAGATACAGACGCCTTCGTAGGCTTTAACAGTGTCGATATATGAAGGGAACTTCTTTACCTTTCCACCGTTAGCATCGTAAGTCACCTTACAGGACGATCCTTCCGGAGTGAAGCGCTCCGTCCATCCGTTAGTTATGATGCTCCTTATGTTCGACTGCTGGGAAGAGCTTAAGTAGATGTCTCCCGAAAGATAGTGTCCGTCTCCCTTTCCTCCGCTTTTTGATGACGTGTCTACCTTCCATCCTTCACGGTCAAGCCTTTCAAGATCGCTCTCCGTCTTCCATCCCGATCCGTTATAAGGTCCCACGTGGTTGTCTCTCGCATAGACAAGGACAGTGGATACGGCTTTCACTATGTAGTGCTCCCGTCCCCGTATGGACTTCTGCGGGTTATTGTAGAGGTATTGGTAGAAGTCAACAACAAAAGCAGTAGGGTTTGTTCTCGCAAGGTAACAGTTGTTCTTGTCATTCCTGAAGTATAGAAGGACTTCTCCGTTGTACTTGATCTCATATGTTCCGTCAATGGAGGATCCTCCCGGTTGCTTGTCCATGTGAAGAGTTCCAAGGAGCTCTCCTGTGTCCTCATCATAGACTTCAAACTCAATGTAGCTTCTGAAGGTGATCTCTGCAGCTCCCGCTCCGGAGAACTCATCGTCCCAGACCCTGTTTGCCCTATCGTCTGCAGCATAAGCTTTAGTGTTAACAGTCCCCGAAAAAAATATCAGGATAAGTACCGATGCAATAAAACGATATATATTTTTAAGAGTGTTTTTCCTCATTATCATACC
>JAEEGK010018876.1_pt1 | contig 14858 bp, 11 predicted proteins | sample 8958771 | NCBI WGS metagenome assembly JAEEGK01 (sample SAMN16246547, study PRJNA631951) | gut metagenome | biome: gut microbiome; feature: rumen; material: SC-attached | host: Bos | place: Iran: Karaj | collected 2018-10 | reverse complement strand
TGCTTTGGGGAGGTAATAGTAGAACTTATGGCAGAATAGAATTTAAATTTTTAGATACGACAAAACTTGATGTATACTGAGTTTCAAGATGATTTGATGTATAGATCAATCTATTGGGAAAGTTTTAATTAATGTCAGCATTTATTCAATCGCGTAAAAATGCTAGCTTTGTTTTGAACAAGATACGTGAGGATTTTCCTAATCTTACAGTACATGACATTACTCATGTTGATGGACTTTGGCAAGTTGCAAGTGTAATCGTAGGTGATAATTACTCCGTTAACCCACTAGAAGCGTTTGTTCTCGGCTGTGCATTTCTTATGCATGATGCTGTTTTATCTTATGATGCTGTTGGTGGTATTGACCATTTGAGATCCTTGAATGAATGGAAGGATTATTATGAAGATTACAAAAAAGACGATTCGTTAGAAGAAAAAGAAAAACTGTTTGAAACAGATTTTTTGACAATTAGATTATTACATGCAAAGAAGGCTGAGGTCTTGCATAATCAGTTATTTGACAGGGGGGATGGCTCAAGGTTTTATTTGATAGAAAATGAGTCACTTCGAAGTCATTATGGAGAGATTATTAGTCAAATAGCAGGAAGTCATCATTGGAATATTGAAGATGTGGAAAAAAAATTGGATATACAGGTACCACCGACATCCGAATATCCGAAAGAATGGGGAATAAATCCCTTAAAACTTGCATGTATATTAAGATGTGCTGACGCAGGACATATTGATGATGGAAGAGCTCCAGACTATTTACTAAGATTATTACAAGTGAATGGAGTTTCACGAAATCATTGGGTTGCGCAAAATAGGCTTTCTCAAATAGATATAGATTATTGTGACAAAGAAAAGGTAATTATAAAGTCTAATATAAAATTTAAGGAAAAAGATTTCGCTGCATGGAATGTTGCTTACGATGCAGTTCGTATTTTGGATCATGAACTTAAGACGTCTAATGAATTATTGAAAAAAAATAATATTGCTGAATTTCAAGCAAAAGGTGTTAGTGGAGCAGGTTCAAAAGAGGAATTGAGAAAGTATATTGAAACAGAAGGTTGGGAGCCATATGATGCATTTGTTCATATCAGCAATGTTGAGAAGCTAATAACAACTCTTGGTGGACAAAAATTGTATGGAAAAGAACACAATCTAGAGATAGTGCTTAGAGAACTAATACAAAACTCAAGAGATGCGATAGTTGCAAGAAGATATATAGATGTTGACTTTAATGGAAAAATTCTCATTGAAATAGAAGAAAAAGATGACGAAACATGGATTTCGGTTATCGATGATGGCGTGGGAATGTCAATGTCAACAATAAAGGACTGTTTTTTAAATTTTGGTTTTAACTTTTGGTCTTCGGACTTGTCCAAGCAAGAATATCCCGGATTGAACTCATCTGGTTTTAAATCAGTTGGTCAATTTGGAATTGGGTTCTTCTCCATATTTATGGTAGCTAAAACCGTAATTGTTGAAAGTAGAAAATTTGATTCATCGCTCAATGACAATATAGTGCTTAAATTTTTGAATGGATTATGCTTAAGCCCTATTGTTTCACATAAGAGAGGAGTATCTAAAACATCAACGGTAATAAAATTTCTCTTAGACAATCAAAAAGTTGAGTGGAAAAATAAATATACTGTGAAGCCAGCTATTTCTGGCTCGATTTCATTTGACATTCCCTATGCTTCAATAATTTCACGTATTACTGCAGGAATTGATGTGGACGTTTATTATAAAGAACCTAAGGAAGAAGAAATAAGAGTTCATTTGGATATAAACAAAATTCGTGAAGGTAGCAGTGAATTAAAAGAATGGTTAAAAGATATTACATACGCTAGATATAGAGATAACAATTCTTATTTAGATTATATAGAAGCAAACTATCAGCGACTCAGAAGAATTGATATTGATGGCTCGTTTTATGGTATCGCCGCATTAAATACATTTTGGAATAATCAGTCTTCGTACTTTGATATTTCTACGGTAGGTGGGTTATCAAATATTGGTGATTTTAATAGTAATAGTAATTATGTTGGTTGCTTGATATATGAAACTGACACAGCAAGAAGAGAAGCTAAAGCGGAAAACATAAACCTTTCTAAATGGGCGAATGAACAATTATGTATTCTAAAAAGAGACTCACTTTCTGACGATGATAGATTAAATTTACCGTACATACTAGTAAAATATGGCATAGACATAACAGATGACATGTTGATATATGTTATTGATGGTGGTAATAGCAAGTTATCATCCCACAACTTAAAGGAATTGATTGTTAATTTGGCTGGAGCTAATAAGAAATTCATCATCGGTCTATCATCATTTATCAAAAATAGTAGAGCAGAGATCTATTTGGATTTGGAACGTAGTACTCAACAATTGTCGAAAGATGAGATGCTGTTTGTTCCGTCGATGAACAGCGAATTCTTATGTGTCAGCCAAGATGATACAAGTCTTCATACAAATTTGATGTGGTGTATTAATAAGATCTGTAAAGAATTGGGATTTAAAGTATCCTCATATAAAGAAAACAATAAAACAGTTTCACGTATATGTGGAACTGGAGAGGCTCTAGTTTTAACGTTTTCAAAAGGAAATGAATGAGTGAGTGTGGTCATCGATAATATGTTTACCTGAATGATCCGCGGCAAGACAGAAAACGAAAGTCTGAAAAACTTTCGTCCGAGGATTATTTTTGTTTAATAAAAACAAATATATTTTAATAACATAAATTGATTGTTTTATTTACAAAATATAAATCTTAACTTATAAAAACAAACGGGTATATTAATAACACAAAAGCAGTAGCCGGAAGATTACTGCTTTTAAATAAATTCCTAGGACGTTTTTCTATTTACAGAAAAATTTTCACTCACCCCATTATGGAGAAAAACTTAATGATTTACCCAAGTGTCATAGATATGTTTAATTAGAAGTTTTAATTTTGTAATATCATATTGAGCCGTTTTCAAATTACATTGCTCGAATGTGTCTGTGTAATCTGATTTATTTTCTATTACTCCTTGATATTTGTTAACCTTGTTATCATAACTTGTCCACCTAAAAAGAGGTGATGCAGATACGCTACTGAAATCTAGGAAGCATTCTATTGACACAGCTTTTCCATTAATATCCTCCGAAGAACGTCCCTGAGGCCCAACGGTTTGAACATTAGAAAAAAGCGGATTATCAGGAAGTTTTGTTATTACTAAATTATTAGGTTTCTTCAATTTATAAAGAACATTATATGTTTTAACTCCAGCCGTATCATTATCCAAAATTACAAGTATGTTATTTAAAACATTTATAGAAATAAGTCCCTTACAAAAATTTTCTAACTGGCCTGTACCACCAAAGGGGTATTTATTCTTCATATCGATAAAACGAAAGAAATCCGACAGCGACGGTTCTATGTGAGCAATTGCCTTACTTAAAACCATTGTATCTGTTGGTCCTTCTGTGACTATCAAGATTTTTTTGTCCTCTGGACAGCCCACATTAATATCTTCACAATCACAAAATTCACCTAGCTCATCCTGAGGCATCCACTTTAATTCCAGACATGAATTATTCGGATTTTCAGCAAAAATACGTAATGCGACATAAGGATGTAGACCTTCTAAAAATGCTGAAATCTCGTCTTCTGCGCCAGTTCTACTAAAATCATCATCAAAGGGCTCATAATCACTAAGAAGCCCATCAATAATTTTACTGTTATAAAAAACACATTTTTTTACGTATTCACCATAATCAAAACCGTTGGCTTCGAACTCAACTGCTTTTTCTGCGCTGTTTATGTCAGCAACATTAAGATTAAAAATTACTTTATAGAAAGTATCATACGATAATTTGATCTCTGTGCCACCGTACATTGCACATTCAGAAACCGATTCAGTGAACAAATTCTGAATAGAAATTAAAGTGTAACCTAGTAAATCAAGACGCTTTTTAACAGTTCCTATTGTTGCAGAAAAACCACTTACAACCTCTTCTAATAAGGTATCATTGTCATCATCTAGTTCACAATAATATCGAGGAATTCCTTTCTGATTAAATTTTTGAAATAGAACAGAGTGATTCGGGGATTTCCTATGTGGACCTAAATTTTTACCCCAATCCCACTCCATCTTTTCAACAGCTAGCATTAATAATGAATATGAACACATACTTTCCCCTTTATTTTTAAATGCATCAAACCAAAACTAATTGTAAATAAGCCCCAAATGCCGTTTTCCCTTCTTTTGTTTAAAAACCAAAAACTCGCCAAATCCTTGATTTCAAGGGCTTTCAGAGGGGATCTATTTCTCCCTTGACAGTAAAACTACGGTCTCGACGTGCAAGGAGGAAATAGATTTAATATCAAGTATCCTGGCATATACTGACGCATCAACATATCAACTATTATTTCAGTTTTGGTAATCAACCTTTAATATCCTATTCAGCACCTTTTGGCTTAGGGTGAGAATAGGCGTTAGCGCCTTTGAACATACCTTTCATATACATAACATTCGAGGTATTCCAATTTCCAATTGGCTGATCGAAGGATTTTGCTTCCTCGAACATATACTGCATCAACATAACATTAGAAGTATTCCAATTACCGATTGGCTGATTGAATGATTTAGCCCCGGCGAACATACGGTACATATTCGTAACTTTAGAAGTATCCCAATTACCGATTGGCTGATTGAATGATTCAGCCCCAGAGAACATCCAACTCATATCGTTAACCTTAGAAGTATCCCAACTACCGATTGGCTGATTGAATGATTTTGCGTCCTTGAACATCTCATTCATAGCTGTGACCTTAGAAGTGTTCCAGTTACCAATTGGTTGGTTGAAGGATTTAGCCCTCTCGAACATCCCAGACATATAAGTAACATTTGAAGTATTCCAGTTTTCAATTGGCTGATTGAATGATTTAGCCCCAGAGAACATTTGCTCCATGATCGTAACATTAGAAGTGTCCCAGCTACCGATTGGCTGATTGAATGATTCAGCCTCCGCGTACATGCGACGCATATCCGTAACCTTTGAGGTATTCCAATCACCGATAGGCTGGTTGAAGGATTTTGCTCTCTGGAACATTCCGAACATATTCTCAACCTTCGAAGTGTCCCAATTTCCAATTGGCTGATTGAAGGAAAACGCCCTTTCAAACATACTCTCCATTTCCGTAACATTAGAAGTATCCCATTTACCGATTGGCTGATTGAATGATTCAGCCCAAGAGAACATCCAACGCATATCCTTAACCTTCGAAGTATCCCACTTTCCGATTGGCTGATTAAAAGATTTAGCATCGCAGAACATAGATGACATATTCTCAACATTCGAAGTGTTCCAGTCTCCAATTGGCTGATTGAAGGATTTGGCACCTTCGAACATAGACCTCATATTCGTTACATTAGAGGTGTCAACTAAATTCACGGATTTTAGTTCTATCGTATCAGAAAAAGCGCAAGCCAACGAGTGTACATTTGGTGTCAGCTTAACTTTAAAACTGATGTGGGTCAAAGGTTTCTTTCTATTGGCAATCTGAAAAGGATTAGTCTTTTTGTCATCAACGCTACACTTGGTAAATTCATAATTTATTGTCAGAGAATTAATATCGTTATCTATAATTCTGGAGATGAGTTCATCAGTTATATCTGCAGGTGAATTAAGAACAAAATCAGGAGCCGTACACTTCTTATACTGAATGTGGCCGAAATATCCGGCTAGTATAACAGCCCCAACAACAGCTAAAGTTGTAATTTTACGCATCATTTATCCCTGAAAAATTCACCTGGTAATAAAACAAAAAGCTCGATTCAGTCTCATCTATCCTTATATGGACTGTTTCCTCAGCTGTATTTATGTCTGATGTACATGACAGATACAGTACTTTTCCGGTATTCACACAAGTCAAAAATCGAATTTCCCTTATAAATCAAGGGTTTTACACACTGTCTATTTTTTTAACAGAGAACAAGCGTTGCCGCGTGACTTTTGGTGAGACACCCCGAATATGCACTACTTTTTAACTCCGGCTCTACTAAATTCAAATAAAAAATTGGCAAAGGAGAATTCTTCATGGCAACACCATCCAACCTGGTAAAATGTATCGCCGGGAGCATTATCTTCGAGCTTATTGGTTTATCAAAATTACTGATTACGGATTATAAACGATCCGCAAAGAGGGTAAAACATTGTTGTTATTACTTATAAAAAACAATTTATAACTTTTATTTCATTTTCTTGACCACAACTGAACATGATTTTTTACAGAAGCAAATGCCGTATGTAAGAACAGATTTGATGTCGTTTCTCTTAATATACGGATCGGCGTACTTCTTTCCAATAATCTGTTCAATGGCATCTTCGGCAATAAGTACTTTGTCTTCATTTTCGTCAGGAGTATGCTTTAATTCCAAAATTGCGATACCCCCTTTGTTCTTTATTGACTGTATTACCAAATCTATATAACCATTTCCTGATTCTAAATTAGATTTCTGTTCCTCTATGAGTGATGTTCCGTTTACCAGCAGACCGTTAATGAAGCCGTGATAATAGTTTTCTTTTGGTGCATTAACAGAGAAATCCCTAATAGAAACATACTTCGCCAGAAGGTCGTTAAGGTTTTGTTCAACCGTTTCAGCATCCCCTTCAAACAATCCTCTTATTAATTCATTGGTATAGTTCTTAATAAATGAATTATTCTTATAGAAATTAAGAATCTTTGATCTAAAACAGTCCCTTATTTCTTCATTAGGAATATACAAATTGTACTTTTTGGTTTCTGAAGAATACGACATAGGATCAAAAGTAAGATATCCGGTATAGAGTAATAAAGTCCAGAAATCTGTTATATCATGCTTCCTGAGATCACCGTAACAGAGGGATTTTCTTACCTCCGTAGAGATTGATTTGCCATCAAGAAGATTCTGCATGTCCTCAATGTCTTTAGGCTCAATAAAGTCCATAAACTCTTCTATAGCATCATTACCACTGGTATTTATCCAGTAGTTATCGGCTTGAATAAGACTCTTTTCTTTATCATTCAGCATGTAATTGTCATCACAGAAGGACATCACATCCCACGGACAGTACATATGAACTGTACCAAAATAGTAGCCGTCATAATTTTTTTTAACTTCTTCGTATAGGTCTGAAAGCCCGTAGTATGAAAGAACTTTCTGAGTTTCCTCCTTGGTAAAACCTATTCCCTTGGAAATATCCACTTTCCCGATATCCAGAACTGAACAGTTCTTAAAATTATTAAGTCCGGTAAAAATACTTTCCTTGGCAGCCCTTAAGCATCCGGTAAGAATAGCCCTGCCAAGATACGTATTGGTTTTTAAAGCATTGCTTAAAAGAGGACTCATTATATCAATCATGTCATCGTAATAACCATAATGGGCAGCCTTGGCTATAGGTACGTCATATTCATCTATAAGCAGAATAGGATTAATTTCATGGTGTATACTTAACCAGTAACACAACCTTTCTAAAGAATTTATAACAGCATTTTGATTGTTCGGATCGCAAAGATATGTTTCGTTTTTTAAACGTTTAAAATCGCTAATATCATCATCGTTAAGCTTTTTGCTTTCAGCAAGATAATCAAATTGACGAAGCATCTTATATATGGTGCTTCCTAACTGCTGATATGCCTTCAAAAAATCTTTTCCGGCAACAGATTTTAGTGAAATGAAAATTACAGGAAATTTTCCCATGTATTCATCGCAGAACGCCTTTTCATCCTTAAAAATAGTTGTATCCTTAAACCATTTTTCCTGTTTGGATATATCTCCGGGGTTTTTCGGATCAAGAGCCAGAAAGTCATGAAAGGTAGACATGGTAAGGGTCTTTCCGAATCGTCTAGGTCTGGTAATAAGCATTACGTCAGTTGTATTATCCTTAAACACGGTTTTGATAAAAGGTGTCTTATCAACGTAGTAGCTGTCACTTTCAATAAGCTTATGGAATGATTCCGCTCCGATTCGTATAGACTTCAACATTTTTGATTACCTCTGAATATGACATACGCAGACTGTCCTAATATTATACAGTCTAGCATGAACATCAAGCCTTTTCTATTGACATTCCTGCAATAAACAGCACAGGAATTACACATTACGAGTAGCTTATTGTTTTATAAAAAATTACTGATTACAGATTATCCGTAAAGCGGGACGAACAACATCAAGCCCCATTCTGACACCGTTACCAATCCTATTGAGCGAACCGTATATATCTACATTCGTTGCCCAGTCCTGAAAGATGCCAGGCGACCGAAGCATCCAACCACAGTGGCGGTCACGAACGATGATTTCACGAAAGATGCCCATTTGTTTAACTGCATAGGCTGTAGGTTTGCATTGTCTGTCGATATCACTTCCGAAATAATGTTCAGCTTCATTAAAGCTGAGACAGAATATGCGATCCTTTGTGTTATTTCCACCTCTGGTTCGATATTCTGTGTTATCTTCATTTTTAAGTTCTGAAAACTTAATTCTCTTAATTTCTTCTTCTGAAAAAGCATATTTTAAGAAATCATTGTTAAGCCATTTTCTTAGAGCACAATCTTCCCAAGTTATATCGGTACTGTAATAGTGATACTCCTTGTAAGCAAGTCCGTAAAGACTAATAAGGAGCGCTTCATTTTCATTTGCTTCGAGAACCAGCCATTTTATGGGTTGTTTTTTAGGGGTAGGAGGTTGTTTATAAAAAATTTGTTTCAACTCTTCAATGATTGATTTTTTTGGTTCCTCCACCTCTTGAGGATAAGTACCGAACTTTATAATATCTCCTTTTCTCATGTTATTCCCCTCATTCACTTATTGATTCGCTTCAACGTTGATCTGCTGATACCCGTCATAGCCACAACATTAGCATAGGTATTGGTTTTAAGAAGTTCTCTGGCATGTTCTATTTGGGCGGGGGAAAATTTTTTAGGTCTTCCCTCCCTAAAGTCAGGATTTGTCCTGGCAATAGCTTTTCCTTCCTTGGTTCTCTGAACAATCATGTCTCTTTCAAATTCAGAAAACGCCAGCATTACATTACGGATTAATTTTCCGGCAGGGGACTCGTCAATGATTCCGATATTGAGTACATGAACCTTAATCTGTCTTTCGGCAAGTTTCTCTATCAATTCGATACCCTGGGTGAGATTTCTGGCAACACGATCCAGTTTGGTAAAAATAAGGGTATCACCGGGAGCAATTTTTTCCAGCAGCTTATTTAACTCCGGTCTGTCTGTTTTTGTTCCTGTAAAAGCATCGGAATAAATTTCCGTGGCCCCGGCTGCCGTTAAGGCTGTTTTTTGAGCTTCAAGAGAATTTCCGTCTCTTGCCTGACACTGAGTACTTACCCTTGCATATCCGTAGTTCATTTTTTCACCATTTTTACCGAATTTTACCAATGACTTTTGACCCTAAGTTTTGATACCTCTCCAGGCCTTGATTTTACGTGGTCAAACAGACAGGCTCAAAACTTTTAGGTTTAGAACCTTCGTTAAAAATAATATAGCAATTACTTTGCTTTGATATTTTTTATCTCAGGTCTGTTTTCTTTATTTTAATTCTTTATTTAAGGTTGATATTTCCGTTAAATATCAATCTTTTATGTAATGGTCTTTGGTTCTCGTATTATGGTAGATGATTGTGTTGATTCACCGAAAACTTACTAATGATACATTTCAAGTATATGACAGGAATACTATTCTTTATTTAGAAAAGAGAGACTTAAATTAAGATTGTTTTTATCATTTTTCCACTGACGCAGAAAAGCTCACATCTTTGTAGAACAATGTGGATTATTCTTATTCTAGGAGTATTGGTTTAAATTAATCCAGAAGAAGAGGATATCACATAAGATATTTCAGAAGATGTTTTAGAGGATATCTGTAACAACCAACCTAATAACCTGCTATCAGGTTATTAAAAAAACAGGCAGGTGCGTTATGGGAAAGGATATACATGATACAGATATAACAGATGCAAAGGTAATTGACAGTACCGGTAATAAGGTTACAGATGCTGACTATTCCTTTGAACCGGTACCTGTGACCGCCAGAAAGGGAGTACTGTCATTCCTTGTGGTAATGCTTGGTTTTACCTTTAACTCTGCCAGTATGAATGTCGGTGCACGGATAGGTGTATCTGCCGATTTCGCAAATTTTATTTATGCTCTGCTTCTTGGGGGACTTTTTCTGGCGCTTTTTACCGGAGCACTTGCTTACATCGGGTGCAGAACAGGCATGTCGTTTGACCAGCTTACAAGAAGATCATTCGGTTCTCAGGGCTCAAAAATTCCTTCTTTTTTTATTTCTGTCACTCAGGTAGGCTGGTTCGGCGTATGTTCTGCAATGTTTGCTCTGCCCGTAGCAGATTATCTTAACTGTTCTCCATACGTAGTTATTATCATTGCCGGCATATGTATGACATCCTCAGCGTATGTCGGTTTTAAAGGACTGGAGGTAATCAGTTATATCGCAGTGCCACTGATTATTATTCTCGGTGGCTGGTCAGTTTATCTTGCCATGTCGGGATTCGGTAGCATACAGGATATTTTCGGTAAAAATACCGGTGAGTATGATTTGAATGCTTTAGTTGGTCTGGTAATAGGGAGTTTTATTTCCGGAGGATGCAGTACACCCAATTTTGCGAGATTTGCCAATACCAAAATAAATGCGGTTGTATGTACGGTGACTGCCTTTCTTATTGGTAATTCACTGATGCTGATATTCGGGGCTGTTGGTAGTGCGGTTACAGGAAAGAATGATATATTTTACAGTATGATGAGTCAGGGACTGGTTCTGTCTGCTTTTGTAGTGCTGGGAGCTAACATCTGGACTACCAATGATAACGCATTGTATACAGCAGGACTAGGACTTTCCAATATCTTTTCCATCAGAAAGAAGTTGATGGTACTGGCGGGAGGTGCCGTTGGAACCATATGTGCTTTCTGGATTTATGAGCATTTTGTGGGCTGGCTGACTGTTCTCAGTGCTACTCTTCCGGCTGTAGGGATAATCATGATTCTTGATTATTTTGTGTATCCTGAAAAATATCGTGATGGCGGAGATAATAAAAAGTGGCATTTATCCGCTGTAGCCGGAACAATCGCCGGGATGCTGATGGGCAATCTGGTGGGTTATGGCAGTCCAGGAATCAATTCAATAGTAACCGGGGCCACAGTCTGGTTCATCTTTAAGTTTTTTGAAAGAAAGCGTACTTCCGTGCGTTAATGAATATTTACCTGATTTTAGGTTCCTTCAATTTTGCAGACTTCTTTATCTGTTGTAATAAACAGACCGGTTATAATAAGATGAATGTCGCCCAAGAGTCGTTAATCTAGTATAATTGTCCGGTAAGATTTTTTTGTTTTTATCGGAGTTTAAAATGAAGGTTTTGGGTATTGAAAGCTCTTGCGATGAAACCGGCGTTGCTATCTATGATGATGAAAAAGGGCTTCTCTGCAATCAGTTGTACAGTCAGATTAAGTTGCATGCTGAGTATGGCGGTGTGGTACCTGAGCTTGCGAGCCGTGACCATATTAGAATGGCCATAAAGCTCGTTAAAGCCGCTCTTGATGAAGCAAAATGTACCAAGGATGATATCGACGCAGTAGCCTATACGGCAGGTCCCGGGTTAATCGGGGCACTGATGGTTGGAGCCACCGTGGCGAGAACTCTCGCCTATGCCTGGAAAAAACCGGCAGTCCCTGTTAATCATATGGAAGGGCATCTTCTGGCTCCGATGCTTGAGGATAACAAGCCTGAGTTTCCTTTTTTGGCACTTCTGGTTTCCGGTGGTCATACCATGATTATTGATGTGGCTGCCCCCGGAAAATATTCCATTATAGGCCAGTCTGTTGATGATGCGGCCGGTGAAGCCTTTGATAAAACCGCAAAACTCTTAGGTATTGCCTATCCTGGCGGTCCGTTGCTTTCAGAACTGGCAAAGAAGGGGGTAAAGGATCGTTTTGTATTCCCTAGACCTATGTATAACAGCCCGAATCTTGATTTTTCCTTCTCCGGCCTCAAGACCTTTGCCGCCAATACCATAGCCGAACACAACTGTTCCGAACAGGATCGGGCGGATGTTGCCAGAGCCTTTGAAGACGCTGTAGTGGATATACTCGGCATCAAGGTGCGTAAGGCTTTGAAGCAGACTGGCTACAGGAGACTGGTAATTGCCGGCGGTGTCAGTGCCAACAGAACACTGCGTGCTGAAATGGAGAAAATGATGCATAACCTTAAGGGGGAGGTTTATTACCCGCGTATATCCTTCTGTACGGATAACGGTGCTATGATTGCCTACGCAGGTATGTTCAGATTTAAGCAGGGGGTTAGAAGCGGACTTGAAATCAAGGTGACTCCGAGATGGCCTCTTGATACTCTTAAGGACAGCTATTCTCTATAACTAAATATCTCTTTAAAGGAATTGTAGTTTTTTTTGAAAACAAAACAGTTAACTGTAAACAGTGGATGCATTGATAGTGGATTAAAAAAGTAAATATACATGCTTGAACATAGAATATAGGATAAAGTACTGATCTGAGTGTGTGCAACATTGGTCGTATGTTATAAGCAGGTTGTAAAAGTGTTTCTGCCGGAGTAAAAAGAGCAGGTACTGGAAAAATATAAGAATAAATATAAACTGGAGTAGTACAGAAAATGTATAGAGTGGGATCATCTGCCGACATTAATTATCATGATACTGTAATGATTAATGGTCTGCAGTTCACATGTATCATCGGAATGCTGCCTGAGGAAAGAATCAGTGAGCAGCGGGTGATAATAAATGCAGAACTTTATACTGATTTTAATCAAGTGAGTCAGAGTGACAGCATTGCCCACACGGTAAATTATGCTGAGGCAGCCGATTTACTGGTGGCCGAATCAAAAAAATGTCAGGCCGAAATGGTTGAATTTTTAGGAAATCATCTTATAAACGCTCTTAAAGAAAGATTTGCCGATGGTCTTATAGGCGTTACCATTGAGGTGTTAAAGCCGGATATACTGAATAATGTGGACAGCGTAGGTATAAGAATGACCAGGATGTTTGCAAATGACTAGGATTGCTCTGGCTTTAGGTTCAAATATGCACCGGCAGGTATCATTAACCCATGCAGTGCTTAAGCTCAACGAAGTACTGCATAATCCGGTGTATTCATCTGTTTATGAAACCGTTCCTTTACATGCGAAAGGCCCGGAATTCTATAACGCTGTGGTTATCGGTGAAACGGATCTAACTCTTGCCGATCTCATAAGTCTTACTAAAAAGATTGAGAGGGATATGGGAAGAACCGACTGGTATGATGCTTCAGGAAACAGAATTTCTATCAGATGTCTAGATATAGATATTCTGCTATACGGAGATACGGTATCTGAAGAACCGGATGTTCCCCGGGAGGATATATACAAGTATCCTTTTGCAACCATTCCGCTTTTAGAAGTGGATGCTGGTCTTGTAATTCCTGATACCGGTAAAAGTATTACAGAGATCGCCTCCGGTATGAATACCTCCGGTCTGAAATTAATCGCAGAAACGAATCTTAATGTTATAGGTCGTAAATAATGCTTAACATAACTACAGTACCTCTGATTCAGATGACTGTTCAGTCAGGTATGGATTTTTATGTGTAGGAACATCGCGATAATCAGGATGTTTTTTTCTTTTGTGTTTTTAGGATTTTTTTAAAGTGACAGTTTTACAGGCTATTGTATTAGCTCTTATTCAGGGTTTTACAGAATTTTTACCGATATCAAGCTCTGCACATTTAATTCTCCCTTCAGCTCTTATTGAAGACTGGCCGGATCAGGGAATTTATTTTGACATAACCGTACATATCGGTACTCTCGGGGCGGTAATCATTTATTTTAGAAAGATGCTGCTGATGATGCTCAAGGAGAGTATTGCCTGGGTGGTAAAAAAAGGGCCGAGAACCGAAAATGTAAATATGTTTATTTATATCATCGCAGCAACCATTCCTACTGGTATCTGCGGTATTCTCTGTAAAGGTCTTATTGAAAACTATTTAAGAAGTCCTTTGGTTATTGCTACAACCTCGATTGTTTTCGGTCTGGTATTATGGGGAGCGCAGATATACAACCGGAAGTACTGGAAGCCGGAAGCACTGCAGCAGAACAGCAGCAGTGAGACTGCGGTTGTTACCTCAGAAAAAGGAGAGCATTTAAATATAACCAAAGCACTGCTGGTAGGATGTGCACAGTCACTGGCTTTAATTCCCGGAACATCAAGATCCGGTATTACCCTCACAGCCGGATATTTTCTTAAGCTTAATCCGAAAGCGGCAGCTGAATTCAGTTTTCTTATTTCAATTCCGATTATTATCCTCTCAGCTCTTCTGATGGTATATCATGTGATTAAGGATGCTGTTAACAGTATGCACGAGGCTGGAAAGGCAGTTGATTTATCAGGAGTGCTGCAGACAATTTCCTCCAATGAATCATTTAATATAATCAATCTCACCATCGGTCTGGTTATTTCCTTTGTTGTTGCCTTTATAGTTATTAAGCTCTTCCTTGATTTGCTTAATCGCCTGGGACTTGTTCCATACGTTATTTATCGAGTGATACTGGGACTGGTACTTTTCTATGTACTTCTAGTAGTAGCTCCGGCAGCATAGGATAAATTTAAAAGAATAAGCTACCTTAACAGGTAGCTTATTTTTAACTTTTTAACTTTTTAACTTTTTAACCGACAGTGATCAGTATTTTTTTTGATTATTTTCCCCATTATCCTGTTTTGTTTATTTTTTATTCAAAACAGGTTTCATAATTCTTAGAACAGAAGTACTCGCACCATGTAGACCCCAAACCAATCA
>JAEEGK010018873.1_pt1 | contig 14860 bp, 7 predicted proteins | sample 8958771 | NCBI WGS metagenome assembly JAEEGK01 (sample SAMN16246547, study PRJNA631951) | gut metagenome | biome: gut microbiome; feature: rumen; material: SC-attached | host: Bos | place: Iran: Karaj | collected 2018-10 | reverse complement strand
ACTAATTGGAATTAATGTATTTAATAATAGAAAATAAGTAAAAAATGTAATAAAACTTTCTAATTTATGTGATCTTGGTAATAAAATAAATCGTTCATAATAAGATTTATTTTCAGTATATTTTTCAGCATGAATAATAGAACAAGTCATACATAAAATAATTAATAAAATAAAAATTCCAATTAAATACTTATTCATTTTTTTTTCAATAATTGACATTTTAGTTCTTGGTTTTTTAGAATTTAACATAATTTTATTATTCATTCCAGTATAAATAACAATACCAACAACCCAAGAAGTATTTTTTAAAATACTTCCTTTTAAAAGCATTTGTCTTTCACTAATTGGAAATTGTATTTCATTATGAGCAAAATTTCTAATATTATATTTAATAAGAATTTTTCCATCTAATTTATTTAAAATATAATTTGGAGGATTACATTGACAAAAACCTTCAATTTCCATTCCATTAAAAACATTTGAATTACAAGGTTTTTCATCAGGAGAATTTAAACAATTTTTAAATAAACCACATATATTATTATTTGCAATTTTTGGTTTTAAATTTTTTTCTCCATCTAAAGTTGATGTTTCAACATATGCCATTCCATCATTTAAATTACTATCAATTAATATCATATCAGCTGGAATTTGTTCATTTTCTAAAACTATTATTAATTCTCCTAAACGAAGAGATGAACTAATTGAATTTATAAATTTTTTTTCTCTGAAAACTATTACTTCTCCATTATTATTTAATCTATCATATTGTAATCTTGTTAAATCTTCTATTAAATCTCTTAACATACTTACTCCTAATACAAAAATTAAAGGAAAAATTGCTGTTATTGAGGATAATGGACTTATTATTGGTATTGATTGAATTATTGCTGTTGCTAAAAAATATACATTTGATAATCGAGAAAATTGAATTATTAAACTTTTTGGTAAAAATGTTATAAAATTATATTTTGTTGTATTTATTTCATTATTTTTATGTTTATATATTTTGTTTTTATTATTGTCATTTATGTAAAATTCTTGAAATTTATTATTAGTTGATAAATTTTTAACTCCCATTGATAATAAACTTTTATGAAATTCTTCTTCTTTACTTGAATAATAATTACTATTACTGTTACTGTTACTATTAATATTATTATTATTATAACTTATATTGTAATTATTATTTGATTTTGGTATATCTATTATATTCTTTACATTATCCATATTTTCATTTTTTTCACTACTTTCTAATTCACTAATTTGAACACTTTGATCTTTATTAATATCTTCAATATTTAATAAATTTAAATTAAATAAGTTATTAATTGGTTTATTTTTATCAATTACTTGATCATTACGAATTAAAGAAGTATTTGAAGAACCTTTTTGATAAACTGATAAATTTGCAAAAGTTAATTTTCTTCCTTTTTCATCTTTATAATTTAAATATGGATTTTGCTTTTCAGGAGTTGTAATTGAAATTGGTGTTGGATTATTTAAATCATTATATTCTTTAATAACATTTTTTTTTTTCTCCTCATTCATTATTTATTATTTTTTTAAATTTATTTTAAGAAAAAATTGTACTCTTATTTAAATTATATAAAAACTAACCATTAAATATTATATATCTTTATTTATTTTTAAATATTTATTTTTATTTTTTATTCCAATCACAAATAATTTTCATATTATTTGTTCTTATTTCATATTCAATAGTCATATGATTTAAATTCCAAATAGTAATTAAACCATATTGTTTATTTCCATTTCTTAAATTCAAACATACATTATTATATTTAAAAGGTCTATTATTTCCTTCTTCCCATTTAATAACTTTTCCATTAGAAATTAAAATAAATTTAAATTCAAAATCAGTACCATTAATATAAGGAATTTGTTTTCTCCAAACACCATCATCCCAATTTAATCTTAAAACTTTATCTTGATTCCATCTTCCTAATTCATTTAATGATCCAATTATTCCTACTTCTTGTCCCATTGAAGTTTGATATTCAATTTCAAATAAAATATTTTTTATTAAATAATCACCTCTAATCATTTGATTTGAATTATATGTAAAATTTTTATAACCACCATAATTGTAATTTTCATTTTTTTGACTTGTATAATTATTTGTTATATTTTTATTTTCTGTTATTGTTTTATTGTCATATTCGGTTTTGTTTATTTCTGAAGGAGAAATTTTTGGTTGTTCTGGTTGTAATGTTTTATATGATGGAATAGTTCTTTGTTTTGGTGGTTTATTTCGGATTTTTTCTTTTTCGATATCTAATGCTTCATTATATATTTTATCATAATATTTTCCTTGGAAATTGTAAACTTTTGTTTTTTTTAATACACTTATTGGAATTTTGTATAAGTCTGCTGAGTTATTTATTGTTATTTTATCTTCCGAATTTTGAATTTTTGAGGAAGAAGCTTGTTCGATTTTCGATTCTTGCATTATTAATATATTTTTATCATTAATTAAATATATAATGTTTCAAAAAAAAATAAATTATTTTTTTTCTTTAATAGATTAAAAACAATTATTAAAATTGAAAAAAAATTCCATTTATAATTTAATTAAATTAGTTTTTATTTATTTATTAAATAATTTAAAAATACTGTTATTTAATTATAATATATTCAAATTATGTTGATAATTGAAAATATTTATATAAATTAATAATATCTCCTTGTATTATTATACCCATTTCTTCTAAAATAAAAATTATTACCACCATTTCTAAAATTATAATTATAATTATTCCAATTATTTCTTCTATTTCTCATAATAGGAATTCTATTATTATCCCATTCAAATTCAGGAGTATAATTCCAATTATAATCATCATTAACAAAATTATTAATTGGACAAAATGTATTATTATTAAAACAACATAAAACTTTAATATCTTGATAATACTTAATTAAATTTCTCCAAATAGAAAACTTATCATTATGATCATTAGAATTTGAAAGACATTTAGCATTACCAATAAAAATTAAACCATATTTTGCTCTAGTTAAAGTAACATTTAATCTTCTTGGATCTTCAAGAAATCCAATTTTATCACTTAAATTACTTCTAACAGTACTAACAATAATAAAATCTTTTTCTTGTCCTTGAAAAGAATCAACAGAAGAAATTAAAATATCATTAATATTATAATTATATAATTTATCTTCAATTAATTCTTTTTGTGCTAAATAAGGAGTAATTATACCAATATTACTTTCTTTAATACCACAATTAATAATTTTTCTAGCAATAATACAAACTAAATTTGCTTCACTTTCATTTTCCCATGAACAACCAGATGAAGATAAATTTTCTCTTTGATCACTATGAATAAACATAATTGGAATATCTTTATTAAACCAATTGAATTTTTTATTAAATTCAATATTAACTCTTCCATTATTTAAAACTTGATCAGTATTAATTAATGTATTATTATAAAATTTACTTGAAGGAAATTCTATTAATTTAGGATGCATTCTATATTGTTGAGTTAATTGAATTAATTTCTGAGGATGAATCTTAATCATTCTTTCAAATAATGAAATATTTATTCCTAAAAATTGAGCTTTTGGATGAAAAGTTACTGGTCTTAATTGATTTTGATCACCTATTAAAGTAACATGATTTGCTCCATGTATTATTGGTAAAAGTGATTCCATTTCTGTTGATTGTGTTGCTTCGTCTATTATAACATAAGGAAATTTAAAATTTTTTAATTTATAATCCATTGATGTTGAACATGTTGTTACTATTATATTATATTTATCAATTTCTCTTAAATTTGCTTCATCAAATTTATGGGGATTATTATAGTTATTTTTATTAATTATTCTATGTAAAGAAATATTTTGTACTAAATTTGAATAATTTACATATTCTCTTCCTTTTGCTACAATTCTTAAAATTTTCATTTTTGATTTATTTAATAATGTATCATTTATTTCTATTAATTTTTTTGTTATATTATCACATGCATCATTTGATGGTGCTGAGACTAATATTTTTTCATTTGGTTTATTTATGAAAATATTATAAATAATAAAAGATGCTAAAAATGTTTTTCCTGTACCAGGTGGTCCTTGAATCATATTTAAAGAATATTTAAATACTTTTTGTAAAGCAATTCTTTGTTTGTAATTTAATTGCCCATATCCTTGAATATAATTAATTATCTTATTTCCAATATAATAATTTTTAATAATATCAATTCCTAAAATTGCATTATTTAAATTTAATGACATTGAATCTCTATAATCTCTTAAATAATCTAATCCTTCTAACATTCTTAAAAAAGTAACTTCTGAAAATTGTTCTTTTATTTTATAATAACCTTCATTTATTTTATTAACATTTATATCAATTGGATAAATAAAAATATTTCTTGTACTATTATCAATATAACTTATTACACCATAAAAAACAAAATTTTGATTATTTGAATATTTAAATATTATAAATTTTCCTGGAATAAATGAAATACCAGTATAAGATTTTGGAATTCTAAAACATACTCTCTGATTATTTATATTATCATATCTTAAATAGATGTCAATTTCTTTTCTTGTTTCATATAATATTTTACAAAATTCAAGTTCTGTTTTAATTAAAGGTCTATAAGTATGAAAATAGTCATTAGCATCAAAATATTTTTGCTTTATTTTCCTTATATTTTCATCAGTTTCAATTGAGCTAATTAAATTTTCTCTAGTTTTCATTTGTTCAAAATTACAATTTTTTAATCTTTCTTTATCTGTTTTTAAAGTTGAAACTGGTAAAATTTGATTAATTATTCTATCATTATCTACTAATCTAACTGACTCATTTTGTTTATGATTTGAACAATAAAATTTATTATTTTGAACAAATAAATCAAAAGGATTTAATAATTCACAATCATTACATTTTAATACACTGTTATGAGGAAATAAACTAATTTTTCTATGACCTGATTTCTTTAAGTGATAAATTATGTGACTATATGAATTTTCTTCTGATAATCCATTACAAAAAAGGTGATTACATTCTTCACATTTTCCTAAACAATTTTCAGTTGGTGTCTCACAGTATAAACAAGTTTCATAATTTTCAACAATATTGAAATTAGTTTGAAAATTTTCATCAGATTCCATTTTATATTATAATTTTGTCTAAATTTTTAGTGTATTATATAAAAAAAAAAGTAGAAATAAATAATAACAAAAAAATAGAAATTATTTTTTTTAAAGAAAATTTTAAGAATATTATTTAATTTTTTTTTCCATTTGACAATATAATTAATTAATAAAAAATAAAAAAATAATAATTATTATTTAATTAAAATAATAATAAACAAAAAAAATAAATTAATATTTTGATTGAAATTAAAATTAATTACTAAAATAATATTCAAATATAAAAAGTTATTTTTATCTTTTTTTCTATTAATAAATTAATATTCAACAAATTATTAGCTAAATCTAAATTAGATAAATTTTTTTTTCCCTTTATATTTTAATTAAAACATTTTTTTTAATTATCTATTTGAATCTCTATTTTAATATATTTCTTTTTTTCCTATTTCTGATTGAATTATTGTAAATTAGAAGATTTGAAATTTATTTTTGATTTTTCTTTTGAATATTTTTAAATAGTTTTCTTATTTTTTAATTTTTTATCAAATTAATATTTATTTTTTTATATATTCAATTATTTAATATGTCTTTTTTATTTAATTTTTTTGCTGAAAAAACAGATAAAGAAATAATAAATGGACAAAGAATTCTACATTTTAGTGTTAATGACAATCCAAAAGAAAATGAATATATATTAATTACAATTAATAAAAATACAACATGTGAAGATATATTAAAAGATAATAAAATTAAAGAAAAAATAATAAAAAACTTAGCATCAATTGAAGGATTTCATTTTGCAATAATTAATCCACAAAATAAATATTGTGAATTAAAATTATCAAAAAAACATAAACCATATAATTATTTAGGTTTTGAATATATGTTTTGTTTTCTTCCTGATAGAGAAATAACAAAAGATATTAAATTTAGAGAAATAATATTTAAAGAAAAAAAAATAAACATAAAAACAAATAATAAAAGTTTAGATTCAAAATTATTAAATAAAGAAGAAATATTAAAATGGAATCCAAATAATAAAAAATTTGAAAAAACAAAAGTAACTTTAACATATAAAAATATAATATTAGATGAAATAAATATACCAATATCAAATAATTTTATATATTATAAACAATTTACTTCAGCATCATCAAAATTAAGAGAAAATATGCAATTTTCAGGAAATGAAAATTTTATAGAAATAAAAAATAATAATCAAGTATCAATATATAATTTATATAATAAAGATTCATATAATATTTTATGTAGAAGTTTAGATGAAATTGTTATTTCAAATAAATTATCAAATTATCAAAAATATGTTAATGATAGATTAAATCAATATATTCTTTATTTAGATTTTATTGCCCAGCAACCAAAAGTTGTTGAATTTGAATTATCTTATTTTTTATCTAATAAAATTTGGAGAAAATATTTAGGGAATGAAGATCCTTCAAAAGATAAAAATTTATTAAATTTATTGGATATGATAATTAATTATAAAAATTCTATTAGATATAAAAAATTTAAAGAAACTTGGGTTTTGTTTATTCAAATTGTTTCTTTAATTGATATTATTTTTTTAAATAAAGAAAAACCTGAACATATTCAAAATAAATATAATGAATATAATCTTATTAAAAATCAAATACAAATTCATATTCAAAATTTACAAAAAAATAATAAAGAAATTTCAAATGAAGGTCTTTCACAATTTTTTAAAAGAGATTTATTTGATGTTATATTATTATATATTTTATCTAATAAATTTTGGGTTGAAATTCAAAATATTTTACGTGATATTGAAGAAGGAAATTTAAATAAAAAAGCTATTTATTTTATAAATATATTAAGTAAATATATGGGAGATTTATTTATGAGAACTTATCATTTTTCTTCAAAATTTACTTTGAAATTTAATAATAATAATGGAACAATGAATGCACATTATGATTTATTTAAAAAATTAAAGAAAATACATAATAATAGCAATTGACAAGTATTAATATATAAATAATAGTTTTATATTTAAATTTTTTAAAATGATACTTTATATTTATAAAAAATATTTTATTATTAATTATAATTATCTCAGAAAATGCGGATAATTCATAAGAAAAAATAGATTAATTAAATCTAAAAATAAATACAATTTTAATATTTATTTCAAATAATTAAATTATTCAATCAAAAAAAATTTAAAATTTCTTAACTTTAAAAAATATTTGTGACCAATAATCCAAATAAAATTTAGTTTAATAAACAAATTATTATTTTAAAATTTAATATTAACACATAATTTTATTTTAGATTTCTCTAATTAAAAAGTTCATTTACATATTTCATTGTTTGAATCAATAAAATTTTGTATTTTGAATCCAATTCAAATCCTTTTATGAAACTATTAAATATTTATTAAACAACATATTTTTCTTATAATATAAAGAATTTTTCCTATTTTTGTTTTGATTTAATTTATTTATTATTTTTAATTTTAATTATTAATTTTTAAATATTAATAAAGTCTTTTAAATAAACATTATGAATATAGAATTTCTATTATTCACAAATTTCTTTAAACCAATTACCTTATTTTTTTCAGCAATACTTTTAATATGTTTTCCATTTAATAAAAAATTAGACTTTCTAAATTCAATAACAATAATAAAAGATAATTTACAAGCATCACCAATTTATTCAATTTCAATATCATTAACAGGTAAATGTAATGAAAATGAATCAATGTATAAAATAGGATATTTTCCAGGAATAATAAAAGGTCGTATTTATAAAGATAGAGTATTTAAAGGAAAATGTTCAAAATTATTAGGTTCAAGTTGTAAAACAATAGAATAAAATTGATGGTTTTGAATTAAATATATGGGATGGAAATACATTTTGTGTTAATAAAAATCCTGAATTAAATTATGAAACTTTTATAAGAAATTCAGTAGAAAATAATAATGAATGTGATATTGGTTTTAAAAAATGTGGTATTTTAGATTCAAATAATAGAATAATGTGTGTTGAAGAAAATAATGATTGTCCAATTAATAAAATAATCATTAATAATAATAATATTTCTCCTTCTGATTTTAATTATAAGATTTTATCTTTAAATAATAATAAATATTTACATTATACAAATGAAGCAATTAATGATTCTATTATTGTTAATATTTCTATTAGTTCTGGAATTCCTTGTTCAGATCCTAATGAAATTAATACTAAATTTCCTCAATATATTTTAGATGGAAATAATTTGAGATATATTTGTACTCATAAATTAAATGATAATCTTAATGATAATATTTATACTTTTATTGATTCTAATAAAAAATCAGAATTATATAAAGAAAATGCTGTTAATCAATGTATAAATTTGTTACATAATTATCCTTATTTTTCTTTAAATGAAAATATTGAATTATATTCAAGAAATTATTTTGGAATGGATTTGAATTATTTTGAAAATAATACTTCTTATATACAAAATAAATTAAATCAATCAAATGAATATTATTTAAAATTTAATGACAAATTGAAAGAAGCATCAACTTATACAATTATCCTTTATTTATCTTCAATGATTCATATGTATGTTACTTTCTGTAATCAAACAAGTAGATGTGCGAAAACAATGAATTTTGTATTAACATTCATTAATATAATATTATGGTATGTTTATTCTGTATTAAATTTTAGTTGTTTTTCATATTTAAAAAATTATAATCTTTTAATTTATGGATTTGATAAAAATAGAAATTTTATTATGAAATCTCATATGAAATTATTGAAAAAAAATAAATCAGTTATTTTAGTATCTATTATTTTTTCAATTTTTTATTTTGTTGGATTGGTAGTTCTTTTAATATATGTTAAAATTAGTGTAAAACTATTAAGAATTAATAGAAATGAAGATTTTAGTATTGAATTAAGAAGGATGGATTAAATTTGTTTGTCAATTAATTTAAATATTTTACAATATTTTTAATGTAAATTAATGTTTTATTCTATTTATAATATTTTAAAATTACCTTTTTAAGTTTTAATAATTTAATAATTAAAAAAAAATACAAAAAATTCCTTATAAATTATCATGAATTTGATATTTATTTTTTAAATATTGATAAAATTGATGAAAATATTAATATAATTTATGATGATTGAAATTGTATTTAAAAGAATTTTAATTTTAAAATTCTTTATTTTTTATTTTTTTAAATTTAAAAAATTTAAAAAAAAGATTTATTTAAATTTAAAGTATATTTTTAATTAATTTTATTTATAATATAATAATAAGTTACAAAATATTTATTTATAAACCTTTATAAATATTTATTATTATTTCCTAAAATTTGGAATAATTTTTATTATAAATTATTTTAAAATTCCTTAATTTGAATTATCTGATAGAGATAATGAAATATCTTCATTATTATTATAATTTAAATTAAATTCCTCATTTCCTTGAATTTCATTTATATTAAAATTATAATTATTAATTTCTTCAATATTATCTTTTGAATTTCTATTTTCATAATAATTAATAAAAGCTTTTAATAAATCTTCAGGATTTTTATAAATATTTTCATTTTTCTCTTTAAATTCTCTAAATTTATTACATTTTTTCATATGCCATAAATTAAAATCTTTATCAACTAATTGAAACTTATTATTTAATATAAAATATTGTTCAACACTAGGAAGAGATTCATTTTTACTTATTTCTTCTTTTATTTTTTTTTTTTTTTTTTTCATTTGTTTTTAATACTTCTAATTGCTTTTTTAATTCATTTATTGCATTCATAATATCTATTTTTTCATCTGTCAATTTTATTAATTCTTCATTTTTTATTATACAATTAGGACATTTAAAATTATTTTTATTTTTTTCATACTGAGAATTATTATTATTAAGTCTTTCATTTTGTTTTTCAATAATTGAATTTAATTTATTAATTTCATTTTTCATATCTAGGTTTTGTTGTTTTAATTGAATATTTAATTCAATAATTTTATTTATATTTTCAGAATTATTCATTAAATTTGAATTTATTTGATTTTTTTTTAATTTTTCCATTTTACAGTTATTAATTTCAATTTGCATTGCTAATTTTTCTTCAATTAAATTTTCAATATCTTTTTCATAAACTTTTAATTTTTCTTTTAATAAATTAATTAAATCTAAATTCATATTGGAATTTATATTTGATGAAACTTTTATATTTGACAAATTATTTTCATTAATTTCTGAATTATTTTTAAGATTAATAGTATTTGATTTCATATTTTGAGAAAATTATTATTTAAGAAATTTTTTTAATAATTATAAATATTTATTATTATATAATAAGTATTAAAATCTTAATATATAATAATAAATATTATAAAATTTTTTTGATATTTATTTATATTTTGATATTTATTTTAAACTATTTAAAATATTTTTTAAAAATTAAATTTTTTTTTTTTTATTATTTTTCTATCTTAAATTATGTCAGATAAATTTGAATCACCAAAAAAAACTAATCCTAATAATGATTATTTAACTAAACTTGCAGTTTTAAGAAATGCAATAATTGATGAAAGAAAAAAGAGAGAAGAGATAGAAAAAAAATTAATAAAATTAGAAGAAGATAATAAATTAATTCAAAAAGAAAATGATGAAATTAAAGTAGATAATACAATGAAAGGTGAATTAATTGAAAAATTAAAATTAGAATTAAGAAATTATAGAAATAAAAATGGCCAAAAAGGAGTACAAAGATTTTTAAAAAATTTATTTGAAGAAGAAGAAGAAATTCATGCAGATGAAAAACAAGAAAATGATATTAAAGAAGATCAAATAAGTTTTTTAAAAAAAGAAAATGAAGATTTAAAAAATAAATTATCAATTGTAGAAAATGAAAAAAAAACTCTTAATATAAAATTAAATGAACAAATTGTTGAAATTGATAAAATAAAAAAAGAATATGAAAAAAAAATATTAGAAGTTAAAAATAGTAATATTGAAAAAGTATTAAATTTAGAAAAAGAATTAAACGAAAAAAAAAATTTAATAAATGTTTTTTCAGAAAGAAATCAATATTTTACAAGTTATACAAAAACTTTTGATACTCAAAAAACAAATTTAGAAAATGAAATAAATAAATTAAAAAGTGAAGTAAAAGAATTAAAAGAAACAAATAATAATAAAGATAAAATATTATCAGATTTAGTAAAAGATCAACAAAATTTATTACAACAAATTGATGAAGCAAATAAAGAAAAAGATGATTTTAAAATGTTAATAAATCAATATAAAATATTAATTCAAGAATTAACTCCTTTAAATATTGATCATGATTTTATTGGTTATATTTTACCAGAATATGAAGATCAAAAAAAAAAAAGAATTGAATGTAATTTTGGAAAAGTAAATGGAGGTTTATATTTAAAAATTGAAAATAATCAAGAAGTTATTTTATGTAAAAATGATATTAAAGATATAATTATTGATGAGAAATATTCTGATAGAATTAAAATTCTTTTAAATGATAATAAAGAAATTATTTGTCAATTTTCAAGTAAAGAAGTTAAATTTTTTAAACAATTTTATATTGATTTAAAAAATAAACCAAATGTTGTAGAAAAAGCTTTAATGAAGATATCATTTGGAGATTATCTTTATTAAATAATATATTTAATAATGATTATTTAAATTTATTAAAAGTGGAAAATATATAAGAATTTTTATATATTATTATTAATTAATAGAATAATTTATAATTCAAATATAAATTTTTTAATATTTAAAAAAAAAAAATGATAATAAATATTATTATTCTTTTTATTATTATAATTCCATTAACAAAAGAAACAAATGATTATACAGTTTCATCATATAATTATTATGATGGAAAAACAGGATTAATCGCAAAAATAAAATATACAAAAGAAAAATTCAAATTTAAAGATTATTCAATTAGTCCAAAAAAAAATAAAACTTCAGCAAAAATAATAAGAAATTTAATATTAAATATAAAATTAGAATGTGATGGAATAATACACTTTGAAATATATGACGAAGAAAAAAATCGTTTTCGTCCAAATTTAACAGATGAATCATATCTAAAAAAAATAAAAAATTGTAAACACAATTTAAATTTAGATGACATAGGATTTCAATTATCAAAAATAAATAAACAATTTTATTTTTCAATAGAAAAAAATTCAAATAAAATTCTATCACTAAATCCAGAAAGATTTTTATATACAGACACATTAATAAATTTTGAAATAATGTTAACATCAAATAACATTTTTGGTTTCGGAGAACGAAACACAGAATTTCGTTTATCAACAGGAAAATATACAATTTGGCCAAATGATACAACTTATACATATCGTGATAAAAAATATGGAGGATACAATTTAATGGGTCATCAACCAATAGGATTACATAAAACAAAAAATAACTTATTTCTAGGTTTAATTTTCGAGAATACAAATGCTCAAGATTTCTTAATTAATTCACATTGGTTTTCTCCTTATCCATATAGTATTGAACATAGAACAATTGGTGGTATTATTAATTATTATATTACTATTGGAAATACTCCTGATGAAGCTATTAGTAATATACATCAAATTATAGGAAGACCACAAATTCCTCCTTTTTGGTCTTTTGGTTGGCATCAATGTCGTTGGGGTTATCATAGTACATATAATTTAAGAGAAGTTAATGGAAATTATGATATTTTTAATATACCTTTAGATGCTATTTGGACTGATATTGATTTACTGGAATCTTCTTGTAATTTTCATTTAAGTTATTCATTTAGAGATATGCCTCAATTTATTGAAGAATTACATAAAATTGGAAGAAAGTTTATTACTATAGTTGATTATGCTATACCAAAACTTAAAGGTGAGAAATATTATGATATTGGTGAAAAAACTAATGCTTTTATTATGAGTAATTATACTAAGGAAATATTAGAAACTGCTGTTTGGCCTGGAAGAAGTGTATTTCCTGATTTTTTTACTAAAAGTGGTGTTGATTTATGGTTAAATGGATTAAGTGATTTTCATAATTTATTAAATTATGATGGTATGTGGATTGATATGAATGAACCAACATTATTATATATTTTAGAATATGGTGCTGCTGAATATACAACTGAATCACGTATATTAAATAAAAGTTTAAATATTTATGCTAATATACCATATATTCCTGGTTATAGGAATAGACATTATGATATTCAATCAAAAGGTATTTCAGTAAATGCTTATTCACATGAAAATGATCCAAATAATAATTTTTATACAATGTATAATATTCGTCCTTTATTATCAAAACGTCAAGTTGAAATAACAAATGATTTCTTAAGAAGTGTAAATAAAAGACCATTTATAGTATCAAGAGCAAATACAATAGGACATGGAAAATATAGTTTTCATTGGTTAGGTGATAATAAATCAACATTTCTTGATTTATATTATTCAATAACAGGAATATTTAATTATAATATTTTTGGTATTCCAATGACTGGAGCTGATATATGTGGTTTTCATAGTGATTCAAATGATGAATTATGTGCAAGATGGCATAATTTAGGAGCTTTATATCCATTATCAAGAAATCATAATAAATTATATCAAAAATCACAAGAACCTTATTCATTTTATATTGAAAATTTTAAAACTAAAACTTTAAAAGCATCACAAAATTCTATTAGATTTAAATATTCAATTTTAAGATATATTTATAGTCAAATGATGCTTATTTCAATTGGTGAAAAAGGAAGTTATTTTAAACCAGCTTTCTTTGAATTTATTAATGATGATATTTTATATAAGGATTATTATATGAATAGATATATTATGGCTGGTTCTTGTTTATATTATATTCCTAATTTAAATAAAAATGATTGGAGTTATAAAGGTTATTTTCCTAATTGGAATTTTAATAAATTTCCTTCTGGTGAAAAAGTCTTTACTTATGATAGTTCTAGAAATAAAGGTTATTATCTTAAATTAAGTGGTGATTATGATATATTAAATATTTATATTAAAGGTGGTTCAATTATTCCTTATCAAAATGTTTTTTTACCTACTTTAATTAAAACTAGTAATGATTTAAGAAATAGAAGTATTGATTTAATTATTAATCCTGATCATTTTAATAAAGCAAGTGGAGATATTTTTTATGATATGGATCAAGTTGAAATTGTTGAAAATAATGATTATACTTATATTAAAATTTTTTTTAGTGGATATTCTATTTATTTTAATCAAGTTAATCATGCTTTTACTCCTTATGAGAATTATACTGATAATATTATTGAGAATATTAAAATTTTTAGAGCACAAAATGTTATTGCACAAATTGGATTTAAAATTACTTTTGCTGAAATTTATGAAAATAATGGTAATTTTTCTATTTATAATATTTACCTTGATAAAGAAAAAGATGAAATTATTATTAAAGATTTATTTAAAGAAATAGACCAATTAAAGGTAATAAACTTACGTTAATAAAATAAATTTATAAATAGTAATATTTATATATTTAAATTAAATTATAATTAATTCAAATTTTTAAAAAAAATATATATAAATGAATTAATTTTAATTTAAACCTATAAATCCTTAAAAATCATTATTATTGTGGATTGGGGATTGGGGATTGGGGATTGGGGATTGGGGATTGGGCCCAATC
>JAEEGK010018872.1_pt1 | contig 14861 bp, 9 predicted proteins | sample 8958771 | NCBI WGS metagenome assembly JAEEGK01 (sample SAMN16246547, study PRJNA631951) | gut metagenome | biome: gut microbiome; feature: rumen; material: SC-attached | host: Bos | place: Iran: Karaj | collected 2018-10 | reverse complement strand
ATATGGTCCTGCAAAGATAGCACATGCTTCTCCGTTTTCTCCTTGGCAGTTGCTGAAGAATAAAGAGTCACTTGCAGAATAACCATGCCCCAACAGACAAGCTTGTCCCACAAAGCATCGTTCTAACATGGCTCCATCATCGATGACAGTACCAGAGGAGATAATGAAATCATCACAAATCACATTGTGTCCCAAATGTACAGGTGCATACTCATTACTATTGATACTACCGTTACGCAAACGACTTACTCCCTTGATATCGCTGTAGTCCCCTATTCTAACATTCTCTATACGACCAACGTTCATGATACTCACATGACTGCCGATTGTACCTTTATCAGAGGCATATTTATCAGCATAACGTTCAGCTATCTCACGAAGTTTAGCGGAAAGCAGCGGACGATGACGGTAAAGTGCCATGATATAGGCCATGTGTGCCGAAAGCTTGTCATTGATCATCACTTCTCGACCACCTGTCTCATTAAGCACTGAAGCATCCACCCCATTACCGAACTTTGACACGCCATCTGTAACGATGATATCTACATTATTAATATATGTATTGTCGCCAATCTCATAGTTGGCCACATAATCATGGATGTTGCCAATAAAACAGTTGTCGCCTATCGTCACATTATGAAGAGCCACATGGAGTAACCCACTATGCATCTCCACCCCACCTTGAAGAGTAAATGATGTTTGAAACAGACCAAGTTGCACCTTACCGCTAAAATGGGCATGTTTGACATCCTCAGGAGTGAAATCTTCCTTCACTTCAACATCGTTCCAATTCACAGCCGTACAACCTTGGTTAAGGAGAACTGTGATCTCTTCTTTTTTTAATTTTCTATAATTCATAAGTCTTCGTAATTTACAAATTTATAAAACGCCTTTAGAGCTAGGCAGTTGGTAGTGGTAGATATCCCGTTTCACTGCCATCTTTAATGCCCGGGCCAATGCTTTGAAGATACCTTCAATCTTATGGTGTTCATTCTCACCTTCTGCTTTGATATTCAGATTCATGCGTGCATTGTCACTGAGCGATTTGAAGAAATGGAGAAACATCTCCGTAGGCATTTCTCCAATCTTTTCGCGATGAAATTCTGCATCCCAAACCAACCATGGGCGACCACCAAAATCCAGACAAACCTGACAAAGGCAATCGTCCATCGGCAGACTGAATCCATAACGTTCAATGCCACGCTTGCTACCTAATGCCTGATACAGACATTCGCCCAAGGCAATGGCCGTATCTTCTATGGTGTGATGTTCATCAACCTGTAAGTCGCCTTTCACATGTATAGTTAAGTCCATGCCACCATGTCGACCGATTTGCTCCAACATGTGATCAAAGAATCCCAAACCTGTTTGCACCTCACAATTACCTGTTCCATCCAAATTAAGCCAAACGTAAACATCTGTTTCATTAGTTACCCGATGTACTTCAGCCGTACGTTCTCCAGCAAACAGGAATTCCGTCACCTTATCCCAATCGGTTGTTGCCAAAACGCAGACATCTTCCAGTCCTGCCACTTCCGTCTCTCCTCCCTCGCTTTTCAGGCGCAAAGAACTTTTATCTGGCTGAAGCAAGATGGCCTTACATCCTAGATTATAGGCCATTTCTACATCCGTATAACGATCGCCTATCACGAAACTGCCAGCCAAATCATAGTCGGGATTATTGATATATTTTCCTAACATACCCGTACGAGGTTTTCTATTGGGAGAGTTTTCCTCTGGTGTACTAGGATCAATAAATATTTCATCGAACGTGATGCCTTCCCCTTGCAGTGTTTGCATGATAAGATGCTGAATAGCCTCGAAGACAGACAATGGATAAGTTGGCTTTCCCAATCCATCTTGATTGCTGACCATCGCAAACTCAAAATCCAATTTGGAGCGTATGAATCCCAAGTTCCTCATCACACCTGGGTAGAATTCCAATTTTTCGAAGCTATCTACCTGATAGTCGATAGGCGGTTCTATAACAATGGTTCCGTCACGGTCGATAAAAAGAACTTTTTTCATAACTATGAATTATAAATTGCATTTCTGTAAGGCACAGATAAGCGTTTCGTTTTCCTTTGGTGTACCGATGGTGATACGTAAGCAATTTCCACAGAGCGAAACCTTATGGCGGTTGCGCACGATGATGCCTTCGCTCACTAAGTATTTATAGATTTTGTTGGCATCTTTCACACGAGCCAAGAAGAAATTGGCATCTGTAGGATATACTTTTTCGCAAATAGCCAACTTCTCAAACTGCTCCATCAAAGCCACCCGTTCTTTCAATATATCTTGTACCCAAACCTTCACCTTCTCAGCTTCTCCCAATGCAGCTAATGCCTCACACTGTGTGAGTTGGTTGACATTATAAGGATACTTTACCTTATTGAACATGGCGATGATTTCTGCACTTGCAAAAGCCATTCCCAAACGCATGGCAGCCCTTCCCCATGCCTTGCTGAAAGTATTGAGCACGATGAGATTCGGATGGGCATTCAGTGTCAGTCTCCAAGGTTGCTGATCTGAGAAATCAGAATAGGCTTCATCCACTATCACAATGCCACGGAACTGCTCAATCACTTTCAAAACCTCCTGTGGATTGATGTTATTTCCCGTCGGATTGTTCGGAGAGCAAAGCCATATAATCTTCGTATTCTCATCACAAGCAGCCAATAGTCTATCGGCAGTAATCTGGAAATCCTCATCAAGAAATACCTTACGATACTCCACGTCATTGATGTCGGCACATACCTTATACATACCATAAGTAGGCTCCATGGCTACCACATTATCTATTCCCGGACGGGTAAAGCAACGGTAAGGCAAATCTATGGCCTCATCACTGCCATTGCCGAGGAAAATGTTTTCCACTGCCACGCCTTTCACCTTCGCCAGTTTTTCCTTCACTTTCAACTGAAGGGGATCGGGATAGCGATTCAACGGATTGTTATAAGGATTCTCGTTGGCATCCAAGAACACGCTGGCTTCCACACCCTTGTATTCATCACGAGCAGAGGAATAAGGTTGGAGATTCCAAATGTTCGGACGTGTAAGACGCTTCAAATCGAAAGAAGCAGGTGTGCTGACAGTTTGCTTTAATGACTTCAATCGCACAGTCACCGCATTCTTATGACCATCCAGACACTCATTAGCTGCCATCACCTCAATGGCAGGACCAATTTGTTGAATACCTTGTGCTGTAAGTTCTTGATAAGTCAGTTTACGACTGAAACTATCCAAGTTCACACCGTTGTATGCTTTTGCATAGCCATTGGTAGGCAGGGTGTGATTCGTTCCAGAAGCATAGTCACCTGCGCTTTCACAAGCATACTTTCCTAAGAATATTGATCCTGCATTGACGATCCTCTTGGATAAATCCAAATAGTTTTCCGTTTGGATAATCAGATGCTCTGGGGCATATTCATTGGTCATCTCCACAGCTTCCTCGATGTTGTTCACCAAGATCAGTTTACTGTTCTGTAGTGCCTTTGTTGCAATCTCCTTACGTGGAAGGGCAGCCAATTGTCTTTCCACTTCCTCTTTAACAGATTCCAACAATGCTTCTGAGGTTGTAATTAGCATCGCCTGACTATCCACACCGTGTTCTGCCTGACTCAATAAATCAGCTGCCACGAATACCGGATTGGCTGTTTCATCTGCCAGCACTTCCACTTCCGAAGGACCCGCAGGCATATCGATAGCCACGTCATGCAATCCAACCAACTGCTTGGCCGCTGTCACATACTGATTACCCGGTCCGAATATTTTGTAAACCTTTGGAACCGACTCTGTACCATAAGCCATCGAAGCAATGGCTTGTACGCCACCAATCTTGAAAATCTTATTCACTCCAGCAACCTTTGCGGCATAAAGTACAGCAGGATGCACCTTCCCATTCTTTGCGGGAGGTGTACAGAGAACAATCTCCTTACAACCAGCGATTTGTGCAGGTACAGCCAACATCAAGACGGTAGAGAAAAGTGGTGCCGTACCACCTGGAATATATAATCCCACTTTCTCGATGGGAACAGATTTCTGCCAACAACTCACACCAGATGTGGTTTCTACCTGTATGCCAGGAAATTTCTGTGAAGCATGGAAGGCAGCTATATTGTTCTTTGCCAGCAGGATGGCTTGTTTCAATTCCTCAGAAACAAGATTTTCTGCTTCCTGTATCTCCTCTGCACTGACCGCTAAAGAAGACAGTTGCACCTTATCGAACGTCTCCTCAAGTTCCAGCACAGCCTTGTCACCTCCGTCCTTCACCTTCGTTATCAGTTGGCGAACGGTATCGAAAAGCGGCTCCGAAGCTATCAACGGACGCTTCAGCAACTCGCTCCACAACGACTTGTCAGGATACTTTGTTTCTATCATAATTGTTATTCTATCTCACTGAGTTTCAATCCTCAATGTTCAATTATACTATCATTTTCTCTATTGGGAGAACCAGGATTCCCTGTGCTCCAAGCGCCTTCAGTTTCCCGATGATTTCCCAGAAACGTTTCTGATCAAGCACCGTATGTACAGAGCACCATCCTTCTTGAGCCAATGGCATCACCGTCGGACTCTTGATTCCTGGCAATGCTGCCACTATCTCATTCACCTTGTCCTTTGGAGCATTCATCAGTACATATTTCTTATCCTCGGCAGCTTTCACAGCATTCATACGGAAAAGCAGTTCTTCAAGCACCTCTTTCTTCTCTTCGCTGATTGACTTGTTTCCTATAAGCAAGGCCTCCGATTTCATCACCACTTCCACTTCACGCAGACGGTTGCTTACCAGTGTAGAGCCCGAACTCACGATATCGAAGATAGCATCAGCGAGTCCTATTCCCGGAGAAATCTCCACAGAGCCATTGATCACATGGATCGAAGCATTCACGCCATTCTCTGCCAAGAATTTTTCCAAAATATGTGGATAACTGGTTGCTATCTTCTTTCCATTAAACCACTGTACGCCTGTATATTCCACATCCTTAGGAATAGCCAAGGACAGGCGGCATTTACTGAATCCCAGACGTTTGATGATGTCTGCATCTTCTCCACGTTCAACAAACTCATTCTCACCGACAATACCGATATCAGCCACGCCAGAGGCCACGGTTTGAGGAATATCATCATCACGGAGATAAAGCACCTCCAAAGGGAAATTCGTTGATTCTACCAGTAAAGCGCGTTGTTTGGTAGCACTAAGTTTGATGTCCGACTCCGAAAGGAAGGACATGGTCTCATCGTATAGACGACCTTTTGATTGTACAGCAATGCGTAACATAAAAAATAATACCTATTATAATAATTAACCTATCTGCCCACTGACTTTGTCGTCCGTGGGAGCGATGGTAAACTTCACCTTCAAGATACGTCGCTGATCCACTGCCAGCACCTCAAAGACATAATTCTGGAAGCTCACTTTCTCGTGACGCACGGGGAAGTCGCCCTTGATTTCCAGCAACAGACCACCGATTGTATCCGCCTCTCCTTCCACTTCTGCGAAGACCTCTTCATCGAGCTTGGTCACCTTGTAGAAGTCGGTCAGCAACGTCTTGGCTTCAAATACCCATGTACGGTCGTCAATCTGCCAATACGTACGTTCTTCATCATCGTACTCATCGCGAATCTCGCCTACAATCTCTTCGATGATATCCTCCATTGTCACCAGTCCTGAAGTACCGCCAAACTCATCCACCACGATGGCAATGTGCACACGGTTCTGCTGGAAATCATGCAACAAGTCGTCTATCATCTTCGTCTCAGGCACAAAATAAGCCGGACGCACCAACGATTGCCAACGGAAATTGTCACCCTTATTCAGATGAGGCAACAAGTCCTTGATATAAAGGATACCCTTGATATTGTCGGCCGTACCCTGATATACAGGGATTCGGGAATAAGCATTCTCTACGATGCACTTCAGCACATCCTTGAAAGACGTACGGTTATCAAGCGTCACCATGTCCAGACGAGGAGTCATTACCTCCTTGGCAGTTTCACCACCAAAACGGATAATACCCTTCAATATGCTACTCTCTTCCTTAATCTCCTTCTTGTCAGTCAGTTCCAACGCATGCGACAGTTCGTCCACAGAAATATTATGCACTTTCGGTTCAAAATACTTATTGAGGAACGACGTGGAGTTTACCAACAGCGATGCCAACGGATGGAACAACTTCTCCAAAAACAAGATACCTGAAGCAGAGAAGCGACAGAAACTCAGTGTCTTCTGCGCAGCAAATATCTTAGGTAATATCTCTCCAAAAAGCAACAGCAAGAAGGTAAGGATGACCGTGATAATCACAAACTCCGCCAAAGGTGAGAGAAACTCAAACACCTTCATGAAGAAATAGTTGCACAGCAAGATGATGGTCACGTTCACCGCATTGTTGGATATCAAGATGGTAGCCAACAGCCGTTCCTTATCCTCCAGTAATGTCTGTATTTTCTTATCCGCAGGATATTTCTCTTCCTCTATCTCACTAAGATCGGATGGAGAAAGAGAGAAGTAGGCAATTTCAGAGCCAGAGGCAAAGCCCGAGGCAAAGAGGAGCAACACTGCACACACGATGGAGACGATAGCCGGCCACGTGGGAGCGTTAATAGTAAAACCGTCGAACAAGAATGCCGAAAGGCATATAAAAGCTTCTGTATCCAAAATCCCTCGCGTTTAGTTAGACTTAAAACGGCAGGTCGCCTTTATCATCCGTTTGAGGCATTTCAGGCGCTGGAGCTACCGGTGCAGGTGCAGGAGACACATTCTGGGACTTAGGAGTAAGCATTTCCATATTGTCCACATAGATCTCTGTAACGTAACGCTTCACACCAGCCTGATCGTCATAGCTACGTGTAAATATCTTACCTTCCACATAGAGCTTGTCGCCCTTATGGATGAACTTTTCTACAGTTTCAGCAATCTTGCCTCTGAATACCAGATTATGCCATTCAGTGCGGTCGGGCACCTGTGTACCGTTCTGCAATGTATATCCACGCTCAGTAGTGGCCAGACGTACTTGAGCCACACCGCGTCCACCTTCAAAATATGTCACTTTGGGGTCAGCACCCACATTTCCAATTAAAATAGCTTTGTTCATTTTCTTAATTTTTTGTCGTTTATAAATTAGGTTACAAAATTACATATAAATCATAAACCGTGCAACTATTTGTCAAGTATTTCCTTTAAAAAATTGGAAATCAATACGGGGAAGGCATAATCGTCCAAGCTCGCGACAGGCACCCTGATGAATGCTGGCGACAGTGCCAACTCTGTCTCTTCAGGTACTTTCACTTCATAGAAATCGGCCATGATAATCCGATGACTGAGCACGTGCTTCACACCATGCTTCAAAAGACGGAATTCCATCTCCGTAGTTAGGAACATATTTTTTTCTAACTGAGAAAAAAAAGCGGCAGGGTTATCCGTCATCTCAGAATCTGTTTCCAAAAGCGGGAATTGATAGAGGTTTTTCCAGATATCTTTCTCCGTCCTTTTATTAATATAGGTATAGTCCCCTTGTCGGATAAAAAGGTAATTGAAATAGCGGAGTGTCTGCTTCGTCTTATGTTGCTTCACAGGAAGTTCCTCTACCCTTCCCTCACGGAAAGCCACACACGTTTCTTGCAACGGACACGCTTCACAATGCGGATGTGAAGGGGTACACTGCAAGGCTCCAAAATCCATAATGGCCTGATTGTAAGTTGAAGGATAGCGTTTGTCTAAAAAGTCCTCCGCCAACTGTCTGAACAGTTTCACACCCTTTGTAGAATCTATGGGCGTATCGATGCCTACATACCTCGCCAATACCCGATACACATTGCCATCTACCACCGCCACAGGCATTCCATAAGCAAAAGAGCAGATGGCAGCCGCCGTATAATCACCGACTCCCTTCAGTGCCCTCACAGCATCGTAAGTCTGTGGGAACTTTCCATTCATGCTCTTCGCGGCAGCATGCATGTTTCTGGCACGCGAATAGTAACCTAATCCCTGCCAATAGTTCAGCACCTCATCCTCCTCGGCATCTGCCAGTGACTGGACATTCGGAAACCGTTGCACAAACCTCAAGTAGTAATCATACCCTTGCTTCACTTGAGTCTGTTGGAGAATAATCTCCGACACCCAAATCAAGTATGGGTCCGTCGTATCGCGCCACGGCAAATCCCTCCGATGCTCCGCATACCAACTCTCTATGATCTTTGTAAACTCATTCATCGAATGCAAAGATACGACTATTCTTTTATCTTTCTCCCATATATTCTGGTTTTTGGTTTAGAGTGTAGGGTTTAGAGTTTAGAGTTTAGAGTTTAGAGTTTAGAGTTTAGGGTTTTAAGAGTTTATGGGATAAAAACTAAACGAGTGCAGCGATGTTGCGAATAATAAAAAAGAATGAATTCTTTTTGTATTTTAATCACCTTGCACTATCTTTGCCCCTAAAGAATAACAATTTAAATATTAAAAAACTATGATTACAATTATCTGTGTAATAGTAGTCCTTGTAATACTGGTAGGCATGTATTTCTCCTACAATAACAAGGAAGTAGCCCTGCGTAAAGAGGCTGAAGCCCAGAAGGGTAAGATTGAAGGTGTGCACGACAAGATGTGGAAAGTGATTCAGCAGAAGGCCGAGGTTAGCAACGAATACCGCGAAGCCTTCGAGAAAATCTATCCCGAACTGATCTCTGGTCGCTACGCCAACGACAATGGTAATGTGATGAAGTGGATACAGGAGTCTAATCCCAACTTTGACACCGCACTGTATAAGGACCTGCAGCAAGCCATCGAGATTCAGCGTGAGTATTTCAACAACGCCCAGACCCGCATGCTCGATGTCATCAAAGAGCGCGAGACACTTATCGAGACCTATCCTGCTAAGTGGTTTATCAGCAACAAGAGTAAGATAGAATATGAGGTGATCTCATCCAGCGCCACCAAGGGTACCATGACCACAGGCATCGACGATGAAGTGAGCGTTTTCAAGAAGTAGTAAATGACCACCATAGTCTATTTGCTTCCCATCCTTACTTGTCTCTTTCTCTACAGTACTTCTCCTGTGCCGTTGAGTTGGGAGTACTATGCCTGCGCCATTGGGGCATCGTGGCTACTCACAGCACTGGTGCATTGGATGATGTATAAGTCGCGTATTGCTGATGACGAGTTCTTGGGCTCCTACATTAGCAAGGTGACTCACGAGGAGGCTTGGGTAGAGCTGATACACTATATCGAGCAGGTGCCATGTGGGCGCGACAGCAAGGGCAATGTCATCTACAAAGCTGTGCCACGTGTGCGCCACGTCTTTCATCCAGAGCAATGGGAAATGTACTCCAGCTATGGCACCATCCAGAGCATCAGTCGCAGCTATTACGACCATGTGTGCAGCACTTGGGGCACTCCCATGAACCGCTTGCACTTCACTGGAGTCAATATACAAGGGGGCGTGCGCTTTGGACAGTCATACTCCTTCCAAGACATACTGGACAACTATCAGTCGAGTGCCAATCCCCTGCTCGAGGCCAACTTTCGCAACCGTTTCTTCCCTCTGACAGAAGAGCACGCCTATGAGAACAAGGTACGCAACTCCCACTCCATCTTCAAGTTTGAAGATATCTCCAAGAAACACGCCAAAGAACTGGGACTTTTCGACTATCCGCCTGTGAAGCACAACTTCCAGGAGTGCATCCTGGGACGTCAGTTCTCAGAAGAAGTGCATCGACAGTATGAGATGTTCAATGCTTGGTTTGGCTTCCAACACCAGATGCATGTTTTCATCCTCTGTTTCGATGCTACCAAAGGCATGGGCATTGCAGAGAAGCAACGAGCCTATTGGGAAGGAGGCAATCGCAATGAGTTTGTGGTTTGTTTAGGGTTAGATGGCGATACTGTACGCTGGTGTCACGCATTCAGTTGGATGGACGAGCCTGTGCTCAGCGTAAAGGCAGAAGCCTACTTCCGTGAGCATGAGCAACTGGATCTCAGTGCCTTCTGCACTTGGCTGCAAGAGAATGTCAGCCTCTGGAAGCGCAAGGATTTCCGCGACTTCAACTACCTCTCTGTCTCCCTCAGCACCACACAGAATTACCTCCTTTTGGCTTTCACCCTCGCTGTGAATGTGGGTATAGCCGCAGTGATACTCCACAACTTTGGAGTTATTTAGCATAGACTAAAGATGCAGCGTCTTTCACCCTGAAGATGCTGCATCTTTTGTTCCTAAGACGCTGCATCTTTAGAAAGGGCTTTTCCAATGTCCATAACTAGGAACATTTATGCCCACAACTATGGTTATTTATTTTTCTAACTAGGAAAAAAAATTTTCCTAACTAGAAACGTATTTTTCCAGCGTTAAGAACATATTGTTCCTGTGCACAGAAAAAAGTGTTGGTGTGCACAGGCGCAAATCATAGGCTTGGTAGTAGCAAACCGTGGGTTTGCCGTAACCAACGAGGCACTTTGCCGTAACCTTGCTTACTTGCAATAGCCAATGCAACAGCCATGCTTCGATTTTAGTCTTCACACTTCACAGAGAGGGGTTAAGCGTCTGAACATCAAAGCGTAATGAGTGTGAAGTGTGGTCGCAAACACTTCACAAGACTTCACACTTTCCAATCATGAGTGTGAAGAGTGGTGAAGTGTCAAACGCAACACTTCACAGCAGTTATCTAATAAAAATCATACATTAACTCTCTCATTGTGAAGTGTGAAGACTTTTTTGAAGCATCTATAAAAGAACAGGCAGGAGCTATTGCCCCTGCCTGTCATTATAATCGTTACACTGGTATTAGAAGACATGCAATCCCAAGAATACCATGATACCGTTCATCAAGATCCAGAAGATAGCAAATGGCAAGGTCTTACGCATGATCTCACCATCCTGACCTTCCATATCGCAGGCAGCTGTAGCGATGGCGATGCTCTGTGGAGAGAGTAACTTACCACCCTCGGAACCAGCACAGTTGGCAGCAGCGAGCCAGTTGGTCTCATTACCAGACACACCAAAGAAGGTGCCATCATTCACCAAGCCAAGTTGTCCAGCAGCTGCTGCTTGCAGCTTACCAAAGAGGATATTGGCAGAAGTGGCACTACCCGTCACGAAGGTACCAATAGAACCAATCAATGGAGCGAAGAACGGATAAACTGGTCCTGTAAGAGCCACCAATCCTGTAGCGATGGCCAATGTCATGCCTGTATTGTTCATCAGCATGGCAAGTGCTACCAAACAGCAGATGGTGACAGCTGTCTTCTGCAGATTATAAGCCGTCTTGCAAAGCATCTTCATCAGTTTGCCAAAGCTGAGTCCCTGAATCATTCCACCAATCACAGCACCCAGGAAAATCATCAAGCCTGCATTCGACAGCCATCCAAAGGAGAAGGTATTACCCACCACAGGCATCGCAAACGAGGTGACGAGGGTGGACTTCAGCAAATCGCTGATAGGAGGCACTATCTTACTGGAAATCAAGATGAAGAAGATGATCAAGCCATAGACGCTCCAAGCCTTGAGTGTCTTAGTCAACCCAAAGGACTTCTTCTCTACCTTCACCTCATCAGCAGGACTCTCGTCGCGAATGAAGAGCTTGTTGTAGATAAGCATGGCGATGATGGCTGCCACAGAACCCAAGATAGCAGGAGTCTCAGGACCCAGGAAGTGTCCGCAGCAGAACTGCACGATGATAGAAAATGTACCCACAAAGAGCGCAATACTGATGTTCTTCAGTACTTTCTTACGATCTGTCATCATCAAGATGAGGAACGGGGTGATATAGAACATCAACGATAGCTGAAGGATGATAAAGGTAGCCACCTCACAAAGCATCTCTGGAGAAGCCGTACCATCAGCTACCTGATTGGCCAGCGTGGTAGCAGGCAAACCTACAGCACCAAAGCCCACGGCTACCGTATTGGCCACCAAACAGATCACAGCAGAGAACATGGGTTTGAAGCCCAATCCTATCAGGATGGCAGCAGGAATGGCCACTGCGGTTCCAAAACCAGCCATACCTTCGAGCACACCACCAAAACCCCACGTCAAGAGCAACACCACTAAACCCTTGTCGGAAGTAAGTTGGATGAACTGTGTCTTGATGGTCTCTATCTCCTTAGTTTCCACCAGCACATTGTAGCTGAAGATCGCACAGATAATGATCAGGATAATGGGGAAGCAGGCTTTGAGGAAACCTTCGATAACTGACCAGAAGGTGACACCAATAATAGATGATTCTGCATACTTCTCAGGAATAATGCCCAATGCTGGAGCTGCAAAGAGTGCTAATAGGATGGTTACAATCAGAGTGATGATAGCACTCTTGTAACCCGACATCTTAAAACCCATCATCAATGTGAAAAGCAAGATGATAGGAATTACCGAAATAATTGCTGCCATAGTTTATCAGATTTAAGGTGATATATCTTCATGCAAAGATACCATTTTTTATGTGAAAAACTAAGATTCTTTACAATAAATCATTATCTTTGCTAAAAATCTTATTACTATGAAAACAATGCCAAAGCAACAAGGGGCGAAGTTGGCAACTTACGCCCCATTCCTGGATGAATTACGACAGTTTATTCCTAAGGACCGCATCTATACTGATGAACTGAGGCGACTTGGTTGGGGTACGGATGCCAGTTTCTACAGACAAATCCCACAAGTAGTGGTTCGTAGTGATGGCGAAGAAGAACTCTCTCGCATCGTCAAGCTATGCAGCAAGTACGGCTTACCTTTCACTTTCCGCGCTGCAGGTACCTCTCTTTCTGGACAGAGCATCAGTGACTCTGTGCTCATTGTAGCAGGGAAACACTGGGAGAAATACGAGATAGGAACAAATCAAGACACCATTCGTCTGCAACCTGGTATCGTAGGGGCAAGGGTGAATGAGATTCTGAAACCTTACGGACGGGTGTTCCCTCCTGATCCTGCCAGCATTGGCAGTGCGATGGTGGGTGGCATCGTGTGCAACAATGCCTCGGGTATGAACTGTGGCGTACATGCCAACAGCGACCGTATGATGGTAAGTGCCCGCATCGTGCTGACGGATGGAACTATCCTGGATACTGGCGATGCACAGAGTCGTGAGGCATTTAAGAAATCGCATCCAGAATTCATCAAGAAGATTGAGGAACTGAGAGATAAGGTGAGGGCAGACAAGGAACTGGCCGACCGTATCCGCAAGAAATACAGCATCAAGAATGTGACGGGACTGAACCTGCGCCCATTGGTGGCTTATGACGACCCGTTCGACATCATCGCCCACTCGATGGTAGGTTCTGAGGGTACACTGGCCTTCCTCTCCGAAGTGACCATGAAGACGCTGAAGGACTATAAGTTCAAGGCTTCAGCCATGGTTTATTTCCTTACCATGAAGGAGAGCTGCGAGGCTGTAGTGGCCATGAAGAAGATGAAGGCAGGCGATGAGGACCTCGATATGAGCGCTGAAAACCTAGTGGTAAAGAGTGCTGAGATGCTGGATTATAAGTCTCTTAGCTCTGTAGACGACCCTGTGTATCTGCAATACCAGAAGGATGTTGATGCAGGGAAGATAGAAGGCGTGAAGCCTGGCGACTACCACAATCTGACGGCCATACTCACAGAGACCAAGGGCATTACCCACGAACAGTTGCTCGAAAAGATAGCGAGAATCCAAGAATGCTTGGGTCAATTCAGACTCTATATCCCAGCAGAATTTACAGAGGATCCTGCCATCTATGGCAAATACTGGGCCATCCGTTCGGGCATCTTCCCATCTGTCGGTGGCACACGTCCTATTGGCACTTCTTGTCTGATAGAAGACGTGGCGTTCCCTATCGAATGTCTGCCAGAGGCAACGGTGAAGTTGCAAAAACTCATTGCAGACCATGGTTACGACGATGCCTGCATCTATGGCCATGCCTTCGAAGGCAACTATCACTTCATCCTGAACCAAAGCTTCAAGAGCGACAGTGAGGTAGAGCGCTACGCAGAGATGATGCGCGACGTGGCTAAGTTGGTTGTGGAAGAGTATGATGGTTCGCTGAAGGCAGAACATGGCACTGGACGCAACATGGCTCCATTTGTGAAGTATGAGTGGCGCGACAAGGCTTATGAGGTGATGAAAGAACTGAAGGCCATCTTCGATCCAGAAGGACTGTTGAACCAAGGAGTTATCTTCAATGACGACCCAGAGTGCTTCATCAAGTGCCTGAAACCTTTGCCTGTGTTGGATTTCGATTTCGACAAGGTGCCTGATGGTGGTCACTACCTGCCTGACGGCGTTTCTACAGCTAAGGAAACCATCGAGGCTGTGAAACGTGCCAACAAGTGCATCGAGTGCGGCTTCTGCGAAGTAAACTGTATGTCGTGCGGACTGACCCTCTCTTCACGTATGCGCATCGCTGTGCAGCGTGAAATCAGGGAATTGGAACACACAGGGAATGATCCTGAGCGTCTGGCTACGCTGAAGAAGCAATATGTGTATTATGGCGACCAGACCTGTGCGACTGACGGTCTCTGCTCAACTTCCTGTCCGATGAAGATCAATACAGGAGAGTTGACGCACCTCATCCGCCAGATGGATATGCTGAAGAATAAGAACGGATATAAGATAGGAGAATTTGCGGCCAACCACATGGCAGGCATCAAGAGCGGCCTACGCGTGGTGCTGGATGTGGCCAACTTAGGACATACGGTCTTAGGTTCTTCTCTCATGACAGGTATCTGCAATGGTCTGAACAAAGCAGGTATGCCACTATGGACCATAGCCATGCCTCGCAAGAGAAAACAGCCTAAAAATTCTCAATTCTCAATTCTCAATTCTCAATTAAAAGTCGTTTATTTCCCAAGTTGCATCAATCAGACCATGGGACTCGCAAAGGGGGCACCTGTCAAGAATTCGCT
>JAEEGK010018870.1_pt1 | contig 14863 bp, 10 predicted proteins | sample 8958771 | NCBI WGS metagenome assembly JAEEGK01 (sample SAMN16246547, study PRJNA631951) | gut metagenome | biome: gut microbiome; feature: rumen; material: SC-attached | host: Bos | place: Iran: Karaj | collected 2018-10 | reverse complement strand
GGACGCATAGCTGAGCCTGCTGCCGAACGGTTGACGGAAAGCATTACCCGACACGGCATACACTCCGCACGAATGAAGACGGGCACCCCAGTCCGCATAGACAAACGGAGCGTACACTTTGAGGACATGAATCGCCAAGAGGGGGAGAACGACTACCATTGCTTCTCATATTTTCCGCCGGAAAAACCGGAGCTTCTGGATCATCGGGAATGTCAGGATAATCCGAAAAACAAGTCTGGACGTCCCCTACCCCAACTGCCTTGCTGGGAATGCTACACCAACCCGGAAGTTCACGAGACGCTGCGTTCCGGATTAGCCGAGTCTCCACTATACAATGGCCAGATACAGTCGATAGGTCCGCGCTATTGTCCTTCGATAGAGACAAAGCTGGTCACCTTCCCCGAGCGCGAACAGCACTTGCTATTCCTTGAGCCGGAAGGTACAGACACCAACGAAATGTACCTGAACGGATTTTCATCATCGCTGCCGATGGACGTTCAGATAGCTGCGCTGAAGCATATACCAGCATTGCGAGACGTGAAGGTTTACAGGCCAGGCTACGCCATAGAATACGACTTCTTCGACCCCACCCAGCTGAACCACTCGTTGGAATCAAAGATTATCGGTGGACTGTTTATGGCTGGTCAGGTAAACGGCACGACAGGCTACGAAGAAGCAGGAGGACAAGGAACGGTAGCGGGAATAAATGCGGCACTGAAGGCTGGTTCTGCTGGCTGTTGTGGCAAAGCAGCACACACAACGTTTGAGCCCAAGAGAGACGAGGCGTATATCGGCGTGCTCATCGACGATTTGGTAACAAAAGGCGTTGACGAGCCTTACAGGATGTTTACGTCAAGAGCCGAATATCGGATACTGTTAAGACAAGATGATGCCGATGCACGACTGACTGAAAAAGGTTATGAGTTGGGTATTGTGAAACGCGACCGGTATGACTGGTGGATGCAGAAGAAAGAACAAATTGAACGAATTGAAGCTTTCTGCAAGTCGTTTCCCATTAAACCGAAAGTGATCAACGGTGCATTGGAAGCACTGGGTTCTACCCCACTCGTCTATGGCTGTAAACTGGAAGACCTGGTGGCAAGACCCGAACTGAACTTCCAGAACCTGCAGGAGATTATTCCTGAACTAAAAGAAATACTGAACCAACCCACATCGCGGAAAGAGGAAATAGCCGAAGCCGCCGAAGTACATATTAAATATAAAGGATATATAGAACGCGAGAAGATGGTGGCTGACAAGATGCACCGTCTGGAGAATATCAAGATAAAAGGTAAGTTCGACTACCCCAACCTGACCGCTGTCTCAACGGAGGCACGCCAGAAACTTGAGAAGATTCAACCTGAAACATTGGCACAAGCCAGTCGCATTCCCGGAGTCAGTCCCAGCGATATCAATGCTATGCTGGTGTTGATGGGAAGGTGAGTGCATAGTTCATAGTGCATAGTTCATAGTTCATAGTGCATAGTTCATAGGGCATAGTTAAACATCAAACAACAGACATCAAACATCAGACATCATACAGTTTCACGTGAAACTATGTTTTGATATAATAACTGAATAACATATTAATTAAAACTAAAAATTATGAATAACGAAGTATTATTAAAGAACTTGAGATGCATTCCGGACTTTCCGAGGAAAGGAATTAATTTTAGAGATGTTACTACGCTGTACAAAAATGCGGAGTGCATGAAAATTATGCTCGATGAACTCTATGAACTCTACAAAGACAAAGGTATTACCAAAATAGTTGGTGTAGAGAGTCGTGGTTTTGTGATGGCTTCAGCATTAGCTGCAAAATTAGGATGTGGTGTAGTATTGGCTCGAAAGCCAGGTAAGTTGCCCGCAACTGTTATCAAACAATCATTTTCGAAGGAATATGGTGTAGATACTGTAGAGATGCACATCGATTCCATTGACCAAAACGATGTCGTGCTCATACATGATGATCTACTGGCAACAGGTGGAACTGCCTATGCAACTTACAAACTGGTGAAATTCTTTCATCCTAAACAAATCTACATGAACTTCATTATTGAAATCACAGATGAAGGGCTGCATGGAAGAGACTTATTTGAAGGACTTGTGGATATTACAACATTGATGAAGATATAAAGTTTCACGTGAAACAAAGGAATGAGAATTGACAATTGAGAATTGACAATTGAGAATTAAATGAGAAGTGAAGATGAGGAGAGGTTAGAACGGTTAAAGGCGATAGTAAGGGCTTTGCCTGAGAAACCAGGGAGCTATCAGTATTATGATGCTGAGGGCACCATCATCTATGTAGGTAAGGCGAAGAACCTGAAGGCAAGGGTATCGTCGTATTTCCACACGGAGGTGGACCGTTTCAAAACGAAAGTACTGGTATCAAAAATACATGATATCAGTTATACGGTAGTTAATACGGAAGAAGATGCCCTATTGCTGGAGAATGCACTCATTAAGAAATATAATCCACGCTATAACGTATTGCTGAAGGACGGAAAAACCTATCCGAGTATCTGTATCACCAAGGAATATCTGCCGCGTATCTTCCCTACCCGAACGATTAACAAGAAATGGGGTACTTATTATGGTCCCTATTCGCATGTTGGGAGTATGCATGCCGTATTGGAACTCATCAACAAACTCTATCAACCACGCCTTTGCAAACAACCCATTACAGAAGATGGTATAAAGAGTGGAAAATACCATGTCTGTCTGGATTATCACATCAAAAAATGTGCTGGACCATGCGTAGGAAAACAGTCGTGGGAAGACTACCAGAAGAACATCAACCAGGCACGGGAAATACTGAAAGGCAACACCAGGGAAGTGCTAAAAGCCCTAAAAGAAGAGATGCTCAATCTTTCAGAGCAACTGCGTTTCGAGGAAGCAGAAGAGGTGAAAAGACGCTATCTGCTGATAGACCAGTTTGTATCGAAAAGTGAGGTGGTCAGTCATACCATCAACAACGTGGATGTGCTGAGTATCACCAATGACGAGAAGGTGGCATTCATCAACTATATCCATGTGTCGAACGGTAGTATTAACCAGAGTTTCACGTTCGAATACAAGAAAAAACTGGATGAGACAGACGAAGAACTGCTGCAGCTCGGTATTGTAGAGATGCGAGAGCGATTCAAGAGCAATGCCAAAGAGATTATACTGCCACAAGAGATAGATTTAGACCTGGAAGGAGTAACGATTACCGTGCCCCAAAGAGGCGACAAAAAGACACTTTTAGACCTGTCACTGATGAATGGAAAACAATATAAATTCGACCGGTTGAAACAAGCAGAAAAGTTGAACCCTGAACAAAAGCAAGTAAGGTTGATGAAAGAGTTACAAGACCTGTTGCACCTGCCAAAAATGCCCTATCAGATAGAGTGTTTTGACAACTCAAATATCTCAGGTTCAGATGCCGTGGCAGCCTGTGTCGTATTCAAGAAAATGAAACCTTCGAAACAGGACTATCGGAAGTATAATATTAAGACAGTGGTAGGGCCTGACGACTATGCATCGATGAAGGAGGTAGTATGGCGGAGATACCACCGGCTGATAGAAGAACAGGAGCCCCTACCCGACCTCATTGTGGCAGATGGTGGTAAAGGACAAATGGAGGTGATCAGACAGGCAGTACAAGACGAGTTAGGACTGGATATACCCATTGCCGGACTCGCCAAGAATGACAGGCACCGCACCAACGAACTGCTGTATGGTTTCCCACCGAGAGTAATAGGCATAAAAGATACTTCGGAGCTGTTCAGGGTACTTACACAGTTGCAAGATGAAGTGCATCGGTTTGCCATCACTTTCCATCGTGAGAAGCGTTCTAAGCATGCTTTACACTCAGAGTTGGACGATATCAAGGGAATTGGTCCAAAAGCCAAGGAAAAGCTCTTAAAAGGCCTTAAAACAGTGAAAAATATCAAGGAAGCGAAGATAGAGCAACTGGCTGAGTTGATAGGACAGGCGAAGGCAGTGGTGATTTATCAGTATTTTCATGGGGAGGAAAATTTGGCAGAATCAGAATAAAGTAGTAACTTTGTCGGAAAAATAAACGAAGATGAGAGCGGTAATACAGAGAGTTCAGCATGCTGGAGTGAGGATTGTTAGCTGCGACACAGTCGCAGTTTACGAGAAAAAGGGGGCAGACGAAGCGAAGGCAGTAGAAAAAGACAAGAAGAGGGAGATTGGACAAGGGTTCCTGATACTACTGGGAGTATGTGAAGAGGACACGATGGAGGACGTGGAATGGCTCGTGAAGAAGATTGCAAATCTGCGCGTCTTTGATGACGAGAACCATGTGATGAACCGCTCTATCATCGATATCAAAGGTGAGGTGCTTGTGGTAAGCCAATTTACGCTGTATGCCAGTTATAAAAAAGGGAACAGACCCAGTTGGTTTAAGGCCGGCAGTCATGAACATTCCATTCCGCTCTATGAGGCGTTTTGTAAAACGATGGAGGAACAACTGGGTAAACCAGTTGGCACTGGGGAATTCGGTGCAGATATGAAGGTGGAACTGGTGAATGACGGGCCAGTGACTATCTGTATGGATACGAAGAATAAGGAGTGAATAAAAACCTCACCCCCTGCCCCTCTCCTAAGGCGAGGGGGGAGAGGAAAGAGGAGTGAAAAGTGAATAGTGAATAGGGATGAAGAGATATTTAAGAGAAATTGAAGTATCGGGGTTGATACTGGTAATCATTGGGATTATGAGCTCCTGGATATGGGGGAGTCAGTATGGTGGTTGGCTATGCGGCGTAGGTATGCTGCTATGGCTTATCACGTTTGTATATAAGGCCTTCCATTGGAATGAATATGCGAGGGAGAACAGGCAGAATATCATCATATTACTAATAGCAATTCTGATATTGTTTCTACAGATGATTATCAGACTAAATTGATAAGGAATATGGAACAAGACAACAAATATGAAAAGGCTCTTGCCCTTTACCAGACAGAGCTGAACGATCAAGAAGTACGCGAAGCAGTAAGGAAAATTATTGCAGAACGAGTGCATGAGAATGACACACCAGAGGTAAAGAAATTCCTGTTGGGCAGTGTAGAACTGACGACGCTGAAGACCACAGACTCAGAAGAGAGTGTGATGGCCTTTACGGAGAAAGTCAACCAGTTTGATGACGCCTACCCTGACCTACCCCATGTGGCAACCATCTGCGTATATCCAAATTTTGCGAAGACAGTAGCAGAGACGCTGGAGGTAGATGGAGTAGAAATCGCCTGTGTATCAGGCAGTTTCCCATCTTCACAGACATTTACAGAGATAAAGATAGCAGAAACAGCACTGGCCATCAAAGACGGAGCCACAGAGATAGATATGGTAATGCCGGTGGGAAAATTCCTAAGTGGTAATTACGAGGATGTAGCCGACGAGATAGCCGAGATGAAAGCTGTGTGTGGAGAGCACAAGATGAAAGTGATATTAGAAACCGGTTGTCTGAAGACCGCTTCGAATATCAAGAAAGCAGCCATCATAGCCATGTATGGTGGCGCAGACTATATCAAGACATCGACAGGAAAGGTAGAGCCGGCAGCTACGCCAGAGGCAGCCTATGTGATGTGTCAAGCTATAAAAGAATACTACGAAAAAACAGGTATTCAGATTGGTTTTAAGCCAGCTGGCGGACTAAACAGAGTGATGGATGCCCTCATCTATTACACCATCGTGAAGGAAGTGTTGGGCAACGAATGGCTCACCAACCAGTGGTTCCGACTGGGCACATCAAGATTGGCCAACCTATTGCTCAGTGAGGTATTAGGAAGGGAAGAGAAATTCTTCTAGTAATTGCGCTGAACAACGTAATCGACATAGGCTGCCAGGGCTTCCTTGACAGCCTTTTCTTTTACATTTTCCTCAATATATTTCTTGCAGAGACCACTGAACTCCTGCATCTTACGTTCCGCATATTCAATACCCCCATTCTGTTTGGTAAACTCCACCAAAACAGCTATCTCATCAAGATTAATCGTACCCGCCTTCACCTTACGTGCCAGGGTATGCATTGATTCAAAATCAGTGTTGTTGAGCGCATAGATAACAGGAAGCGTAAGTTTACCTTCCGCCATATCATTACCGGTAGGTTTACCAATTTCCTTAGAGTCGTAATAATCAAAAATATCATCACGAATCTGGAACATAATACCCAGTGTCTGACCAAATTTAGAAGCCTTTTCAATATCTTCATCAGAAGCCCCTGCAGAGATAGCACCTATAGCAGCACAAGCCTCGAAGAGGGCAGCAGTCTTCTGGTTGATGACCTGATAGTAAACCTCCTCACTAAACTCCTGATTCTGAATATTCGAGAGTTGTAGAATCTCGCCAGCAGCCAATGTACGTCCCAGTTCAGCAAGATACTGAATGATGCGCTGATTACAAGTAAAAGAAACACTCAGCAAAGCCGTAGAGAGGATGTAATCACCCACAAGAACAGCCACCTTATTATTATAAGAAGCATTGACAGAAGCCTGTCCGCGACGTTCCTCACTCTCATCCACCACATCATCGTGAACGAGAGAAGCCGTATGCAGCAGTTCCAATCCAACAGCCGCATGCTGCGTGACATCAGAGATAGCACCATAGTTCTTAGCCGTGAGCAGAATCAGCATAGGACGCATACGTTTGCCACCCCGTTGACGGATGTGAGTCAAGGCACTGGAAAGCAGTCCGTCATCATGCGACAAATTACGGTTGAATAACTCGATGAAATCATTCAAATCATTCTCGATTGGTTTTTTGATGAGTGATAGATAATCCATATACTACTAAAAATTTGATACAAAAATAGTGAAAATATCGGGATATTGGAAATTTTTTAGTAATTTTACGCAGAAAATATAAAAAGTTATGGATAAACTCTTCCTTTTAGACGCTTATGCGCTCATTTATCGCTCGTATTACGCCTTCATTAAGAATCCGCGTATCAACTCGAAAGGACTGAATACTTCAGCCATTGTAGGTTTTGTAAATACCCTGTATGAGGTGCTTACCAAGGAACATCCTACGCACCTGGGAGTAGCCTTCGATCCCCATGGACCCACGTTCCGATCGGAAGTCTATCCCGCTTATAAGGCACAGCGAGAAGCAACGCCGGAGGATATCAAAAAGGCAGTACCTATTATCAAAGACCTGTTGAAAGCATGGAACATACCCATTCTGCAGGTAGATGGTTACGAGGCAGATGACGTCATTGGCACCTTAGCTACCAAAGCCGGACAGGAGGGAGTGCAGACCTACATGCTGACCCCAGACAAAGACTACGGACAGTTAGTGACGAATAATGTATTCATTTTCCGTCCCCGTCACGGAGGAGGTTATGAGACGATGGGTCCAGAGGAAGTGAAGGCAAAATATACCATACCATCTACAGAGGCAGTGATAGATTTACTGGCACTGATGGGAGATTCGGCAGATAACTTCCCAGGCTGTCCCGGTGTGGGAGAGAAGACAGCCGTAAAACTAATCAATGAGTTTGGCACCATAGAAAACCTGATTAGCAAGACAGACGAATTGAAAGGAGCACTGAAGACAAAAATAGAAAGTCATATAGAAGACATCAAAATGTCAAAATTTCTGGCGACAATCAAAACAGATGTCCCCATCGAGTTACGTCTTGACGAATTGAAGATTTCAGAACCCAACCAAGAAGAACTTGGAAAACTCATGGACGAATTAGAGTTTAAGAGCCTGAAAAGTAAGATTCTTAAAAAGTCTGAAAATATTCAAAAACCTGTCAACGGACAACTCGATTTGTTTGCCGAATTTGCGCCCGAGGGGTCGAAAGAGCCAGAATTTTCAAATCTAGAGACGTTAAAAACGGTGGTTCACGACTATCAACTTATTGAAAATGAGGACGATTTACTAAAATTACGTGATTTTTTTCTTACAAAAGAAATTCTCAGTCTAGATACAGAAACCACATCGACCAATGCAATTGATGCAGAATTAGTAGGATTGAGCTTTGCCGTAAAGGAGCACCAGGCATTTTACGTTCCGATTCCCGAAAATCGGGAAGAGGCCCAAAAGCGAGTAGAGATTTTCAGGTCGGTCTATGAAAATGAGAAAATCTTAAAGATAGGTCAGAATTTGAAATACGACCTGGAAGTATTGCGCAACTATGACATTGAGTTAAAAGGTAAGATGTGGGACACGATGATAGCCCATTATCTCATCCAACCCGAGTTGCGACACAATATGGACTATATGGCAGAAATTTATCTGAACTATCAGACCATACATATTGACGAGTTGATAGGTGCGAAAGGTAAGAACCAGCGTTCGATGCGAGAACTCGATCCGAAGGAAGTGTATGAATATGCTGCTGAAGATGCCGACATCACATTACAACTGAAGAATAAGTTAGAGCCGGAACTGAAAAAGCAAGGAGCAGAAAAACTGTTTTATGAGATAGAAATGCCCCTGATGCCTGTATTGGCAGAGATGGAAATGACAGGAGTTTGCTTAGACACCGACTCGCTGGCAGAGACATCCAAGCAGTTGACCCAGCGCATGCTCGACATAGAGCAACGCATCTACGAACTGGCAGGAGAACATTTTAATATCGCTTCGCCGAAACAGGTGGGTGACATTCTCTTTGACAAACTCAAAATCATCGATAAAGCCAAGAAGACCAAGAAAGGACAGTATGTCACCAGTGAGGAAGTGCTGCAGCAGTTGCGCCATAAGCACGAGATAGTAGGTTTGATACTTGATCACAGAGGATTGAAGAAACTGCTGGGCACCTATATCGAAGCCCTGCCAAAGTTGATAAACCCCCGTACAGGACATATCCATACCTCTTTCAATCAGACCATTACAGCAACAGGACGCCTATCGTCGAGTGATCCTAATCTGCAGAATATTCCCATTCGCGGAGAGGACGGCAAAGAAATCAGAAAGGCTTTTATTCCCGAGCCAGGTTGCCTGTTTTTCTCAGCCGACTACAGTCAGATTGAGTTGCGCGTGATGGCCCATCTGTCACAAGACCCACAGATGATAGAAGTGTTCCGTGAGGGTAAGGATCTGCACGCTGCCACAGCAGCCAATATCTATAAAAAGCCTATAGAAGAGGTGACACGTGATGAGCGAACCAAGTCGAAGCGAGCCAACTTCGGTATCATTTACGGTATTACCGTCTTTGGTTTAGCAGAGCGACTGGACATACCTCGCGACGAGGCTAAGATGCTGATAGACGGCTATTTCGACACCTTCCCACAGGTACACGACTATATGGAGAAATCCAAAGAAGTGGCCCGTCAACAAGGGTATGTCACTACCCTATTCGGACGTCGTCGCTATTTGCCGGATATCAACTCAGCCAACAGTGTGGTACGTGGTTTTGCCGAGCGTAATGCCATCAATGCCCCGATTCAGGGCACTGCTGCAGATATCATCAAGGTGGCGATGATTCATATCTTCCAACGCTTCAAAACTGAAGGTATCAAGAGCAAGATGATTCTCCAGGTACATGATGAATTGAACTTCTCAGTCTATCCTGACGAGAAAGAAAAGGTGGAGCATATTGTATTGGAAGAGATGCAGAATGCCTACCAGATGGCCGTTCCCCTCGTCGCCGATTCCGGCTTCGGTGATAATTGGCTCGAGGCGCATTAGGAAAGTAAACTGAGGCATGCCTCAGTATAAAAAACGGAGGAAACAGAACGGAGGAAACAGAACAGAGGAAACAAAACAAAAACAATGGAGATGGAAACAAAAAACGGCAAGACCCCAGAGAGGAAATGGGAAATCTTTGCTGGCGAAAAGAAACCTTCCATGAAACGCCGTCTCTCTGGCCATGACTACAGCGATAGAGGTATCTATATGATTACAATGGCTGTCGAAGGACGAAAACCTTTGCTTGGCACTCTTACAGGCAACCCATCAGAGAAAGAAGGACCCAATATTCCCCATGTCATTCTATCTCCCTTGGGTGAAAAAGTAAAAGAATGCTGGTTTGCTATTCATAGTCTCCATCCTCAAATAGAGATTTTAAAACTCTGTATCATGCCAGATCACATACATTGCATCGTTTTTGTGCATGAAAAAATAGAGCAACATTTGGGACATGTTATTAATGGCTTCAAAACAGGATGCAGAAAGGCTGCCAAAGCGCTTCACGTCGTACAGCATACTGAGGCAGTGCCTCAGTTTACAAAACACCCCACTACCGGCCTCCTTTGGGAGCCTGGCTATAACGACCGCGTACTGCTTCATCGAGGCCAATTAGAGCGTATGTTTGCCTATCTAGACGACAACCCTCGACGTCTGCTCTTGAAACGCCAACACCCAGAATACTTCACACGCCTTGGTACTATGGCTGTTGCAGGCATCCAAATGCAAGCCATAGGAAACCGTTTCCTTCTTGACAACCCTGTGAAACTACAGGTACAATGCTCTCGTCGTCTCACTCCTGAAGAAATAGAGCAAAAGAAAGCCACCATACTCTATCAAGCCAACGACCAGGGAGCTATTCTCGTTTCACCCTGCATCAGTCCTGGCGAACAGCAAATAGCGACAGCTGCCCTCACTGAACATATTCCTCTTATTGTGCTGTTACTTAAAGGGTTTTCTCCGTTTTTCAAGCCTCAACCCAAATACCTTGAAGCCTGTACTGAAGGGCGTCTGCTCATGCTTTCTCCCTACCCTTGGCAGAACGAAAAAATAACAAATATGCGTCAGCGATGTCTACAATTAAATGACATTGCCGCTGAAATATGCAAATTATCTAACGAAGGATGAGTGTTTCCGCAAATTTATAGATAATAATTCCTGCAGTTACTGAGACATTCATAGAGTGTTTGGTACCCAGTTGAGGTATCTCTAAACAGCCATCTGAGGCATCTACCACTTCTTGGTGGACACCTTTTACTTCATTACCCAACACTACAGCGTATTTCTGGCCTCGTTGAGGCACGAATGTCTGCAGTTTGGTACTATGTTCCACTTGCTCGACTGAAAAGACCGTATAGCCCAGTTTTTTCAATTCTTCTACTGCTTCCAGGGCTGTTGGGAAGTATTTCCAATCAACACTCTCCTCAGCACCCAAGGCTGTCTTATGGATTTCAGTGGATGGAGGAGTTTGGCAAATACCACAAAGCCAGACAGCTTCCACACGAAAAGAATCAGAAGTACGAAACACACTACCAATGTTGTACATAGACCTGACATCGTCCAACACCACTATCAGTGGTAATTTCTCAGCCTTCTGGTATTCTTCTACCGTCAGGCGTTTCATTTCTATGGTACGTACCTTTCTCATGTGTCTTTGACTTTATATATGTGCAAAGTTACGACTTTTTATCCAAAAAGCTTTTAAAGTTAAGAAATTATTGTTATTTTTGCAGTCAACTATATGACTTATTATTAACATAAAAACACTGAACGATGAAGAGAAAACTCGTAATGTATGCGTTGTTGCTTGTTGCAGCAATTGTGCAGGCACAGACTGCCAGACAGTTTACCATTAATCTGACAGACGATGGTGAGGCCAATATGGTATGTTTTCTGGCTGACAACCCAACAGGAAGAGCCATTGTAGGTATTCCAGGTGGTGGCTATTCTATGTTGTCGAACACCCATGAGGGAACATTGGCACATGACTGGTTGAACCAGCAAGGTATCTCCTACTTCGTGGTCAACTACCGTTTGCCAAAGGGTGACAGAAGTATTCCCATTGGTGACGTAGAGAAAGGTATCCGTATCATCCGCGACTCAGCTGATGTCTGGAATATCAATCCCAACGATTTAGGTATTATGGGTTTCTCGGCTGGAGGTCATCTGGCATCCGTCATCTCTACCCTCTCCGACTTCGATGTGCGTCCAAACTTCAGCATCCTGTTCTATCCCGTCATATCGATGGATGTTCCCAGGTCGCACAAGTGGTCGTGTATCAATTTCCTGGGTGAGGAAGGCCATAAGGATCGTAACCTGATAGACAAGTATTCTACCAATAATGCAGTGCAGCGACACCTGACACCTCCAGCTGTCATCATTACCGCCAGTGACGACCCACTGGTCAATCCTGTTACCAATGGTTTGGAGTATTACAAAGCAATGCATGACGCAGGTAACGAGTGCTCGATGTTTATCTATCCTACAGGTAGTCATGGGTTTGGTTTTGGACATTGGTTTAAATACCATGATCAGTTGCTGACAGATTTAGGTAATTGGCTGAACAACCGTCCGGCACCCAAGAAGAATGTTATAAAGGTGGCTTGTATTGGTAACAGCATTACCGATGGTCACGGCATTGACTTTGCACCTGCTAACGGTTATCCTGCCCAGTTGCAGAAACTGTTAGGCAACGATTACTGGGTGAAGAACTTTGGGGTAGGCGGACGTACGATGCTGAACAAAGGCGATTATCCCTATATGAACGAACAAGCCTGGAAAGATGCTGTAGCCTTTAAGCCAGATATCGTCATCATCAAACTTGGTACCAATGACTCTAAACCTCAGAACTGGCAGTATAAAGAAGAATTCAAACAAGATCTGCAGCAGATGATTACCACGCTGCGGCCTGATCTGGCACAGTCTGCCAATAAGAAAAAGACAAAGAAGAATAAGAAGGCAGTTATAGAGAATAAGAATGCAAAGATTATTCTCTGTACACCTATTCCTGCCTTGAAGTCGTCTTGGGATATCAATAATACCATCATTGAAAACGAAATTATTCCTATACAAAAGGAAACAGCAAAAGAATATCATCTGCAGATTATTGACCTATATACATTATTTGGTACAGACCCGAAGAACCTGCTTGACGATGGTATTCATCCCAATATGAACGGTGCAAAGAAAATGACACAGATTATTGCTGATGCAATCAAACAGTAAGTGTTGATAACTGTGTGGAAAACCTGTGGATAACGTGTGAATTATCCGCAGGTTTTCATTTTGTCCATCGCCAATATGTGAATAAAAAGAATAATTAACACGTTTATACATCACTTTTCCACCATTTTTTTCTTGAAAAAGATATAAACTTATTAATTTTGCACCAAAATAGGGATGTGTGGATAAACTACTTATCTGATTTAAAATCAATAAGAAAATATCAACAAGTACTGTGGAATGCGGCTTATAATGAGTGGATAAAGAAATATGCAAGAAAAAGAAAGAAAAGTTTTGCACTTATCAACACCACATCATAATACATCATTTCTATTTTAAAGAAAAAATAAAAAGAAATAAAATAATAATGTCATGTTGAAAACTGAGTGGATTAAACAAGGATTTATAGACGAGCCAGTAACAGAAGGTACTGACTTAAAGGCTGAGATTCGTCGATTGGCAAAAGAAAAAGGAGCTATTATCCTGGCCCATTATTATACCATAGGTGATATACAAGATATAGCCGACTTTGTAGGCGATTCGTTGGCTTTGGCCCGTAAGGCTGCAGAGACAGATGCAAAGATGATGGTGATGTGTGGTGTACACTTCATGGCAGAAACCTGTAAGCTGTTGTCGCCAGATAAGACAGTGCTTTGTCCTGATTTGAATGCCGGTTGTTCGTTGGCAGACAGTTGCAAGGCAGAAGATCTGAAGAAATACAAAGAAGAGCATCCCGGTTATCAGGTAATTTCGTACGTGAATACCACAGCAGCTGTTAAGGCATTGACAGATGTAGTAGTCACCAGTGGTAATGCCAAGAAAGTAGTAGATCAGTTGCCTGCAGGAGATAAGTATATTTTCGGACCTGATTATAATTTAGGTAATTATATCAATGAAGTGACAGGCAGGAAGATGCTGTTATGGAATGGTGGATGCCATGTACATGAGCGTTTTTCGGTAGATGGGATTTTGGCGTTGAAGAAACGGTATCCCGAGGCTATCGTTATGGCACATCTCGAGTGTCGAGGTCCCGTTTTGGCATTGGCAGATGTCAAGGGAAGTACAGCAGATATGCTGAAGTATGCACGACAGAATCGTGCAACACAATTTATAGTGGCCACAGAGGCCGGTATTCTGCACGAGATGCAGCGAAACTGTCCTGACAAGGAATTTATCCCCGTGCCTCCAGAAATCAGCGAGAGCGGCCTGGAATGCAGTTGTAACGAGTGTCAGTATATGAAGATGAACACCCTCTTGAAGATTTATAACTGTCTGAAATACGAATGGCCCAATGTTGAGGTAGATCCAGAGATAGCAAAAGACGCTGTGAAACCTATAGAGAAAATGCTGGAGTTGAGTTAAGCTCCAGCATTCTTTTATTTTATGAATACCTTTATTGTTTTTCCATTTGCATTCTTCAATATATTTAAATTCTTTTTTTTAGGTTTATACTGTTTCATTCCATTGAGATTATAATAGGTATTATGAGTATTATTAATACCTGTCTTATTGATCGATATATTTGTTGATTTTTCTATGAGTTGTATATTTTGATCAAGCAGGTCAATATGATTCTGAAGCCAGTTATATATTAGTTGAATATCCTCATTGACTGTTGAATAGTGATAATCAAATCTTTCATTATATAAAGCTCTTGAAATATCTAAAGCTTTAGCTTCATCACTATTAGGATATTCGTTTAAGAAGTCATACAGTTTATTGACGATTTCTTTTTTCTTATCATTCCAAAGCGTAATATATGTAGTGGCGAAAATCCGATTACTGCTATTGAAAAGCGCATAAAAGTATTCGTTTTCCTGAGTATGTAATAACGAAAAACTACCCGGTGTAATATCGTAACTGGAGTCAAAATCCCATACACATGGCAATTGTAATTGACTGTTATCTGTATTATCATATTTCTTTATAAACATATTAGAACCCCATGAGTCCCGTGTACCTATTATGTCATGTACAAGTATCCATTTGGCAAAAGACATG
>JAEEGK010018866.1_pt1 | contig 14864 bp, 14 predicted proteins | sample 8958771 | NCBI WGS metagenome assembly JAEEGK01 (sample SAMN16246547, study PRJNA631951) | gut metagenome | biome: gut microbiome; feature: rumen; material: SC-attached | host: Bos | place: Iran: Karaj | collected 2018-10 | reverse complement strand
CATAGAAGGGTACTGAAATGTTGCATTGTTGCAAATTGCATGAAGATTTTAGACATATGATTTTTACTATAGGACTACTTAAAGTAATACTATATAATATATATTATAATATATTAATATATAGATACCTATAAATATAATATATATAAAAATATACATTATATTCCTCATTTTCTCCCCTACACAATATGCAAAAAAGCTGACGCAATTTGCAACGTTGCAACGTTTTGCGCTTTGAGGGAGAAAAATGCCTGGAGGTAGGATGCAATTTTTTCTGCACCGTTTTATCGTAAGGAAAAGAATAATTGCATAATAACTTTCGATTATTTGCCTGATCCTCTCTTTGCAGATGTTGCTCATGAACATAACAGCAATACAGCCGTGATACATCGCAAGTTCGAAATAGGCTACAATCGAGCGGACATTTTAATGGAACAATTAGAGAAGGCAGGCATAGTCGCCCAGCAAGAGACTCTAATCCGCATGAGGTGTTAATAAAGAAGAGGAATTAATGCGTGTAAAAATATGACTTCGACGTCAAGAGCATGACAGAATGCTTGTAGATATAAAATCAGGAGGCAAACACATTTCTCTGCATTTGCCTCCTGATCAATTATTGTGGATTATCCTTTCAGGAATTGACTTGGAAGGATAAAACTCTACTCCTGTGTCACTCCATTGCCTGCGAAGGTCAGATTCATGGCAAACTCATTGTTTGGTCCAAAGTAGATGCTCATCAAGGTGATGACCAACTTCTGGCTGGTGACAGTTGTTTCCATGTAGACATTGCTAACCTCATAGGTGGTGCCGTTGACGGTCAGAGAACCTTCTGCAGAGGTGTTATCGCCTACGTCCAACGTGGTGTTGTTGGAAGTTGCAGCCATGTTGAGATTGTAGAAATTGATGGCTGACATGGTGGCGCCGTTCACGGTCATTCCTGGTACAGTCATGTTGGCAACAGTATTGTTGACAGTAACGCTAAAGGTGCCGTTGAACTTGCTGGGTGTGGCATTTCCATATTGGTATTGTCCGTCGCTCTGCATGATCAACTCCTGTGCTGTGCCTGATCCTGTGAAGGTGTAGGTGGTGCCTTGCTGTCCAACCAGATTGGTAATCAGGATGGTAATCAATTCGGTGATGGTTTCGCTGTCGCAGGACACGTTAACGAGACCCATGCTTAGAATGCAAAGGCTGAGGATTGCTTTTCTGAAGATCTTTCTCATAGTTTTCTAATTTGTTTATTGGGTTGTTGATAAATCTTGTTGGTAATCTCTTTTGCTGTTTCGCGACGTTTGGAATCTCAGATGCTGATGTCTTATCTTATCGGATTTCTATTTCCTCGGCCATGTCTATTTCTTCTCCGTTGGCATCGTAGAACTTGTACTCCAGAAATGCGAGACTCTGGTTGGGAACGACACTAATGCCGAATCCGTAGGTAAATTGCCAGCGCCGCTTGATGGAGATAAAGCCTTGGTTAAGATAAGCGGCCACATAGGGATGGACGTGCAAAGTGAATTTGTGGATATCCAGTTTGTTGACCAGCAGTTGTATCTTTCCGGAGAGGACTTTATCGAAGAGGAAGCTGCTCTTGATGGTTCCTTTTCCATGACAGGTGGGACATGTCTCGTCGACTTTGACTTCCATGACGGGGCGCACACGCTGACGTGTTATCTGCATCAAGCCGAACTTGCTTAGGGGAAGGATATTGTGTCGCGCACGGTCACGCTTCATGTTCTCCACCATGTGCTCGTAGAGTTTCTGCCGATCCTCAGCCAGTTTCATGTCGATGAAATCCACCACGATGATGCCACCCATATCTCTCAGTCGCATCTGGCGTGCAAGTTCATCGGCTGCTCCCAAATTGACTTCCAGCGCATTGGCTTCCTGTCCGTCTGCTTTTGATCTGTTTCCGCTGTTTACATCCACCACATGCAGGGCTTCTGTGTGTTGTATAATAAGGTATGCTCCATGCTTGAAGCTTACTGTCTGTCCGAAGTTGGACTTTATCTGGCGAGTGATGTCGAAGTTGTCGAAGATGGGCAGTTTGCCGCTGTAGAGCTTGACAACCTTTGTGCACTCAGGAGCGATGATGCTGACGTAGTCGCGAACCTCGTTGAAGACATCCTCGCGATTCACATAGATGTTTTCGAAACTTGGGTTGAAGAGATCGCGCAGCATGCCTACGGTTCGGCTGGTCTCCTCGTAAACCAGAGTGGGCAGCTCTTTAGCCTTCATGACGCGTGTCAGAGTGTCTTCCCAGCGCTTGGACAGCATTTTCATCTCTGCGTCCAACTCTGCCACACGTTTGCCCTCAGCGACAGTCCTGACGATGATGCCGCAGTTCTTGGGTTTGACGCTCTGTATGATTTGTTTCAGACGTGCCCGTTCGCTGTTGCTCTTGATTTTGGTGGAGACGGACACTTTGTCGCCAAAGGGAACCATGACCAGGTAACGGCCTGGAAAGGAAATGTCGCACGTGATGCGTGGCCCCTTGGTACTAATCGGTTCTTTTACTATTTGTACGAGAACTTCCTGTCCTGACTTGAGGACATACTGCACGCTGCCTTCCTTTTCCAAAATAGGTTGGACAGTTGCCTTTTCGAATGGGGCGAGGTTCTTCTTGTCGGAAAGTACGCGATGAAGGTACTTGTTGTATGAATTGAACTGTTCCCCTAAATCCTGATAATGAAGAAATGCATCACGTTCGTGTCCAATGTTCACGAAACATGCATTCAAGCCCGGCATCAGTTTCCTGACCTTGGCAAGATACACGTTTCCCACGTTGAACGAGGCACTCTGTTCCTCATCCTGATATTCCACAAGCCTTTTATCCTCAGTGAGGGCTATGGATATCTTGTGTGGTTGAACGTCAACAAATATTTCGCTTGTCATTTCTTGTTTGAATGTTGACTAATCTGAATAAAAAAAATTCTCGGTGACTAACCTCGACAAAAGGAAGTCACCGAGCAGTTCTTTTTTCTGAGAAGTGATCCTACTTGCTCTTATGCCTATTCTTTCTCAGTCTTTTTTTACGCTTGTGAGTAGACATCTTATGTCTCTTATGCTTCTTTCCGTTTGGCATAATTGTACTGTTTACGGGTTAATACTATTATTATAATTCAACTTTTCGAAGTGCAAAAATACAATTTTTATCCTAAAATGTAAAGGATGGAGTGTTTTTTTTGTTGAAAATAATGATTTTCCATGTTCATATTCCACATAAATGGTTAAATTTGCATGTTATGGTAGTCATTACTCAGGGATAAATGAACGAAATCTTCGCGCGAGGAATTGAAAAGTGGTACTCTCAACATGGCAGACATTTGCCGTGGCGCGAGTCTCGTAATCCTTATTTTATATGGATATCCGAGATTATCCTCCAGCAGACCCGTGTAGCGCAAGGCATGGATTATTACCATCGTTTTCTTGAGAAGTTTCCAACTGTGGAGGCTTTGGCGGCTGCCAGTGAGGATGAAGTGTTGCGAATGTGGCAGGGATTGGGTTATTACAGTCGTGCAAGAAACTTGCATGCAGCCTCCAAGCAGATCGTAGAAATGGGTCATTTCCCAGACACTTACGAGTCGATTCGCAGCTTGCGTGGAGTGGGGGACTATACGGCTGCAGCTATTGCCAGCATCTCGTTTGGCTTGCCTTGCGCTGTGCTCGATGGTAATGTGTATCGTGTGTTGAGTCGATATCTGGGCCAGGAAACACCCATTGATACGACCGCAGGTCAGAAATTGTTTCGTGCATTGGCTGACGAGATGCTCGACCCCATCCATCCTGCGCTTTACAATCAAGCCATCATGGACTTTGGCGCCTTGCAATGTACGCCCCAGAATCCGCTCTGCCTGTATTGTCCTCTGAATGAAAGTTGTGCAGCTCTGGCTACAGGTAAAGTCGACACGCTTCCTGTCAAGATACACAAAACGAAAGTTCGTGACCGCTATTTCTCCTATTTGTATATTGAGACGATTAGCGGCGAGGTGTTGATTCAGCGTCGGGATGCAGGCGACATTTGGGAAGGATTGTATCAGCTGCCTCTGTTGGAATCATTGGATGGACCGGTTTCTGCTGATGAAATGGAGAAAAAGTATCCTGGATGCAAATTGCTGGTTCAGGGAATGACTCATCAGTTGAGTCATCAGTTGCTTCATGCAGATTGCTATCATATCATCGTGTCAGATAGTTCCTCACGAAATCTTCCCAAAGGCCAATGGGTGAAACGCGATGAATTGGAGAATTTCGCTATGCCAAAGTTGCTTCTTCGCATATTGGAGAAGGTCTTTTCTGAAATTTATTCCGAATAGTTATGCGGTTCTAAATTAACGTGAGTTCGACGAAATTGATTCAAAACAGAGTAAGCTGATTATCAAACACTCTGACCACCTGTATTGATGGTTTCTTGGGGAAGTAGCAGTAGGCAGCAACAGCTCCCAACAGGTTGACAGCGAAGTTGCAGACTGACCTGTGTCTTGAGTGTTCAATCTGTGCGATGTTCTTGAGCTCGTCGTTGACACTTTCAATAATCGCTCTCTTGCGCAGCAGCACCTTGTCCGAGACACTCATCAGAGCACCTTTCATATTGCTCTTTAGCTTTGTGATGAGCTGTATGCCATCCACGAAGAGCCTCTGGAAGAGATTCTTGCTGATATACCCCTTGTCTGCCACAAGCTTGTCGAATATCATCTCGATGAATCTCTTGTTCTCCAGAGGTTTCCTGTCATCCACATCGCCAGGCGTAACCATGAAGTTCAGCAATTCGCCTCTCTCGTTACAGATCAGGTGCAGTTTGAAACCGAAAAACCATCCCATCGAGCACTTGCCTCTGGCTGCAAAACCTTTGAAAGTCTTATGGATATGGATGCGCTGGTTCTTGCACACACGCAGAGGCGTGGAGTCAACGAAACTGATGCCGGTGCATTTTCCCAGAAGTACCTTCTTGATAAAGATGGTGAGCGGTATGACCGCCTCCTTCTCCAGTTCCACGAAGCGGTTGTAGGAGACAACCTGCGGGAACAGGTGGCGAAGGTTCACGCAGACCTCATTCAGATAGAAATGCTTCAGGCAACGGTAGCCAGAATTGTGGAACAGTATCATAATGGTCATAATCTCGGGAACAGAGAGCCTTCCCGCCCTATGGTAAGACCTCTTTCCCGATATTTTGGGGGCATTGAGACTATATTTGTCTAACATACGGCAAAAAACTTTGTGAAATTCGTCTGCCATAAAGAAAATTTCTGTAACTTTGTCTTCGGTGAACATAGCGATTATTGTTTGTACTACTTTGTAATTGAGCACTACAAAGGTACAACAATTTTCGCTAATCACCAAATATACAGGCAATTATATTTCGTCGAACTCACGTTAAATTAATTGTATTAACTTTGCAGGAAATTAATGGTTTGATATTATGAATAAGGTAATGCTGATAGGCAATGTGGGAAGGGATCCTGAAATAAGATATGTCGATGCAGGCGTATGTGTGGCCAGTCTGGTACTTGCTACTACCGAACGTGGCTATAAGCTGCAGAATGGTACGGAAGTGCCTGACAGAACAGAATGGCACAACATCGTGTTATGGCGCGGATTGGCTGAGACTGTTGAGAAGTATGTGAAGAAAGGCGATAAACTCTACCTTGAAGGCAAGATACATACTCGTAGCTATGACGACCGCAACGGCGTGAAACGATATGTGACAGAAATTTGGGCCGACGCGATGGAGATGCTTACACCCAAGCAAGTTTCGCAACCCCAGCCCGAACAGCCTCAACAATCTGCCTCAACGGAGCAAACAGAGGAGAAACTCCCTTTCTAACGGATGGAAGAAATACTGAATTCGTTCTGTAGTATCAGCTTTCAGCAACCAACGCTCGGAGCATACATTGCTCTGGTGATATCGTGTGTCTTGCTGATTTGCTCAGGTTTCATTTCTGCTTCAGAGATAGCATTCTTCAGTTTGTCTCCTGCAGACCTGAGTGCCATCGAGGAAGAGAAAGTAATTGCTGATACGAAGATACTGAAATTGCGTGCTGACAGCGAGCGACTTTTGGCAACCATCCTGATATGCAACAATCTGGTGAATATTGCCATCATCACTCTGCTTAATTATTTCTTTATAAAAACGGTTGTGTTCGGAAATGCAGTTTGGCTGGAATTCCTCTTCATGACTGTTATCCTGACTTTTTTGCTTTTACTGTTTGGCGAGATAATTCCCAAAATCTATAGTGCGCAGCATTCCCTATCGTTTTGTCGCCATGTGGCTCCTGTCCTGTTGGTGTTGAATAATTTCTGGCGTCCTTTGAGTAAAATTCTAATCAAGAGTAAAGCTTTTACGGAGCATATCGTGAGCCACGAGGAACAAAGTCTGACTGTAGATGACCTGGAAAAAGCAATGGAACTCACTGACCAGAAGGACATTGCAGATGAAAGTCAAATGCTGCAAGGAATCATCCGTTTTGGCGGTGAAATGGCACGTGAGGTGATGACGAGTCGAATGGATATGGTGGATCTGGACATCAAGATGCCTTACTCTGAGGTCCTGAAATGTATCATCGAGAACAACTACAGTCGTATCCCTGTTTATCAAGGTACGGAAGACAACATCAAGGGTGTTCTATACATTAAAGACTTGCTGCCTCATCTGAACAAACCAGCAAATTTCCGTTGGCAGAGCTTGATACGTCCTCCATATTTCGTTCCTGAGACCAAGATGATAGACGATCTGTTGCGTGACTTCCAAGCCAACAAGGTGCATATCGCCATTGTGGTGGACGAATTTGGAGGTACCAGCGGCATCGTCACGATGGAGGACATTATCGAGGAGATTGTTGGAGAAATCAACGACGAATACGACGACGAGGAGAAACCCTATCAGCGCCTAAATCAGAACACTTATGTCTTTGAGGCAAAGACCCTACTGACAGACTTCATGAAGATCATGAAGGTGGATGATGATTATTTCGAGCAGGTTGAGGGAGAAGCTGATACTTTGGCAGGCCTCTTATTGGAGATAAAGGGTGATTTCCCTGAACTTCACGAAAAGATAACGTATCGTAAGTTCACCTTTGATGTGTTGGAGTTGGATGAGCGACGTATTGTAAAGATGAAGGTTATCGTGAAGAATTAATGCTTCAGAGCTTCCAATAGTTCATCCAGCGCTGCATCAGGATCTTTCTTTTCATCCAACAGACTTACAAACTTACTTCCAATGATGGCTCCTGCAGCATTGGCTTGGGCAGATTGGAGTGTCTGCTTGTTGCTTATGCCAAATCCTATCATGCGGGGATGCAGAAGATTCATCTGGTTCACCTTGTTGAAATATGCTTGCTTGGCAGCATTGAACTCTTTTTGCACACCTGTGATTGCAGCAGAACTGACCATATAGATGAACCCGTCGGTGTTTTGATCGATGAAACGGATGCGTTCGTCGCTCGTCTCAGGAGTAATGAGCATGATCACGCGTATGTCATATTTGTCAGCAATGGGCCTCACCTGTTGGGTATAGTCTCGGAAAGGCAAGTCAGGAATGATGACTCCGTCTACTCCAACCTCCGTGCAGCGTTTGAAGAAAGCTTCGTATCCATATTGATAGATGGGATTCATGTAGCCCATAAGGATCAGGGGGAGAGTAACACCTTGGTTGCGGATGCCATCCAATTGACTGAAAAGCTTGCGCAGGCTCATGCCATTCCGCAAAGCTTTTGTAGCAGCATCCTGAATGACAGGACCATCAGCCATCGGGTCGCTAAAAGGGATTCCCACTTCGATGAAATCAATACCTTTCCGTTGGATCGCTTTGATAATGTCAACTGTATTTTCTAAAGTTGGATGACCTGCACAGAAATACAGAGATAGTAGTCCCTGATTCTTTTCCTGAAACAATTTGTTTATCCTATTCATGACTTCTGATTTGTTTAATAAACTGTGTGATAGCCTCCACATTCTTCATCGCAGGGGCTTCCTCAAAACGAGAATTGATGTCGATTCCTATCCACATCGGGTGATGCCAGGCAAGGAGTCGATCCACATCTTCTGGGCCGATTCCACCTGCCAACAAAAAGGGAATATTGCCTTGATAATGATTTAATATATCCCAATTGAACTGTTCGCCGGAACCACCTATGCTTTTGCATTTTGTGTCGAAAAGTAACATGTCGGCAACGCTTTCATATTGCGTCCACGTTTCTATGTCATCTATAGTATTTACACTGATAGCCTTTATGATAGGCAGTCCTGTTTCATTCTTAACTTTAATACAGAATTGAGGATCTTCTTTCCCATGCAGTTGGATGCAGTTTAGTTGTAGTTCATTTGTTTTTCTTACCACATATTCCGAACTGGGATTGACGAAAACGCCCACCCGTATGCATTGTGGCAGATAGGTTGGCACCTCGTCCACATAGCGACAACTGTTTTCCCAGCAGATGAATCCCATCATGTCAGGCCCTGCCTTTTCTATTGCGCGTATGTTTTTGGGGGCGCGCATCCCACACACCTTTATTTTAATTCCTCAATAAATTCTTTGAGAGCTAAACCTGGATTGGCAGCTTTCATGAAATGTTCACCCATCAGGAATCCACGGAATCCTGCTTTACGGAGTTGTTTGATTGTCTCAGGATTGCTTATCCCGCTTTCGCTCACGTGTACTTTCTCCTTAGGCAATCGGTCAGCCAATGCAAAGGAATTCTGCACGTCAGTATGAAAGGTTCCCAGATTGCGGTTGTTGATTCCCAGCATGTCCACGTCAAGTTCAGCATAATCCAGCTCTTCCACAGAATGCATCTCCAGCAAGACCTCTAGTCCCAATTGGTGTGCTGTATAGGCAAGTGATTTTGCCTGTTCAACAGCAAGATTGGCAGCAATCAACAACACAGCGTCAGCTCCGATGCGTCGAGCTTGAAACAGTTGGTATTCGTCTATAATGAAATCCTTTCTTAAGATAGGGATGTTTACGGTAGGACGGGATTTTTTAATGAAATCCAAGTTCCCGCCAAAAAACTTCTCGTCAGTGAGGATGCTTATTGCTGATGCTCCATTCTGGGCATAACTTGCAGGAATCACATCGGCCCGTCCTTCTTCTTTAATCCATCCTTTGCTGGGACTTTTTCGTTTGAATTCAGCAATGATGCCATACGACGAATTCTCCAGAGATTCATGCATGCTGTGCTGCTCTATGCCGTTACTCATTATGCGGTCCACGATAGCATACAGTTCTTTGGCTGGCAGATCATACTTCTGCTGCTCCAACTCCTTGCGTTTCCACGCAATTATTTCTTCGAGTATATCTTTCATGAATTGATTTCCAGAAATTTCTTGAAGCACGCAAGTGCTTTACCGCTTTCCAAACTCTCACGGGCGATTTCTACTGTTTCTTGAATAGGCTTGTTGGGTTCAATGATACCAATACCACATGCCGCATTGGCAATGATGACGTTGCGTTGAGCTTGTGAAGCAGTACCATCCAATACACTATCGAAAATCTTCATGGCATCCTCAGGTGTATCACCGCCATAGATGTCATCAGGTTTCACATATCCTAAACCCATTTCAAGTGGAGTGTAGACTTTCTCGAAGTTGCGGCATGTGATCTTGAATCCACTTGTAAGAGATATCTCGTCGTATCCATCATAGGACGTGATGACACCATAGTTGTCACCAATCTTCTGGTGGATACTGGTGTAGAGACGGAGTTGACTTTGGTTGGCAGTTCCGTGAAGGGAGTTCTTTGGATGACAGGGGTTCACCAACGGCCCAAGCAGATTGAAACATGTGGGAATGCTCAATCCCTTGCGTGTGGGACCTACATACTTCATTCCGTATGCAAAGAGTGGGGCATGGAAATAGCAGATGCCAGCCTCATCGAGAGATTTACGCAGGATCTTCTCATCGTCAGTAAACTTCACGCCATGAAGTTGCAGGACATTGCTTGCACCAGAGACAGAAGAACTGCTCCCATTGCCGTGCTTGGTCACTTTATATCCAGCCCCAGCCACAACAAAGCAGGAACATGTGCTGATGTTGAAGGAATTCTTTCCGTCTCCACCTGTACCTACGATGTCCAGGGTATTGTAGTCTTCCAGATTGATGTATTTACCTGTTTCCAGTAGACCATCTCGGAAACCAAGGATTTCATCCACTGTGACACCTCGCGACTGGATAGCCATCAGCATGGCAGCTATTTGACACTCGTTGTATGCTTCCTTTGTGATGCCAATCATGATGTCGTGTGTTTCCTCACGTGTCAATGTGGCACCATCAATCATTTTCAACAGATACTTTTTCATTTCTCCAACCAGTTTTTAATGATGATTTTTCCATTAGGAGTAAGAACGCTCTCTGGGTGATATTGAATTCCTCTGATATCATATTCGCGATGACGAAGAGACATGATGAATCCCTCGTCAGACACACTTGTTATCTCCAAGCAAGATGGAAAACCTTCTTTGTCTACTACCCACGAGTGGTAACGTCCTACCATAAAACTATCCGGCAGACTCTCGAAAATATAATCTTTGGCTGTAATATGAATGGCAGTTTCCACACCATGATATACGTCGCTTAGATTGGTCAGCTTGGCTCCGAAGACTTGTCCGATTGCCTGATGTCCCAAACAGACTCCCAGGATGGGTTTCTTCCCTGCATTGGTTTTGATTACATCCATCAGCAGACCCGCCTCCTCAGGGATGCCAGGACCAGGCGAAAGGATGATTTTGTCGAATTCTTCCAGTTCTTCCAGCTGAAACTTGTCGTTGCGGTAAACGGTGACCTGAGCTCCCAACTCTTTCAGCAGATGGGAAAGATTATAGGTGAAAGAGTCGTAATTGTCTATGATAACTGTTTTCTTCATATCTTCTCTGCCATTAAGATAGCCTTACGGAGGGCTCCAAGTTTATTGTTTACTTCCTGAAGTTCATATTCGACATCGCTTTTTGCGACAATACCTCCTCCTGCCTGGAACCACAGTTCATTGTTGCGGCTTACGAAAGTACGGATAGTGATGGCTTGGTTCAATTCTCCGTTCATGCCGATGAAACCAATGCATCCTCCGTAGGCTCCACGATTATGGGGTTCGTATTCGCTGATGAGCTGCATGGCACGTACTTTTGGAGCACCCGAAAGGGTTCCTGCCGGAAAAGTATCCAAGAAAGCTCTGATGTAATCAGCCCCCGTATCGAGTTCTCCACTCACGCGACTCACCAGATGGATGACATGACTGTAGAACTGCATGTCCTTGTAGAAATCCACATGAACGTCATGACAATTGCGGCTCAGATCATTTCGTGCCAAATCCACAAGCATCACGTGTTCAGCATTCTCTTTAGGGTCGTTGCGCAGATATTCTGCATTCTTGCGGTCCTCCGCCTCGTTGCCTGTGCGTTTGGTTGTTCCTGCTATGGGATCGATGAATGCTTGACGTCCCTTGATGCGGTAATGTGTCTCAGGACTGGACCCAAAGATTCTGAATCCTCCGAAATCAAAGTAGAACAGATAGGGGCTTGGATTTATGGAACGCAAAGCGCGATAGAGTTTGAAATCGTCGCCCTCATACCTTTGTTTGAATCGTCGCGACACGACAATCTGAAACACATCACCACGCAAGCAATGCCCAATGCACTTGCGAATATTCTCGCGATGTTCGTCGTCGGTCAGAGTGCTCCAATAATCCCCTACAGGATGGAAGTCAAATGTTTGGAAGGGACGGCTCTGCATGTCTCTTTCCAACTGATCCAAATCATCTTCCTCACCATCACTCATCATCTCGATGATGGTTACCTCATTGCGGAAATGATCAAACACGATGACATCCTTATATAATATGTATAGCAGGTCAGGCGCATCGTTCTCAGCCTGTGTTTCATCCTTCACGCTGATATTCTCCAGATAACGGACCGTATTGAATGAGGTATAACCATAGAGCCCACAATAATTGCTGTCTTCACCAGCAATCTCAAAATTGTTGAGGAACTCATTGATGACAAAGGCTACGTCATGTTGTTCATCCAGCGGATGTTTCACAATGACTCCGTCAGGATAGCTTGCCACCCCCACACCATGTTCAATGCTTATGCTGGCAATGGGATGAACGGCAATGAAAGATTTCGAGTTCTCGCCGCTATGGTAGTCCGAACTCTCCATCAAGGCACTCTGAGGATATGCGTCACGTACCTTAAGATAAGCACTTACGGGAGTGATCAGGTCTCCCAGGATTTTCTTGCTTACCGTATGATATTTATATTTCGTCATAATTGATTTCTTCTTTGTGTGACAAATAAGTTTCCAAATCCTTGTCGCCTCGACCGCTTACGGTCAGCACCACCACATCGTCTTTCTTGAACTTCATCTTGGGCAGTAATGCCAAAGCATGGCTGCTCTCTAGGGCAGGAATGATACCTTCCAGTCGAGTCAATTCAAAGGCGGATTGCAAAGCTTCCTTATCTGTGATGGCCAGAACTGTGGCACGTCCTGTTTCGTAAAGGTTGCAATGCATAGGTCCGGTTCCTGGGTAATCCAGTCCTGCACTGATGCTGTATGGTTCTATGATCTGTCCGTCCTCCGTCTGCATGACTTTGATACGGCTGCCATGAAGAATTCCTACGGTACCAATGTTCAGGCTGGCAGCCGTTTGGTTGGTATCCATACCCATTCCTCCCGCTTCACCCAAAACAATCTTCACTCGTTCGTCGTCGAGATAGTGATAGATGGTACCAGCAGCATTGCTTCCGCCTCCCACACATGCCATCAGGTAGTCAGGATAGTCGCGACCAATCTTTTCCTTCAGTTGAAACTTGATTTCTTGGCTTATGACACTTTGCAGGCGTGCCACCATCTCAGGGTAGGGATGAGGTCCTACGGTGGAGCCGATGATGTAGAAAGTATCGGCTGGATGGCAGCACCAGTCGCGTATGGCCTCATTGGTTGCGTCCTTCAGAGTCTTGTTGCCGCTTTCGACAGGAAACACTTCAGCTCCCAACATCTTCATGCGCTCCACGTTGATATGTTGGCGTTGAACGTCCAGCGCTCCCATGTAGACACGGCAGGGCATATTCATCAAGGCGCATACAGTGGCAGTTGCCACACCGTGCTGACCAGCCCCCGTCTCAGCAATGATACGTTTCTTGCCCATCTTGCGTGCAAGCAAGATCTGACCGATGGCATTGTTGATTTTGTGAGCTCCAGTATGATTCAGGTCCTCGCGCTTCAGATAAAGCTGGCACCCGTATTTCGCACTCATCCGCTTGGCGAAATAGAGAGGGCTGGGACGACCGACATAGTCGCGAAGCAACTGGTAATACTCATTCAAGAAATCTTCACTTTCTATGATGGATTCATACTGGTTCTTCAGATCCTCCACTGTCTTGTAGAGAATCTCAGGCACATACGTCCCTCCAAATGAGCCATAAAACCCATCTTTGTCAACTTGGTAGGTTTTCATCTTTTTACACTTTGTTATCCTGACAGTGCAAAAATATACATTTTAAATGAAAACCGCAAATAATTATTTCGATTTATGGGATTTGTATAGGGAAAACATTATAATCTCCCAGTTTTCCGATGGGTTTCTGCAACAAATTGACAAGGATGAACTCTCCTTTTTCCATTGCATCCTTAGGTTGGACAACGAATCCCTTGTCGCCTTCCGGCTTGATGTTGAAACTGTTCAGGTCAATACGGATATAGGGATTGTTCACCAGGATGTCTTCTTTGATTTGGCGGTATTGCTTGTGTTTTTTCAATTTGATGAAAGCATAGTCAGCCAATGTTTCTCCTTCACCAGGCTCGATGACGAAGACGGGTCGTTGATCGTCCGTTATCTGCTTGCTGTGTTCGCCCCACAGGTAGCAGGTCTTCTTGGGTTTCATCTGGATGTCCACAATCTTCCATCCAGGTTTCAGTTCCGATTGAGTCTGCTGGGCAGGAATTTCCACCAGATTGTTTCCCACATACAGACTGACCTTTTGTGCCAAGCTGAAAAAGGGGCAAAGTGCCAGGAAAGACAATATCATTCTTTTCATATCAGGGGCAAAAGTAGGTAATTTAATGCAAAAGAGGAATGAAACTTTGGAAAAATGGAAATAATTAACTTATTTTGCATGAAGAAATACCAAAATTAAAGTAAATTTTATGTCTCTTGCTATTGCAATCGTAATGTTGCTGGCCTATTTGCTTATCTGCAGCGAGCACATCACTCGTATCAACAAAGCCACTGTGGCCATCTTTTGTGGTGTAGTAGGTTGGGTACTCTTCATTATCATGGGTCCCGATTATGTGGAACGACTTCATGCTGCAGAATTCTCGAATTTCCTTTCTGGTGCGCCTTACAGTATTAAAGCTGTCAACCAGTTCATTGCAGAGAATCTTTTTGCGCATTATCTCATCCAGATCAGTTCCATTGTGCTCTATCTGTTGGCAACGATGGCCATCGTGGAATTGCTGGTCAACAATGAATGTTTCGAATTCATCACCACGTGGTGCCGTTCGCGCAGTACCCAGCGTGTGGTGTGGACCCTTGCCACATTCAGTTTCCTGCTGAGTGCCAATCTCGACAATCTTACCGCGTCCGTTGTGATGCTGCTCATCCTGCGGCAGTTGGTCATCAATCCACGGCAACGGATGTATCTGGGCTGTATCATTGTGATAGCCACCAATTGCGGAGGTTGTTTCACCGTGATAGGCGACGTTTCCTCCCTGCTCATCTGGTCGCGTGGTGCCGTTACTCCAGGCAGCTATAGTGCCGCATTGTTCTTGCCAGCGATTGTGGCAACCGTTGTTCCCACAGCATTGATAGCCCGCAAGTTCCCTGCCAATATCGACTTGAAGCGCCCCAGCATCTTTTATCGAGGCGATAACTTCCTGCTTCCCAA
>JAEEGK010018864.1_pt1 | contig 14866 bp, 13 predicted proteins | sample 8958771 | NCBI WGS metagenome assembly JAEEGK01 (sample SAMN16246547, study PRJNA631951) | gut metagenome | biome: gut microbiome; feature: rumen; material: SC-attached | host: Bos | place: Iran: Karaj | collected 2018-10 | reverse complement strand
TAATTGACATGCAGGGTGAACCTCTGCCATTTGTAAGTGTGGCCCTGCTCACGGCCGACTCTACTTATATACAAGGTGCAACGAGCGATGTGGATGGATTTTTCCAGATTAACACTGGCTGCGCCTGCTGCATCCTGCGATTCTCGTATATCGGATATCGTACCAAGTATGTGAACGTTGAAGGTTCGGAAATAGGTACCATCCAGATGGAGGAGGACCAGACGTTGCTGAATGAGATAGTGGTGAAGGGACAGATGCCAAAAACCAAACTGACAGGCAACTCGATGATAACCACCATTCAGGGAACTATCTTAGGTCAGTCGGGTACAGCCAAGGAAATGCTGTCCAAGGTACCAGGAATGACGCTGAAGGGCGATGAACTCGAAGTGCTGGGCAAAGGCACACCTGTCATCTATATCAACGGAAGAAAGATGCAAGATAAGGACGAACTGAAACGACTGCGTTCGGAGGAAATACAGAGCGTAGAGGTGATAACCAATCCTGGTGCGCAGTTCGATGCCACCATTTCGGCGATAGTACGTATCACGACTGTTCGCCGCGAGGGGGCTGGTTTCGGCTTCGACCTGATGGCAGCCAACAACCAGGATCTGGCGTTTGGTTTCAGCAATCCCAGCACCACGCTGAACCTGCGTTATCGCCACAACAACCTGGATTTGTTTGGTATGGTGAACTATTGGACGTGGGATAGTCCTAACGACCTGCATATTACGCAATCTACATTCTTAGCAGAGCTAAGCGGCAAAGCCGAGCGTCTCCAGGCCAATGAAGGCATCAGGAATATTCTTCAGGATAGCCACATGCGTAACGACTGGCACGGAGAGGGTCTGAACTACAACCTGGGCTTTAATTGGCAGATTAACGACAAGCACTCGCTGGGTGCCAGAGTGGAGCGCCACAACCAGTTTAAAACGTATAACGACATGTGGGTAGAGACTGAAAACAATCTCACAGGTCGCGACCTTTCGCACCAGGGCGGTCATACACACTACCCCTATAACTGGCAGGGTAATGCCTATTATAACGGTCAGGTGGGTAAACTGAACATCGACCTGAACGTGGATTTCCTGACGGATAAGGAGAATGACGATAACCAGATAGATGTGTATTTACCGGAAACCCAGACTATGCAACAGAACTCACATATATCATCGCAACTTTGGGCTACCAAACTGGTGCTGAGCTATCCTGTATGGAAAGGCCAGTTGCAGGCTGGAACGGAGATGAGTTTTGTAAAGCGACAGAGCAGTACGTCGATTACCAACTATCCTCTCCCCTCTACTGATGCGGATGTAAAGGAGAACAATGTGGCTGCCTTTTTGGTTTATAATGCCAACTTGGAGAAATATGGAACTGTAAGTGCCGGACTGCGTTACGAGCATGTGGGGTTCGACTATATGGACAACTTGGATGCCGAGAACAATATAACGCGCTATCAGGACGAGTTCTTCCCTAATATCACATGGTCAAAGCAGTTTGGAGCCATCCAGACCTCGCTGAGTTATACTATGAAAACCGTGCGTCCTAACTACAGCGTACTAAGCGACCATATTTACTATCTGAACTCGTTTACCCTGTCGCAGGGCGACTCGAAACTAAAGAATGCTATCATGCAGGAGGTGAGCATCAATGCCCGTTGGAAGTTGATTAACCTGTTTGCTGCCTACGAGCGTCGCGATAACACCATTACACAGGTTCCAATGGCCTATAACAACGAGGGTGTCATGCTGCTGAAGCAGGCCAATCTGTCTGATCCCGTTCGCAATCTGGCCATCTTCCTTTCGGCCAATCCCACTTGGGGCGTATATAGCCCAAGTTGGACGATCGGCGGACAGAAGTTCTGGAACACAATGACTTACGACGATCCTCGTAGCGCCACAGGCAAGACGGATGTGACCTTCACCAAGCCCATCTTCTTCTTCGACCTGAACAACACCTTCCGCTTTAAGCACAGCTGGCAGTTGGAAGCTAACGCTAACATTCAGACCAAGGGTGATGTACTGAACTACCGTATTCTCTCGCCTTCATACAACCTTGGTTTTGTGGTACAGAAATGCTGGCTGAAGAACGATGCCCTGTGCCTGCGTGCCAGCATCAGCGATGTGTTCCAGCGTAGCGTACAGGATATGGCTCATGATTGTGGTTTCTTCTACACTGTACAGAAAACACGAAGCCGTAGCCACCGTCTGGATATCTCTATCCGCTACACCTTCAACGCTCAGAAGAGTAAATATAAGGGAACAGGTGCCGGTAAAGCTGAGCAGCAGCGAATGGGTAGTAATTAGCTATTCATCACAAATCAGTGCAGTTTATCCCAAATGTTTGGTTGTCTCGGCAATTATGCGTACCTTTGCGGTTGAAAATATTAATCAGAAAGAAAATGAATATACTGATAATTAACGGAAGTCCGCGAAAGAAGGGACTGATTTCGCAGATGCTCGGCATCATGCGGGAAGAGGCGGAGAAACGAGGCGACACGGTGGAGATGGTTTATACCAACGACCTGACCGTGAAGCCCTGTACGGGTTGTATGGCCTGCCGCACGAAGGAGAAATGCGTACTTGCTGAGGACGATTCGCAGCGTGTGCTGAAGATGATGCAGCAGGCCGATGCCATCATCATGGGTGCGCCCTGCTATTGGGGAAACATCCCTGGGCAGATGAAGCTGATGTTCGACCGTCAGGTTTATGGCATGATGCGCGATACAGCGCGCTTTCCAGAGCCGCTGATGAAAGGCAAGAAATGCATCCTTGTCAGCACCTGCACTACGCCCTGGCCTTGGAACATCCTTTTCAAACAGTCGCGTGGCGCCATACGTGCCATGAGGGAGATTGCCCGCTATGCCGGATTCAAGATCGTGAAGACCATCGAGCGCGGCGGCACAGCAATGCATCCGGAACTGACAGAGAATGATAAACAGAAGTGTCATAAAGCAATAGAGTTGTTTAATTAATTGATTTTAAATCGCAATGAAAAGATGCAGATATATCAAGAGTAACGCATTTACGGCTGGGGCCTCGCTCGGCAATCCGGCTGCGTGCGTCTTTACGGACGAGGAAACGTTGTCGCCAGAGCAGATGCAGGCCGTGGCGAGAGAGCACAAGGGCTTTGTGATGGAAGTCGTATTTTGTAGTCAGTCCGACGTGGCCGACTGCAAGCTGACCTATTATTCGTCGGAGTGCGAGGTGGACTTCTGCGGTCACGGCACCATCGCCACGATGTATTCGATGATCAAGGACGATCCTGTGCTCAGGTCTAAACCTGTCGTCAAGGTCGAAACCAACCGCAAGGGAATCGTCGAGGTGTTCAATGCCATTGACACGGAGGATGCTGTGTATATCACCGCTCCCGATCCTATCGAGCATCCCATGAATCTGACAATCGACGCCATCGGAAAGGCGCTAGGACTGAATCATGGAGCTATCCGACAGGATCTTCCCATCCGCATCATCGATGCAGGACTGCGCACGCTGATTGTGCCGATAGATGATTTGGAAACAGAAATTTCCGTTTTTCCCAACGAACATCAGCTGAAGATCTTCTGCGAGGGGAACGGCATCGACATCATTCTTATTTTCTCGAAAGAGACTGCCGATGCTGACGCATTCGCTCACACGAGAGTCTTCGCCCCCAAATTCGGCTATCTCGAAGATCCTGCCACAGGTTCAGGCAACAGTGCCTTCGCCAACTACCTGCTGAGTGAAAACCTATGGAATGGTGACCCCATTACTATCGAGCAAGGTGGCAATGACCGTATTTTTAATTCGGTAAAGCTAAAGCATGAAAACGGCCAAGTGCTGTTCGGCGGCAAGGCCACAGTCAAAATCGAAGGAGATTATATATTATGATGACACTTAGACCATTCAACATCAACGATGCTCCGACCGTTCTGAGCTGGTGTAAGGATAAGCATGCCTTCCGGCTTTGGAGTGCTGACAGATATAAGGATTTCCCAGCCATGCCTGGGGAAATGGTGAGGCAATACGACGGACAGAACATGCATCCTCTTACGGCAATTGTTGATAATATTATCATCGGGCATATCCTGTTGAGATATCCATCAGAGGACAATAATGTCATCCGCTTCGGCTTTGTGATAGTTGACGACTCGAAACGGGGCAAAGGCTATGGCAAGCAAATGCTACGTCTCGCCATTGATTATGCGCAGCAGGAACTGGGAGCCATGCGCATCACCCTCGGTGTGTTTTGTGACAATCTTTCCGCTGTAGAATGTTATAAATCAGTAGGCTTCCGCATCATCGGAATAGATTCTTATGTGATTGATGGTGAGGAATGGAAAGGTTTTGAAATGGAATTAAACAAGTAAATATTATGTAGCAGCAGTGGCCACGTTTGCCGCCATTCATGAAAACGGTCGTTATTCCCCGATAATCGTTACCACCAGCCTTCTGGCTCCGCCATAGTTGCGGTACTCACAAAAATAGATGCCCTGCCAGGTGCCCAGGTTCAGGCGGCCGTTGGTGACGGGAATCGTCAGACTGACACCGCTCAGCGTCGACTTGGCATGGGCAGGCATGTCGTCGGAACCTTCCAGCGTATGTTCATACTCGGGCCTGTTCTCAGGCACCAGACGGTTGAATATGGTCTCCATGTCGACCCTCACGTCGGGGTCGGCATTTTCGTTGATGCTCAGTCCGCAGCTGGTATGCTTGCAGAAGATGTTGACGATGCCCGTTGCGGGCAGCGCAGGCAACTGGCGCACAATCTCGCCCGTCACCAGATGGAAGCCCCTCGACTTGGGCTTCAGCGTGATTTCTACCTGACTGACCATTATTTCTTCCAGGCATTCACCACCTCGCCGATGTACATCGTGTGCACGCCAGCGGGGAAGTTGCGGTACATATTCTTGGGCGCATCACTCTTGAAATACTGGGGGTCGAAGGGTGCGGCATACATAATCCTGCACTCAATCACCATCTCGGCCTCCGTGTAGTAGGGCGTGCCGTTCTCGGTAAAGGCCGTGTGCAGCCCCAGCGCCTTTGCCTTGTCGCCGTCCCTTCCGCTCTGTCGTCCCATATAGTTGAGCACATTGCTGTGGGCCACGTCGAAGGCCATCACCGTGAAATATTCCGAGCGGTCCATGAACTCCTTGGTGTAGCGCTTCTCGGCCACATACACGGTCAGCGCCGTGCGCCCCCATAGTGTGCCTATTCCGCCCCACCCTATCGTCATGGCGTTGCTCTTCTCGCGGTCGCCGGCAGCCAGCAGCTCGGCATCGTGGAACCATTGGAAACCGTTCTCCGCGAAGTCTTCCCTCACGTTGAATTTCTTGAACCCGTTCTCTTCCTGGGCAGAGACGGACATTGCGGCAAACAGCATCACCGATGCCATCACAGCCTTGATAACAGTGCTATACTTCATAAACAATCATAAAAGGTAATCATAACTCTAAACTATGAACTATGAACTCTAAACTAAAAAGGTTCCATGTGCAGGGTGACGTGCGTGTTATTGCCGAAGCGCTCCTTCAGTTTCCGCTCGATGGTGGTGGCACGCTCGTGCACGGTTTCCAGCGGCAGCCGTCCGTCCATCCTCACATGGGCCTCAATGGCAATGCGGTTGCCAATGCGGCGCGTGCGCAGGTTATGCGGCTGGCGCACATCGCCGAACGACAGGATAATCTGCTCTATCTCCTGCTCCGTTTCCGCCGGCAGCGAGCTCTCCGTCAGTTCGTTGATGCTCGTCTTCAGCAGTTCGTAGGCCACCTTCATCAGCATCAGTCCCACCACCACCGAGGCCAGCGGGTCGAACACCGCCCAGTGCTGTCCCAGCCATAGCGCCAGACCGATACCCGCGGCGGCACCTACCGACGAGAGCGCGTCGCTGCGATGGTGCCATGCGTTGGCAATCATCACCTGCGAGTCGAGCTTGCGCCCCCGGCGCGCCGTGTACTGATAGAGCAGCTCCTTAATCACTACCGACAGCACAGCCGCCCACAGCGCAATCCATCCCGGCGACTCCAGCTCAGCGCCGCCCCACCATGCCCACAGCTTCAGCGCCCCCGACACCACGATGCCCGTGGCCGCCGCCACTAGCGCCAGTCCTATCAGGAACGAGGCAATGGTCTCGAACTTGCCGTGGCCATAGTCGTGCGACGTGTCCTGCGGCTTGGCGCTGATGCTCACAAACACCAGCACCAGAATGTCGGTCACGAAGTCCGAGAGCGAGTGCACGGCATCTGCAATCATGGCCGAGCTGTTGCCCATCACGCCGGCAATGAACTTAAAGGTCAGCAGTGCCGCATTGCCCGCACTGCCCACCAGCGTCACCTTGTATATTTCCTTCTCTCGCGTCATTCGTCAGAATTATTTCAGGGCAATGTTTTTTTTGTGGCTAACGAATCCCTCCCCTTAGAAAGGGGAGGTCAGGAGGGGTTGATTTTCTATCGCTTATTTGCCGCAGAGATAATCAACCACCCCCAGCCCCTCCTTTCCAAGGAGGGGGGTACCCACATGCATTAACATAGCCCCATTTTTCCGCCTGCAAAGTTACGGATAAGCGAGAACAAAACCAAAGAAAGCTTGCTTTATTTTGTTTTGTCGAACGTAAGTAACTTCACGGAGGAACGACGTAAAGTTACGATTAAGCGAGCACAAAACAAAAAAAACTGGTTTTATTTTGTTTTGTCGAGCGCAAGTAACTTCACGGAGGAACGACGTAAAGTTACGGATAAGTGAGCACAAAACCAAATAGAACTTGTTCTAATTTGCAAATATCCAAAAATATTCTTACATTTGCACCGAAAGCACCAGTAATGGTCGCTCCGCTCGAAATTATCTTAAAATTTAAATCAAAAATTAATACGGAGGCAAGAACAATATGAAAAAACACTTTTGCTTACTTTTCCTCGCACTCATTGCGACGGCTGCCAGCGCACAGCCACTGTTGAGAACACATGTAGAGACCGGCGACGTGGAAGGCGTGCCCGACGGCCCCCTCGCCGTCTATAAGGCCATCCCCTATGCAGCACCGCCCGTGGGCGACCTGCGCTGGCGGGCTCCCCAGCCTGCCAAGCCATGGACCGGCGTCAGAGTGTGCAACCAGTTCGGTCCCATGCCACCGCAGCCCACGCGCCCGGGGCGCACGGCCGACATGATGAGCGAAGACTGCCTCTACCTCGGCATTGCCACCCCCGCCACCTCTGCTGCCGACCGCCTGCCCGTCATGGTATGGATTCACGGCGGCGGATTCCAGACCGAGCACTATGCCGGCGACCTGTGGCGCCACCTCGCCCTGCGCGGAGTGGTCATCGTCAGCATCGAATACCGCACCGGAGCCCTCGGCTTCATGGCCCATCCCGAACTCACCAAGGAAGACCCCGGCCACCACACCGGCAACTACGGCCTGCTCGACCAGATATTCGCCCTGCAGTGGGTGCAGCGCAACATCGCCAACTTCGGCGGCGACCCCTCGTGCGTCACCATCTTCGGCGAGAGCGCCGGAGCCATCAGCTGCAGCATGCTCTGCGCCTCACCACTGGCCCGCGGACTCTTCCACCGCTGCATCAGCCAGAGCGGCGGCTCGTTTGCCCCATGGACCGACCAGCCACGCTCGCTGGGCATGGACGCCTCGCAGAAAGGAGCCGAGCAGCAGGGCCTCGCCTTCCAGCGCCACCTCAAGAAGAAGAACCTCAAGCAGCTGCGCAAGATGGACGCCATGGCTCTCTGCGACGGTAACGTGGGCTTCGGCGGCTTCTGGCCCTGTGTAGACGGCTACGTCATCACCGACGACCAGTACCGGCTCTACGAGCGCGGCCAGTACAACGACGTGCCCGTCATCGCCATGACCAACTCCGACGAGGGCGCCCTCTTCACCCCCGGCAACATCAAGGCCGAGAACTACCAGAAGTCGGCCCGCATGATGTTCGGCGACATGGCCGACGAAGCCCTGAAAGTATATCCCTGCAACACCGACGACGAAGCCTTCCATGCCAACGGCGATGCCTTCCGCGACATCGGCTTCGCATGGCCCTCCTACGCATGGGTAAGCCTGCAGGCCAAGACCGGCCACAGCGGAGCCTACGCCGCCTACCTGGCACAGCCCTCCACCCGCAGCTTCTCGCAAGACCCCCGTCGCCGCGGCGTGGCCCATGCCGACGACATCATGTACCTGAACGGCTTCTTCCTCACCCAGGCAGCTGAATATCCCGCCGAGGCCGCCGTCGCCGAAATCATCCAGCAGTACTGGATAAACTTTGCCAAGACCGGCAACCCCAACGGCAAGGGACTGCCCTACTGGCCCACGTTCGACGACTCCAAGCCCACCACCATGCAGTTCTCCAACGGCGCCTCGCTCATCATGCGCCCCAACCGCGAGCAGATAGACTTCGTTGACCGCTTCTTCAAGGCCAAGCGCCAGCAGGCCGAGAGCCTGAGAAAGAAACCCTGACAACCCTCTGCCACCATGAAGACGCCTACTCTGTTCCGCGAATATATATGGCTGGTGAACACCATCTACAAGGCCCGCGCCATTACCCTGGCCGAAATCAACCGCCTGTGGCTGAAGACGGAGATGAGCGAGGGAATACCGTTGTCGCGCACCACCTTCCACCGTCACCGGAATGCCATCGAAGACATCTTCGGACTCATCATCGACTGTAACAAAAAGAACGGCAACAAATACTACATCAGCAACGGTCATGAAACTACAAGATATTGATATTCATTTCGACGTTCAGACGGATAGCAAAGGGAAAGATCCTGATTCTGCCAGTCCGACTTTGAGAGCATACCATCAGTTGCTTTGGAGCAAACCATTACCTAATGGACAGGAAATGAAACTAGAAATTGAGAAAAATTGTCTGAAGTGGGGCGACATATGGTTTGGTTGTGATTCTATAACTGCCAGTTTCTTACACTGGCGATTCCCTCTGAAGGAATATGTAGAGCAACATATCCCCGATTTCACAGAGTGGAAGAAAGATTATTGGCATAAAACCTATACGATAGGTGGCTCTATCATATTTCCTATGCATAGATGGAGTATGAATCAAGCACGAGGTTGTAGTGTGAAGATATGCGACAGGTGGGATTTGACTCTTGAATGTATTCGCAGATTCTACGCTGGTGAACCTACACCATTGGATAAAGCCTTGGAAAAAGACAGAGAATTCTTTAACTTGTTTGTTGACTTCAAAGGCTATGTTGATTTCTTCCTGCTTCAGGATTGTGTGGATGAGAATTACAACGTTAAGTTTGCGCTTGAAACACCTCGATTCATCAGTATGCCTATGCCAAAGACTCTAGATGAATACCATATGTGGATTGATTCTCAAATCGACTTCGTAACAAAACGAGGGAATAGGATTGAGGAGTATATACAAAAGACCTAATAACTATAAAAAAAACGATGATAGATTATGATAACAGTTGAAGATGCACTGCGCATTGCGCTGAAAGCGCATGAAGGACAGAAGGATTTGGATGGGAACCCCGTGATACTGCACCCTATGGCGGTGGCCGTTGCGGGGAGAAATCGCGAGGAACAGGTGGCGGGACTGCTACACGACGTAGTGGAGGATACGGGCATGACGTTCGACGACCTGCTGCGGCTTGGAGTGGACGAAACGATTGTGGATGCGCTGCGACTGCTGACCCACACGGACGATATGACCTACGAGGAGTATGTGAACCGCATCGCGACATCGGGCAACGACATTGCCCTGCATGTGAAATACAACGACCTGCAGCACAACCTAAAGCGCGGCAGGGCCGGAGGTCACTCCAAACAGGTGGCTAAACACGAGAAGGCACTTGCAGTAATCGGGCCGCTGATCTGAAAAACCGGTGGCAGAACTTATGTTTTACTGAATCGGACAGAGGGTGGGAGTGATGAACTTTGGATTCGTCGTGGGGCTTGGCGTCGGGGCACTCGTCGGGATAGCCGACGAAGAAATCTCCCCGCTGTTCGCCCAAGCACACGGTATCGACAACATCATGCTCCCCGAGGGCTGGTAATATCGACTACCCAAGGAAACCAGTTATAAGAAAACTGGGAATTTGTTAAATAAAGTCTGAATTTTAGGGGTCAAAATTCGCGTATTAGTCACTAAAACACCCAACGGGACGCAAATACGCGATTTTTGAAGATGCTGATGTAAACGGTTGGGAATAAGTTTTTTAGGAAGATTTTCGTAGATTTTTGATATCGGAATGAATCAAAAAGCCTATCTTTTTCCCAATTTTCTCTAGAGAATTTTCTTGAAATCCCTATCTTTTGCAAATGAAAAACCTATCTTTTGATGGTAAATAACGCTCTTTTTACTCATTGGAAGGAAAAAAACCACTGATTATTTGTGGTTTTTTTCCGTTTCAAAATACCTTTTTTCAGTTTTTAAGCCGCTATTTTTCTCTAGACTGAAAAAACCCGTTGTCGGAAATATTTACCAAAAAACGGCTTATGCTAATGAGCATTTGAGGTCTGAATCAAGTTGAGTGTGAATTCCAGCTGCGTGTCAATCCCCGCCATAAAATCTCCCACTGTTTGTGCCACTTCGTAATGTGGAGGTACACCGCGCCCCTCTAATGGGAAACCTTTAGGCGACAAACGGGGGGCACTCAAGGGGATGCGGAAGTTAAGACCTGATGGAGATTGGAAATTTTCCGGTTTGTTACCTGTGTCGCCTGCTGTGGGTTGCCCCACCAAGGTTACCTCCCCACTTTCCCAAAGGTCGATTGCAAAGCTCTCAGCAGCAGAGAACGTGGGAGTGTCGATGAGCAAGAACACTTTTCCGCGATAGGCATCAGCTCTTGGTTTGATGGTTCTGTCAAACAAGCAATGCTTTTTTTCGTGTTTCAGCAGGTATTGGCAAAGCGTCTCCCCATTCCCACTATTACCACCTCCGTTCTTACGGATATCGATAATCAGATAAGGGAGGTCTTTGACCGACTGGTAAAGACTGTCGAACACCTCTACGACACCGTTTCTCATGGTATTAACAGCAATATAGCCGATAGAATCGCGTAGTATTTTCCGTTCACGATTAATGGGGTTCGGATAGCCTCGCCCATGCAGCGGTAACGGCAGTGTAATTGTTTCGTTGCCACGAACCACGGTGATGTTCAACAAGGTGTCGGTATAGCTCGAGAGCGCAGCTTCGGCCGTTTTCAAGATTCTTCTGGCCGAAGTGGAACCTTCATGGTATCGAATGTTCTCAGCTATCCAGTCGGGAACAGTCTTTCCGTTGATGGCAACAATCTCGTCCTTGTCACGGAAACCATATCCGCGAATATAGTCACCAGGGTTGTCAAGGAAGAGACGTCCTTCAATATAGCGTGGAACAGCCCCGCCAAAATGTGTACAGATGAAATAGGGGTTGGCATGTCCACAACGCAAGTCGGCGAAATACGCCAAGAGCATCATGCCATAGTCGTCGGCAGTTTGTACCGAGTCGCGCAAAAGGGCGGAATAGACTTCGTAGAGTGAGTCCATCGATATGCCTTTCTGGCGGTAGAGCGAATAATTCTCAACCACAATATGGTGAATGCCGTCGAAATCAATCTTCATGGAGTCACGGTCGTGCGGCAATTGTGAAAAGGAGATATTTGTAGCTGGTTCCTCCGCAAAGAGCCGCTGCACTAACTCGGGGTTGCAGCGTGATAAGATGAACAGTGCGCCAAAGGCAACAATGACAAAAACCAAGATTCCAACAAGGATTTTGAGGATAACCTTAACTACTCTTTTCATGCTCTTTTCAATCTTTGCTTACTCATTATCCGCTACGAACTCACTACTTGATATATTTCACCTTCGCTTCGTCGCGGGGCTTGGCGTCGGGGCACTCGTCGGGATAGCCGATGGCGAGGATGTAGTTCAGGCGGTAGTCGGCGGGGATGTCGAGACGGTCGATGAAGAACTTTGCCTTGGCATTGGAATTCAGCCAGCGCACAGGACCGCCGAGGCAGCAGGTGCCGAGACCCATGGCCTGGGCTGCCAGCATCATGTTCTCGCCCAGCAGTCCGGCATCGAGCTCGCCGCCGCCCTCACGGGGCGTGCATACGCAGATGATGTTGGGGGCGTTGCGGAACATGTTGCGGAACGTGGGGTCGCGCTTCACCTGTTCGGCATTCTCCTGCCGGTACACTTCGGTGACCTGGGCAATGAGCTGCTGGTCTTCCACCACCCGCACAATCCATGGCTGGCGGTTCATGCCGCTGGGGGCGTTGATGCCGCAGCGAACGACGGTCTGCAGTTTCTCGTGCTCTACGGGACGGTCGAGGTAGCGGCGTATGGAGCGGCGGGCCATGATGGTGCTCAGCACGGGGTTGAGCTGCAGCTGCAGGTCGGCCTCGATGGCGCTGAGGGGCTCGGTGGGCTCGTAGCGGCGGAGCACCTTGCCGTCGGCCGAGACGAGGAACTTGGTGAAGTTCCACTTGATGTCGGCGTTCTTGTCGTAGTCGGCATCACGCTTGCGCAGCATGCCGTCCATCATCTTGCCGCGCTGGTCGGTGAGGTCGAAGCCGCCAAAGGTTTTCTGCGACTTCAGGTAGGTGTAGAGGGGATGCTCGCCGGCGCCGTTCACCTCGATTTTGTCGAACTGCGGGAACTTGATGCCGTAGTTGGCCGTGCAGAACTGGCGGATTTCGAGGATGCTGCCGGGTGCCTGCTGTCCGAACTGGTTGCAGGGGAAGTCGAGGATTTCGAGTCCCTCGGGGGCGAACTTCTCGTAGAGGGCTTCCAGCTCTTTGTACTGGGGCGTGAAGCCGCAGCGGGTGGCGGTGTTGACGATGAGCAGCACCTTACCCTTGTAGTCGGCGAGCGACACGGGCTGTCCGTCGGCGCCGGGCACCTGGATGTCGTAGATACTTTTCTCGGACTGGCTGACCGTGGCCTGCGCGCGTTGCGGGGCGGTGATCAGCATGAATACTACAGCCAGCAGGCTGAAAAGGTGAGTGTTTGTGAGATGTTTTGTCATAAATATAAATAAAATTTAAAAATAGAAGACCCCCGGCGGCCGTTATCAACCACCCCTGACCCCTCCTTTCTAAGGAGGGGGATTGAGGCTGTTGTACTCCCCGCCCCTGAAGGGGAGGGGTTAGGGGTGGGGAGTGTATTTTTCTTTTCTTCCTTACATGTGCCTGCAATCTGGATACTGACCCCACCCCTTGCCCCTCCCCTACGATGGGAGGGGAGTTCATTAGCCTCCCCACGGGGAGGTTGGAGGGGGTTATTTTTTACAAATATAGGTGATTTCCGCGAATTATCGTTCATTCCCACCGATATTTTGGGAAAGTTTAAGAGTTTTGAGTGTAGAATCAGTTCGGGCGCATTTGTAATGCGGCCGCATAGAGTATCAGGATTTATAATCCGAAACATGATTTTATCGCATTGAAAATGCTTATACTCCCGGCAGTCGAATTACAAATTCGACTGAACTCCAAACTCTAAACTATGAACTATGAACTATGAACTATGAGCTTTACGCTCAATAAAGATTTGGTCCACAACGATATGGTCGTCGAGGGCGCGGACGGTGAGCTGGTGAGAGCCTGCGGGGATGCGGAGGGTGATGGAACGGCGGGCCTGTCCGCTCAGCACGTTGAGTTTCCACTGTTCGGAGCGGAAGGGTTCCTTCAGACTGAAGACGGCAGGCTGGGAATCATCTACGGCTACGCTGAAGCGCAGGTCGCCGCCATCGAGGGGATGCGTGGGTATGAGTGCCACGGTGATGACATAGTCGGCCTCGCGCTCCACGGTAAAGGGGCACGATAGCCAGCCGCCCCGGGACAAGCCGACGGCGTTCATGGAGTGGCCGAGGAAGCCTACCCCAGCGGACCCTCCCCCTTGCCCCTCCCTATAGGGCGGGGAGTAGATTGCGACAGAGCCTTCACAAGGGTAAATAGTTTCCCCTTTGGATCCGTTGGAGTGTTTCCTCTCCTCCCCTCCCTCTGGGAGGGGTTGGGGGAGGACTCCAAACACCGGAAGGTCTCTTGGGTGGTCGCACATCAGGTTTTTCCATTTGCCGCCGGCCAGCTGGTTGTTGTAGTAATCGGTAAGCTGGTGGATGCGGTCATAGGCGGCCTGGCTGCGGCTTTCGGCCTCGGCAATGAGGCGGAGGGTCTGGGTGGTGTCGCTAAGGATGGTGCCGTCGGCATAGCGGCGGGCACGCTGGGCCTCGAACAGTTTCTCGGCATGGGCGGCAGCGGCCTCTACGGGGTATTGTATGGCGGCAAAATAGGCATCGCGCAGGGCGGGACGCACGGAGGCGGCAATCTGCTGCACCTCACGGCTCAGACGGAGGAAACTGCTCTCGAAACTGTCGCACTGCGCCTGGGGCCAGTCGGAATCGCGCACGGGGGAAAGGCCGCGGGGATACATCTTCTTATCCAACTCCACCTGACTCCACCCCATGAACTCGGGACGGCGGATGCCGCAGAGGCGATAGAACTCGCGCATGACGGGGAACAGGCGGCGGCCTGCCTCGTCGCCGAACTGGCGGCAGAGCCATCGCTGATAGTGGTCGCCGAGCGACTGATGGTTGACGCAGTCGATGTTCCATGCCATGTCGAGGAACAGCTCGAGCTGGTAACCCGCCACCTTGGGGTCGTGCACGTTAGCTATCCACAGGCGGCGCGCGTTGTGGTCGTAGGCCTGCCGCATCTCGCTGTAGATGAGTCCCGGCTGGGTGGTGGTCAGCCACAGATAGTCGTGAGGCCGCCCCCAGTAGGAAAGATGATAATACACGCCGGCGCCGCCCTGCCGCTGCTGTTCGCGGGCATCGGAGAGGCGGGTGATGTAGCCATAGTTGTCGTCGCACCACATCAGCGTGACGTAGTCGGGCACCCGCAGTCCTTTCTCGTAGAGCTGCAGCACCTCCTTGTAGGGCACG
>JAEEGK010018863.1_pt1 | contig 14866 bp, 7 predicted proteins | sample 8958771 | NCBI WGS metagenome assembly JAEEGK01 (sample SAMN16246547, study PRJNA631951) | gut metagenome | biome: gut microbiome; feature: rumen; material: SC-attached | host: Bos | place: Iran: Karaj | collected 2018-10 | reverse complement strand
TTTTTTGATATTTTTTTTTTTCATTTTTTTTTATTTTTTCTTTTTTTGGAATGTTTTTCGATAAAATTTGTTATTTTTCAAAAGAATTATATTAAAAAATATAATAATTAAATTTTATTTTATTTTAAATAATTTTTGAATGGATAATAATCTAATAAAGAAAAATCAAAGAAAATTTTCTCATTTACTAATATCTTAGAAAAGCTGAATAAGAAGAAAAAATATTGTAATATATTAAAGCCTGGTTTACTTTAAATAAAATAAATTTAAAATTGAATAAAAATAAATATTTCCCCATATATAAAAATAATAAAAAAGATAAAAACATTTTTTTTAAATTAAATCTTCATTACAATACTGTTCACACAATATTTTATTTTTATCTCTTAACTTCTGAATTTCATTATCATTTTTTAAAATCCAATCACAAATACTTTCATCAATCATTTTAAAAATAAGCATTTCATTATCTTTTGGTTTTTCAGAGACTTCACTAACTTTAATATTACAAGCAACTTGTAAAACAGCTAAAACTTGATTATCACTTTGATTAATAATAGGATAAGTAACTAAAGCATCATTTCCATCTAAATCAACTAAAATATTAAAAAATTTACAATGTTTTATTTTAGGGCAAGCATGAACAATTTTATTATTTAAAACATAATAAGCAATTCCTAAATTTGTATAACCTAAAAATTTATTTTTTTTTATTTCATATAAAAAATTTTTTCCTACATTAAATAACATTTGCACATTACTTAATTCGAAAACATCATTAAAAATATTTTCAATTTCATCAACAAAGGAAAAAATATTATTTATACTGGAAATTTTAATAGAAAAAGAATGAACATCTTTTAATCGATTAATTTGAATATAATATTCATTCATATTAATTTCATTTTTTAAAATAGCAGAAGCTTGTTTAGAAAAAATACTTAATAATTCTTCATCATTATTATCAAAATTAGCATCTTTAAATCCTAATTTATTAATAGCTTGAATTGCACCAAAAATATCACCATCATTATCAATAAGAGGATAACACATAATATTTCTAGTTTTATATCCAGTTTTTCTATCAACTTCTTTATTAAATCTTAAATCTTGATAAGCATTATCAATTTTTAATTTTTCACCCGTCATAAAAACAGCACCAACAACACCTTTATTTTTAGGAACTTTAATTTGATTTTTTTTTAATCCTTCAGCAGAATGAACTACTAACATATCAGTAATTCTATCATGAATAAATAATGAAGCCCTATCACAATTTAATATTTTACATGTATTTTTTATTAATATTGATATTGAATTCCCATCTTCAACTGAACCGACTAATGCTACTGTTCCTTCTAAAAATGATTTTATTCGTGATATTAAATTTATTGCACTTTTAAAATCTTTACACATTGTTCCTATTACATCACAATATCTATTCATTGTATCTTTGTCACTTGTTTGTAATTCATTTATAAATATATCATCACTTAATGTTATCTTATATAATTGATTTATGTTTGGATTCGATATCATCTCATTCAATGATGATTCACTTAATGCTAAAAATGAGATTCCTGTCGAATTTTGTAAATTATGTTTTTGACTTCTTTGACTTAATTGAATTATTGAGTCATATGGATTTTTTTTAAAATGCTTTTTATTTTTTTCTCTTTCTTCTTTTCTTTCTTTTTCTTCTTTTTCTCTTTTTTCTCTTAATTTTCTTTCTAATTTATTATTTTCTGATTTTTCATTATCTGATGAATTTAATTTATTAGTATTTTGCATTACTTGATTATTATTATTCTCACAATCTAATATAATTTGTACTCTTTTATTATTAATTTTTTTTAAATTTTTTTTACTTGAAAATTTCTTTGAAATTTCATTTTCTTCAGTATTAGTATATTTAATACAAGAATTTCTAGATACAAAATCTATTTTATTTAAATCAAATTTAGGAGTATGTCTAACACTCATTGTTTTCATTCTTTTAAAAGTTTTAATTGGTTTTTTTTCAATTTTCATTTCTTCATCTTCTTTTTTTTCTGATTCTTCACTTTCAAAATCATTATTTGATTCATAAGAATTATTTATTAATTCTTTATTATTATTTTTAAAAGAATCTGGAATAATGATTTTTTTATTTTTTTGTTCTTTAAAACTTTTCTGAATTATTTCTGCATAAATTCCATTTTTTATTTTCATATTTTCATTTAACATTTGTTTATACATTTTTTCTTTTTGATTCATATTAAATGAAAAATAATCATTTATTTTTAATAATTGTTGAATTGTTTGATGTAATTTTTTTATTTGAAATTCCATTTGAATCATTATTTCATAATTTTTACATTCTCTTCCACCTAAACATTTATTTTTCAAAGTCTGATTTTGAAAATTAGATTTTATTTTATTTGAATAATTTGATGAATTCATTGTGTATGATATAAAATTTAATTTTGATTTTGTTCTTGATTTTGGATTTATGTTATTTAGCATTTTTTTTATTTTGGAAAAAAATAATTTAATGTAAATATATAATAAATAAAATTGTCAAAATATAATAATAAATAAAATATTATAAAAATATAAAAAAATATTTACAACTCTAAATTATAAAAAAATGAAAACTGTTGATAAAAATTCTGCAAACAATAATTCAAAAAAGAATGATAAAGAAGAAAAAACCAAAAAAACATATTCTCCAGAAAAACTGAAAAATTTAGAGCAAGAAAGACAAAAAAGAATAAAAAATGAGAAAATATCAGAAAAAGAAAACCAGAAAATATATGAAGAAATATTAGAAGAGGCTAAAAAAAATAATTTTAAAACAAAAATAAGAAAAGATGATGATTCAATTGAATTAAAAACAAATATAAAGATATCAGAAAAAAAAGCTCAAAATATATTAGAAGAAGGAGGAATGTTAGATGCATATAAATATTTAATTATTCAATTATGTAAAAATGGTTTACCAACAGGAAATTTATTTGAATATTCTGCTTATGTTATTAAAAATTATGAAAAAAAATGGAAAGAAAAAAAAAGTAAAATTAATAAAGAAAATATAGAAAAATATTGGGAACAAAAAGAAAAAGATTTTAAAGAAAAAATTGAAAAAAATAAAAATAATATTAAAGAAATTAAAAAATTAAATAGAAGTTTAGATGAAATTGAAATGAAAAAATACATTAAAGATTTAGATAGAAGTAGATCTTCAAGAGGTATTAAACCTTTCAGAAAAAAAATTGGAGAAAAAGAAGATAATAATAAATTGATTCCTTCTACTTTTAAAAAAAAAAATAAAAGCTTAAATAAAAGTAATAATAATAATAATCCTAATAAAGAAAAAAAACAAAATGAAAATATTAAAAATTATAAAAAAGATTCTAAAAATTTAAAAAAATAAAATATTTTCATAAAAAATATTTATATTATTAAATTTTAAAAAAAATATAAATCATATAAATAAATGAAATTGATAATATTCTTTACGTTATTTTAAATAAAAATAAATATTTGTAATTTAATAACTATTGTATAATTGACTAATCTAAATATAAATTTAAATGTAATTTAATTCTTCAATTTTTTTATTAGTATTCTCATTATCATTTAATTTATGTCTTTTAATTAAGAGCACAATTAAAATAATAAGTATTAAAACTCCAATAACAATTAAAACAATAATCCAAATAGGAAAATGCCTTTCATCTTTTTCACTGGGATTTTGTTTTTTATAAATATATTTTATATTTTCTGGATCTTCAGCATAAATAATTGTAAATAATTCTTTTGTATTTTCTTGTTGAAGTCTTCTTATAATTTTATTAATAAATTTATTACTATTAATAATAATCGAAATTGACTCATTTTCTTTTAATTTTATACAATTTAATGGATTTGAAATATAATTTAAACTATCATAATCTTCTTCATAACAAATTTTATTTTCTCCTGATTTTTTATTTGTTAAATTTAAAATTAAACTATAAGTTTCTTCATTTTTGAAAATTGTATATTTGTTAGATAAACTTTCTTCTTTGTTTTCATCAGTAGTTGAAACTGTTTTTACTTTATCTTTTGGAATTCCTATTTTAATAAATATAACTGATAAGAAATTCGAATTTAAAGTAATTTCTGTATTATTTAAAGTAACTGATGATTTTTCATGAGTTAGTTTATCTTTATTTAAAATAATCTTTTCACCATTAAATATTATTTCAGCAGAAATTTCTTCATTTGAATTTTCAACTAAAGTAAATTTAATTGCAAAAGATGAATTAATATTATCATTAATTTTATATTTACTTTCTTTATTTTTTTCAAGAATTAAAGGATAATTAATTCCATAATCTAAATTGATTGAATCATCACTTTTTAATCTTTCTATAAAAGTAAGTGAAAACAAAGAAAAAACATTAGATTCACCTTTTAATAATAAAGAATTAAAATTTTTCTCTTTTGGTTCTAAATAAAGATTTTCTGATTTATTTATTTTTATTATTTGATTTATACTATTTATTTCTTTTAAACTTTGATAATATAATGTTCCATTACTTATTAAATCTCTTGCTATAAAATATGCATTTTTAGATTCTGAAATATTTAAAAATAGATAATTTGAATTATATGCTTTTTCAATTGCAAAACCATAATTTTTAATATCTAAATTTGATTCTACGTTATAAATATTAATTTTTGTATCATTTCCAGAAAAAAATGATTCAAAATATTTTGTTTCGTTTTTTTCTTTGTTTTCTAAACTAATTGTAATATTCTTTTTTGGCTCAATACAAGATTCTGAAATAATATATATTTTATTATCAATATTTTGAATATTATTATTATTTCCTGAAAAAGAAATGAAATCTTTATCTTTAGTCAAAATAGTTAAATATTTATAATGATTAAAAGAATCTAAATTAATATAATAAGTTTCTTTTTCTTCAGGATAAAAATATTTCATAAGAGTTTCATTTAAATATTTTTCAAAAAATTCACCTTTAATTCCTAAAATACCATTATTAGAATTATTAGAAGAAAATAAAACAACAACACTAATATTATTATCATTATTATTAAAGAAATAATTAAAATTATTTTCATTAATTTTTTCTAATTCTTTATCACCTATTTTAGGAAGTGATCTTCTAATAATATCTTTATCTTTAGTATTATAAGTTTTATAATATAATTTATAATTTTCTACTTCTTCTAATTCAATTCTATAATATATTTTATCTCCTTTTTTTTTTCCACTTATATCCTGATAAAAATATAATTCTGACTTTTTATCTGAAAGTTGAATTTTATCATTATCATTTATTATATATTTAATTTCTTGAAGTTCATTTCCAATTCTGAAATTTATTTTATTTGTTAAATCCTCTTCTTCAGATAAAACATTAATTTCTAAATTAATAGTATAAATGCAGTCTTTATCTAAATCATATTTTTCATATTCATTTGAATTGATTTCTTGTTTTTCATGAGATAAAGTTAATTTGTTTTTAATTTTATTTGGATCACTTATTTTAGCATTATAATAAAATCTATCAAATTTATAACTATTAAATTCAAATTGAAATTTATAAGTTCCTTTATTTAAACAAAAATTGAAATTAAATTGATTGAAACTGCTTAATTTATTTATTCCTGAACTTAAAACAGTTAATTTATTTTCACTTTTTTTTCCTGATTTAACAATTAAATAAATATAATCTGAATTTTTAAAAACTCCATTATTTAAATCTGTGTAATAGTAATTTTTAGTAGTGTAATCATCATAATTTATAAATTTTCTATTATTAATAATTTTTCCAAATTTTTTATAAAAAAAAATTTCTGAATTTGATTGTTCTTGTTGTTCTAAATTAAATATTAAATAATTTAAACCTTGAATCTTATATTTAAATATTTTATGTTTTCCCTCATCCAGAGAAAAAGAATATTGGTTTTCATATGTAAGGTCAGTAATATTAAAAAATCTAAAATCATAAGTTAAATTAAATATTTCATCTATTGAAAATAAATAATAATAATCTATATCATCTTTAATTTCTTGTTTTAAATATGGATTTTCTATATTTAAAATTATACTTTCATTAAAATTAATTATTTTACAATGCATATTTTCTTTAAATATATATTCTCTATTATTATTATTTTCAGAATAACAAATTTCCCTTTCTTTATTCCCTTTATTTTCAATATAAATTTGAATAAAATCATTATATTTATTTTTAGGGAAAACAAACAAATTATAATTTTTATTAAAAGTTCTTAATTCACTTTCTTCAAAAATTTGATCATAAGAATTAATATCTAAAGCAATAACAAAATTAATTAATCCTTTACCTGCTTTACTACTAACAGTAATTGATTCTGATAATGCATCAGATTTATCAATAGAATAAGTGTTTGACACTTTATATTCTTTCTTATTAATTATTAAATAAGGAATTTGATTATCATCATTATTTTGAGCTGCAAAAATGTATTTAAAAGTAAATTGAGATTTTAAAATATCTGAATTTTCATCATAATTATAATAATTAATAGTATCTTTTTCATAATTAAATGAAAATGATTCTCCTTTTTTAAATAATATTTTTTCATTTGTATTCACATTATTATAATAATTTAATGTTATTTCTCTATCTTCAGGGACATTTGGAATATATATAAAATCATATTTATTTAAAGGAAGATATGGGTTTTTATATTCATTTTTATCACTTGATATATCGTATAAACTTGAAATGGAATTTAATTGATAATATATTTTTAATCCTTTTAAATTTCCTTCCAAAACAGTATAAATTGAACTTTCATATTTTTTAAATGCTCCTATTATATAATAATCTTTATTTTTTATTAATGATATTTTTCGACCTGATAAATTTTTCTTTGACTCAGAATACAAATAAATTATTTTTTCTGTGTCATCTTCAAAAAATAAAGATTGAAACTTAAAAGTTTCATTTTTTTCTTCATTTTTCACTGTAAAATTTATAGTATTTTCAATTTCATTTTTATGAATTAAATAAATAATTTGTTCTTTAAATCCGTGATAAACAGGATTAAATTCAATATATTTTTCTTTATTTGAAAATATTAAAACAATATTATAAGTTTCATTAAAATCTTCTTTTTCAAGAGAATAAGGTAATTCTTCATAAGGAGCAACACTAAGATTAAAATTTTGATTTAATCTCTTAATATCAGAAAATTTTTTAAATGAAAAATGAGGAAAAATATTATAAAAATCTTGATTATTTCCAATTAAATTTAATTTAATTAAAGCACCTTTTGCATTTTCATTTTTTTTTTCAAAAGAAATTATATTATTTTCATCAATAATTAAATTAGATTCTTCAATAAAAGAATCAGAAGTATCTTTTTTTGCATCTTCAAAATCATTATATTCTTTTCCTCTGTAAATAGAATCATCTTTAAATGAAATTGACTCATGTTTAGTTAAAGCAAATTTAATTCTTTCATTTGATTTCATTGAAATATCTAAAAAGAATTTTAGAGAATATTCTTCTGAAATAAAAGGGAAATTTAAAGTTTTAATTTTATCTAAATCAATAATAGAATTATAACCTTTATAAATAAAATATGATAATATTAAACTTCCACTTGTTTTTGTGGTTGTTAAAGTAACTTTGAAATTATATTCTAAATTAGGTGATAATAAAATTGAATTTGGATGATTAACTAATGTTATTTCTTTGCTTTCTTCTTCGTTTGAATTCCAATAAAATACTTTTAGTTCATCGTCTGTTTTTGTATAATAAAATGAAAAATCTATTAATATACTTCTTTCTACTGTGCTTGAAGGTATATTATAAAAATAGCTTGTTTTATCTTTAAATATTTCTATTATTTGAAAATAACTTTCTTCATTTTTTAATTCTCTTATTTCTCCTGGATTATGTATTTGAAATTTATTTGAATATGATTTTGATTTAGAATTATAAAATAAAATATAATATTTTTTCTTTTCTTGTAGATTAAAGTTATCATAATAATGTTTTTCTTCATCTATTTTTTGAATAATATAATCAATTGGGCTTTGTTCATTAGAAAAAAATATTTTTGAATTATCATCATAAATATATAAATCAGGATAATTTTTATGGGCAAAATTAAAAAAAATTGAACTTTCATTTTCTCTAATTGGATTATTATTATATTCGAATATCTTATATTTTTCTTCAGGTAAAATATTTAATGAAGTATTATCATATGACTTAATTTTATTAAAATTAAATAAAGTGAAATTATAAGTAAATATATCATCTTTATGAAATTTAATAAAAAGAAAATCAGTTTCACCATTATTAATCTGTATTGGATAAGAATTACCAAAATTAACTAAACAATTTTCTGTAAAATAAAGAAAATCAGAACTCAATTTTCCGTTTAGAAGATAAAAAGAATTTTCATCTTTATTTCCCTTTAAAATTAAGTTAACAATACTTTCAATATCACTATTATTATTAAATTCAAAATAAATGTAAGTTTTATTTATTTCTTGATTAAAACCATTTGTATTAATATATTGAATTTCACTTTTTGGAACTTCTATGATAAATTGGATTTCAACTCCACCTTCATCAACAGCATAGATATCCACAGTATAATTGTTTAAAGAAATATTATAAAAAGTTTTTTTAAAAGTCTCTGAATTTAAAGTAATCACTTCATTATTAAAATGAATTTCAACAATTCCATCCAAATTGTTTTTTTTCATTATTTGACATGAAAAAATTCCTTTTGATATATCCGAATTTGCATCTATGTCTATTGTTTTTGATTCTCCTTCTCCACCAAGAAATGCTGAAAACATTGTTCCATAATTAAATATTGCAGATTCTCTTTCTGAATTTTCTATATTTCCTGGTGTTTTGGATTTTGAAAGAGAAAAAAAGACTATAAATAAAATCAATTTTGTTACCATTTTTATAAGATATTTAATTATTTTATTATATTATGAAAATTATATAAAAATATCATTTAAATATTTATTATATTCATTCAAATCTAATTTCATAACTTACAAATTTTTTCTATTTGGGAAATCTGATTGAAAAAGAATCTAAAATATCAAATTTATTAATAATATAAGCTCATATCAGAAATAAATATTGAAAACATAGTAATTTATAAAATTTTGTTTTTTATTTTTTGAAAAAAAATATAAGTTAAATGAATAAAAAAAAAATTTCAAAAGAAAATAAGAATTCTGAGTTAAAAAAAGAAGAAAAAAATAAAGAAGAGGTAAAAGAAGAAAATAAAAAAATAGAAAATAAAAAAAAGGAAAATAAAGAAAATAATTTTGATAATTTTAATATATCAAAAAAAAAATATGAACATAAAATAAAAATAGAAAACAAAAAGAAAGAAGAAGAAAAAGAAGAAGAATTAAATATATTAAAAGATAATATTCCAATAAATGAACATTCATCAGAACATAAAATATTATCAAAAGAAGAAATAGAAAAAGAAAATGAAGAAAATGGAAATAATAATATATTAGAAGAAAGTTTTAAGAAATTAAGTGATAGAAATTTAAATCCAAATTTAACTTTTCAATCTCAAAATAATAAAGATGAAATAATGATAGAAATAAAACCAATAGAAAATTATTTAAGAGAAAAAATGAAAAAAATGAAACAAAAATGTCTTTTAAATACAATAAATTTAAGTTTACAAGATTCATTTAACAATATAAGAGAAAAAATATTAAATCAAAAATTAAAAGTTTTAAGTACTTCAAGAAGTTTTGATAATATTTTAGAAAATAATAATGATGTTGAAGAAGAAAAATTATTGAAAAATCCTTTAAATTTGAAAATATTAAATAATTTAATTCAACAAGAAAAAGAAATTAAAAATGAATTGTATAAATTAATAAATAATGAATATGTAATTAAAAATGAATCAATGTTTAATTTAACAAATCCAAATAATAATATTGATAAAATTAATTTAAATTTAAAATTAAATAAAATAAATGAAACAAAAGAAAATTTAAAAAATAGATTAATTGAATTAGAAAAACAAATATCAAATATAATATTTATAGAAAGTAAAAATGAAGGTTTATTACAAAAAGAAATTAAAATAAATATGAGAAATTTTTTAGATAATTATGAATTTAATCAAGAAATTTTTAATAAAAAAATAATTAAATTACAAGAAGAATCAAAATTAAGAAGAGAAAAAATGGAAAGAGATATAGAAGAAAAAATAACAAAAAAAAAAAAAGAATTAAAAAATAAAGAATTAGAAGAAGAATATAAAAAACAAAAGTTATTAGAAAAATTAAGAAATGATGAAAAAAATAATATTCAACAAAGATTTAATTTAAATAATCAAAAAAGTTTAAAATTAAAAATTCATCTTCATGATAAAATACAAAATTCAAATTATTCATATCAAGAGAAAGAAAAAAAATATATTGAAAACGAAGAAAAATTAATTAAATTAGAAAATATAAAAAGAAAAAATATAATGAAACATATTAATTTAAAAGAATTTTCAAATTTTAGAAAAGAATTTGAACAAAATAAAATAAAAGTAGAAGAAGAACAAAATAATAAATTTAAACAATTGAAAGAATTATGGAATGAAAGAAGTAAATTAATACCAAATTATATTTCTCCTTTCCTAGAAAAATATAAAGAAGAATTTGAGAATAAAATAAATTATGAAAAAAAGAAAAGTGAAAAATTTATTCAATTAAAAAATATTAAATTAGATTATTCTAAAAATAAAATTCCAAAAGTAAAAAAAGCTATTAAATCACCTTTGAAAGAAAAAGAATTTGATGTTTTAAGTAAATCAAAAGATTATTCAAAAAATATTAGATTAAAAATTAGAAATAAAAAAATAAAAGAAGAAAATTCAAAAAGAAATAAAATTACTTTAAATAATTCTTCAAATAATACAAAAAGAATAAAAAATGAAAATATTATTGAAAATAATAAAAGAGAAGATTATTTAACTAAAATGAGACTACAAAGAAATAAAAGTTCTTCTTTTTTTGATAATGTTAATTCAATGTTCAAAAAAAATTCAATTAAAAAAATTTTAAATAGTGAAATAGATTTTCATCAAAAATTAAATGCTATGAATAGTAAATTAAACTCTTTAGATGAACAAGCAAAACAAAAAGAAAAATTATTAAGATTTAATGGAGGAGTTAAATCTAATCCTGATTTAGGAAATGAAATTTGTGCTTTATATTTAAATTCTATTAATACTAAATTGAATATTATTGAAAATTTTGAAAATAATTAAAATTTCTATATTGTTAATTTTTATTATGCTTTTTATAAGATCATAATTTCTTTTTTAAATTTTAATTTTTTTTTATATATAAAATATTCAGTTTAATAATATCATTTTATTTTATAATTCTTTTTGTTTATTATTTCATTTTTTTTAATCAAATTTCATTATAATGATAAATTTTTCATTTAATTAAAAAAAACTCTCTTTTAAATTTTTTTAATATTTATAAAATAATTTAATTAAAAATGTAAATTAACCAAACATTCTTAATTTACTCATCATATTCATTAATTTCTTATTTGAAAAACTTTTACTAGAAAAATAATTCTTCCAATTAATATTATTTTTTAATTTTATTTTTGAAATAAGAGGATAAAAATTATTATTTTCAGTTAAAATATAATTTCCATAAGATAAACTTTTTTTCATTGAGGAACTTTTATTATCATATTTTTCAACTGTGTTTACATTTCTTTTTTTTATTTTTTCTCTTTCTTTATCAATTAATCTTTCATTTTCTTTTTTCATTGCATTTTTAATTAATTTATTATGAAATATAAAAGGCTTTTTACAAGAAATTTCTAAATTATTTTCTTTAGAAATATTATTTAAAGAATTTGAATTAGTTAAATATTTATTATTTTTTCTATGTAAATTTCCCAAAGAAAAATTTTTTTTTAATTTTTTCTCACTTTCTCTTAATAAAGAGGAAACATTAAAATCAGTATTATGAATAAAATTATTTTGACCATTTAATTTTTTTTTATTTAAAATTAAATATTTTTTCTTTTTATCAGCAAATAAATTTTTATCATTATATTTCTTAAAAGGAATACTATGAATTCCAAAAATTTTCATTTTATTATTTTGTGGATTTAAAGGAATCAGTGAATGGAATTTTTTTTTCATATTCGATTAATAATTTAAAAATTTATTTAATTTCTATAATGATACCATAAAAAATGTCATTGAAAGGGCAGAAAAAACAACAGAAGAAGATTCAAAACATTATATAAATTATTAAATGAAATATTACCATTAAATACAGATAAATAAATTAGGAGAAACTTTGAAACTTATAATGAGCAATTAATTGTATCTTAAAATATAATAAATGGTATTTTAAATTATAAATTAGTTGATGATATTATTAAAAATAAAATTAATGGTATAATACAAGTTCTTTTAATGAAAATATTTATGAATTGTTTTCAGGAAAAGAATTAAATAATATGTTATTAAAATAAAGATGAAAAAAAGATAAAATTGAAATTTTAACTAATTTATATAGAATTATTCGAGGAAATAATAAAGGTATTACAAGAGATTATTTAATTATAATAATGTAAAAATCCTGATAATTATTTTCAAATAGAAATTATTAAAGATAATAATATAAATAAAAAAGCTAAAAAAAAGTTAAAGATTTTTAGGAGAAAATGAACATCAAAATCTTGCTGATTTTATTAATATGACTAGTGTAAATCATTATACTATTATTTCTGATGAATATTTAAATGAGTAAACAAATTTTTTTCTTTTAAATTTATAAAATATATTTAAATTTTATTTATGAAAAAATTAATTTTGATTTGAATTATTGATTATCTTATTTAATTAAATTTTCCTCTTTATAAATATTTATATATTATTATAATACTTATAAATTATAATTAAATATTATTATTAATCATTATTTTTGATTTTGAATACTTTTAATTATAAATCGTTTTCTTTTTAAATCCTCATCATTATTTCTTTGGGTTCTTATTAAATTATCTAAAATATCTTTAATTTTTAATTCATTTCTTTTAACATCAATTTTTAAATTTTTAAACATTTTTTTTTTATTGACTTCTTCTTTTCTTGGTTGAAAAATAGAATAAATAATATTTGTAATATGTTTTTTCGTATAATTGTCTTTTTCATTTAAAGAATCAGAATTAGAAATATAATTTTTTATATCTTTTGATAATTTATGATTATATTCATAATCAATTTTTAAATTTTTTTTTTTATTAAAACAAACACTTTTTGTTCTGTTATTAACCTTAAAATAATTTCTTTTTTGATTGAACAATGAAGGATTAATTAATTCTAAATTTTTAAAATATAAAAAATTTGAAGACAATAATTTCTTTGGATTGGAATTATTTTCTTTACTTTGAAAATTTTTATTAATTAAACATACAGATAAAGGTTCTTTATAATTTTTAATTTTATTTAATCTTAATATTATTTTTTTTTTCATTTCACTTTCGTCAGTTCTAGAAATAAAATTTTGAATATTATAATTTTGCATAAGAAGAATATCATCTGAAAGTTCATTCATATAAAAAGTATCAATTTTATAATTATTATTCATCAATTTGATTTTACTATTTTTATTCCTTTTATTTGATATTATTTCTGAATTTTTTCTTGATAAATTTTCCCTATGAGTTGAACTATTAAAAAAATGTCTTTTTTTTAATGAAACCAAATTTGGAGACAAAACCTTTGATTTTGATTTTTCATTTTCTAATAATGATAGTATTGGATTTCTTTCATTTTTATTATTTTTCATTTTAAAATTATTGTTAATTTAATAATAAAAAATGAAATATAAGTAAATATTAAAGAATCATTAATTTAATTTTAGATAAAAAAAAATATTTAACAAATAAAATTACTAATTAATATATTAATGTTTATTAAAAAAATTTGGAAGAACAGAATTATTTTTTTTTGAAATATATTTATTAGAAATAATTTGACTTGAACCTAAATTTCTTTTATTAAAAAATTCTTTTTTATGTTCATAAGATTTAATTATTAAAGATTTATCTTTTTCCTTAAGTTCTTCATTTTTTTCAAACAATTTTTTCCTGATTTTAACAATTTGTTTCAAATTGTTTTTTTTATCATTTAAAATTAACAAATATTTAATTCGATCCATTTGACTTTGACTAAAATTATATTTTCCAAAAATTTTTAAACAAGAATTAATAATATTATTTTTTTTTAAACTTAATTGACTTTTATTAATAAAATTTATATAAGAATTTTTGGGTTTTTTATTCAAAATTTGACTATGATTATTTTAAAAGAAATGTATTTTAAATTTTATAAATGTGTAAATTCACAATCAATATTAAAAAATATTAGGATAAATTGAAATAATATTAATACTCTTTTTTATCAAAAAAATTTTCTTGTTTTAAACAAACTTGAAGTTGTTTTAGTTTATTAAAAAGAATGGAATAATCCATTTTTGAACTCTTTCCATTATTTATATAAATAATTAATATATTTTCTCTTTTTTTGGCTGTTTAATTCAATTTTATTCTTTAAATGTAAATAATTATCTTAAACAATCCATTTATATAAAGAAAATAATTAAATATAATAAAGTTTTAAACTTAGAATAAAATATATATCTTTATTTATATTTATTTTTTATGATTGATTTTTATTTTCTTCTTCTACTTTTGTTTCTTCATTATTACCTTCCTTATCAGAATTATCAATATCTATAGAAACATTATTTTCACCTAACTACCTAGCAAGA
>JAEEGK010018861.1_pt1 | contig 14867 bp, 11 predicted proteins | sample 8958771 | NCBI WGS metagenome assembly JAEEGK01 (sample SAMN16246547, study PRJNA631951) | gut metagenome | biome: gut microbiome; feature: rumen; material: SC-attached | host: Bos | place: Iran: Karaj | collected 2018-10 | reverse complement strand
TAACTAACCCCTTTTTCTTTTCCTGTACTATACGGGGTTTCATTAAACTTCATTCCGTGTCCGACTTCAAAATCCTTATAAATTCTTTCTACAACTCCCGGCGGAAAATACTTTGCCATCATGTCGCCAAGATTTAAAGGCGGAAAAGCTGAAATCTGCTCTCCCCTCCTCTGCCTTTCTACATAGCCGGAAGTGATAAAAATAATGTCATATTTTCCGTCTTTTATAAAAGGACGAGAAAGAATGATACTGTCCAGAGAATAACTTGCCTGTATACGGTCAACAAAATGAACAAAACTTGAAAACTTTTCTGATTCTGTATTAGTTTCAAGACAGGCATCTATATCTTCTAAATCTACGTAAGATTCAACAAGTTTTACAACATCCCCTAAATGAGATTCATACTGAACGTACATTCCTTTGCGGAATATATAAAAACCTATAAGCGTAATAACCGTGCTTAATACAAAAACAAGAGCAATACAGCCTATAAAAAGATTTCTTGAAAGCGGATTCTTATATTTTCGCATAGACTAGAATTGCTCCTCCATATCGTACAAAATTATTCCCTAACGGCCTTCATTTCTTTTTTACGCTCGTACATTGCCTTGTCTGCACGGCGGAATACATTGTCATAGCTTGTATCAACGCTTTCATCAAATAGAGCATAACCTAATGCGGCGGAAGTTTTTTCCCACGGAGAAAGGTCAGGAGTCTGATCAATTTTTAAAAGTTCAACGTTAAAAGCAGAAACCAGCGACTGAACGTTTTTGTAATCGTTATTGCGAAGAATTACAACAAATTCATCTCCGCCAATTCTGAATACAGGTGAATGAGAGAATACAAGACACACAAGTTTGCAAAGCCTTATAATCGCGATGTTACCTTTATCGTGTCCGAATGTATCGTTTATGCGTTTAAGATAGTTAAGGTCTATCATTACAACGCCAAATTTCTTATTGCCGCTTTCCAAATCCCATACAACCTTTTTTACTTCTTCATCATATGCTGCTTTGTTGCGGATTCCAGTTAAGGCATCTTTGTTTGCAGCCTGTTCAAGCTGTTCTGCCTTCTTCTGGGTCTGATCCAGATCATGTTCAAGGTGATTCATTTTTACAGCAGATTTAACCAGATCATCAACATATTTTTTTACGTTAGCTGACATTTTTGAAAGCGTATCTGCCAGAGCTTCAAGTTCATCTCCTGTTTTTATTTCCGGGATTTTTAATACAATTTTATCAGGATCCGTTTCAGAACGGCAAAGCACTTCAAAATTATGAGCAGCATCTTCTATTGAATTCAACGGCCGGATAATACGTCTCTTAAGCCACAGCATCAGCAATACAATTACTGCAGCACACAGAACTACTGCCGTTACTACTACCGAAACAAGATAATTTGACATAACCGAAGAAAGAAAATTCAAAGGAATTCCTGTTGTAACGAAAACAGAAGGATTTCCACTTTTATCTCTGATTGTATAGGAAGCTACATAGCTGGTGCCAAATGCAGAAGGCGTACTTGTATATTCTATTTTATTATTGTTAATAAAGTTATTGTAAATTACAGGTAAATAATCTGGTGAAAAGAAATAACCGAATTTATCACCGAGCCCGGGAACTTCAATTCCAGGCCGCGTATCTTCTCCGGTGCGCTGTTTTTCGCTAAGTCCAGTTGCAACATTTATTACTTCATATTGCTCACCTTCTTTTACAGGTCGTGAAATAACAATACTGTCTACTCCATGGGTTTGACGAAGATTATCAAGAAATTTAATGAAAGTTTTATAATTTTCAGATTCAATTCCAGTAGCCAGACAATTATCTATATCATCCAGATCAATATACCGTATAACAAGCATTATAATATCGGCGGTGTAAGACCTGTACTGGGACAGCATACCATATCTGAACCAGGAAAATCCGATATACGAGATAATTGTAGTTAATACAAAAACCATAATAAGACAGCTGATAAAAATACTTTTAAAAAGCGGTCTTTTATATTTACTCATAATCTATAATTGTATTACAGATTTTATAGATTTCAGACAATTAATAAAAAAAAATCCTGCCCTTCATAAAGAAAAGCAGGATTCTTGATTAGTGCAAGAATGTTTTAGCAGACATGCTGAGAAAAATCAGCATATCTGTATGAGATTCCGGAGCAAGCCCGGAATGACAGGATTCTTACCTGGCAAAGCAAAACTCCTTAGCGGAGTTTTGTATAGCCGTAAACTGCTGTATCGCCAAGTTCTTCTTCAATACGGATAAGCTGGTTGTATTTTGCCATACGGTCTGTGCGGCTCATAGAACCTGTCTTAATCTGTCCTGAATTTGTTGCAACTGCGATATCTGCAATTGTTGTATCTTCTGTTTCACCTGAGCGGTGTGAAGTTACTGTTGTATAGCCATGGCGGTGAGCCATTTCAATTGCTTCAAGAGTTTCTGTCAAAGAACCAATCTGGTTTACTTTGATAAGGATTGAGTTTGCAACTCCTGATTTAATACCTTTTTCAAGGAACTTAACGTTTGTTACGAACAAGTCGTCACCAACGAGCTGACAGCGGTCACCGATTTTAGCTGTAAGTTTCTTCCAGCCTTCCCAGTCGTTTTCATCCATACCGTCTTCAATAGAATCAATCGGGTATTTTGTGATGAGTTCTTCAAGGTATGCAATCTGTCCGTCTGCATCAAGTTCTTTTCCGTTCGGATCCTTTGGAGTTCCGTTAGAAAGCTGTTTGTAGTTGTAGTAGAATTTTCCGCCTTTTTCTACAGAGAATTCTGAAGAAGCACAGTCCATAGCAATCTTTACATCATCACCAGGTTTGTAACCAGCGTCTTTGATTGCCTGTACGATGCTGTCAAGTGCATCGTTGATTCCGTCAAACTTAGGAGCGAAACCACCTTCATCACCTACTGCTGTTGAAAGGCCGCGTTTTTTAAGAAGTTTTGCAAGTGCGTGGAATACTTCTGCACCCATGCGGATTGCTTCTTTTTCTGTTTTTGCGCCAACCGGACGAATCATGAATTCCTGGAAAGCGATTGGAGCATCTGAGTGTGCACCACCGTTGATGATGTTCATCATCGGAACAGGAAGAACGTGTGCATTTGCACCGCCGATGTAGCGGTAAAGAGGCATGTTCAATGCTTTAGCTGCAGCCTGTGCTGTTGCCAAAGAAACACCAAGAATTGCATTTGCACCGAGCTTGCTCTTTGTTGGAGTTCCGTCAAGAGCGAGCATCTTCATATCAACTGCTCTCTGATCAAATACATTGTCACCTTTGAGTGCAGGAGCAATAATTTTGTTTACGTTGTCTACAGCTTTAAGAACACCTTTTCCGCCGAAACGATTTTTGTCTCCGTCGCGAAGTTCCAAAGCTTCGTTTTCACCTGTTGAAGCTCCAGAAGGAACAGCTGCACGGCCCATAACGCCGTTTTCAAGAATAACGTCAACTTCTACAGTTGGGTTACCGCGTGAATCAATGATTTCACGACCAATTACTTTGTCGATTGCTACGCAATTCATGTAATACCTCTTATAAAAAATTATCTAAAAAAGAAAAATCCACGTAAGGATGCCTTGAATCTATAACCAAGGCATCCCAGCGCAAATAGTTTACTTTATTTTTCTTACTACGGTCAATATCACGGCAAACGCATTTTTATAGTAAGGAAATGCGTTTAGCTTACATCTTCTGAAGAAGGAATACCTTGTCCAGTTCGTTTTCAGGAACAAGAAGTTCGTCAAGTTCCTTAGAAATCTTTTCATGGTCAAGGTGAGTACCGATGATAATAAGTTTTACCATGCGGTCGCCGTATTTAGGATCCCAGTTCTTTTTCATTTTCGGATCGCTTGCAAGAACTTTTTCCTGTGTAGCTTTATTTTCTACTGCAAGCCATGAACCTGAATAGCCTGCCGAAATCTGGCTGCCGGCAGTTTCAAATACCCAGGCCATATCCGGTTCATCTGCAAACCAGATTACACCCTTACAGCGGATAATATTCTTTGGCCAGCGGCTTGCATATTCATCAAGTTTTCTGCGGTCAAACGGCTGGCGGCGTGTGTAAACAAATGAGCCGATTCCGTATTCATCTTCGCTTTCGCCTTCGTGGCGGTGTTCATGATGATGGTGGTGATGATGCTCGTGTTCATCATGATCGTGATGTTCATGTTCTTCGTGTTCTTCGTGGTCGTGATGTTCATGTTCTTCGTGTTCGTCATGGTCGTGATGATGTTCATGCTCTTCATGTTCATCGTCGTCATCATCGTCTTTGTTAAGGATTGAAACCCAGCCTGCACTTTCGTAAACTTTTTCAAAGTCAAATTCATTTGTTCCAAGGATTTTGTTTACGTCTATGTTTCCCTTTACGGCTTCAAAAACACGTGCATTTGGCTGTAAAATCTTTACGATTGAACGGATTTTCTTAAGCTGTTCTTCGTTTACCAAATCAACTTTATTGATAATCAAGGTATTGCAGAATTCAATCTGCTGAACAAGAAGGGATTCAATATCTTCTTCCTGCATGTCTTTATTAAGCAGTTTATTTCCATCGTCAAATTCTGTTGCAAGACGCATAGCATCAACTACAGAAACAACACAGTCAATTTTTCCTCCGGAAATTGTAGAAAGAGCCTGTGCAATAGGCATTGGTTCGCAGACTCCGCTGGCTTCAATCAAAATATAGTCAAACTTCTTTGTTTTAATAAGTTTTTCAATCTGATTTACCATGTCAGATTTTAGCGTACAGCAGATACAGCCGTTTGTAAGCGGAACAATACTGCTTGAATCAGTAATCTGGGCATCTTTTGCAATTAAATCTGCATCTACGTTAATTTCTCCGATATCATTAACAATAACGGCAACTTTATAGCCCTGCTGGTTTGTAAGAATATGGTTAAGGAGTGTTGTTTTACCTGCTCCAAGATAACCAGCCAATAATGTAATAGGAACGTTAGTTTTTGCGCACATCATAAACCTCTTTATTAGTTTAAATTAACAAAAATTAGTGAAAAAGTGAAGAAGAAAATAATTTTATAGATTACGTTAAAAGAACCGGAAAGCAAAACCTGAATCTACTTTGTACGCTTTTAGCCGCGTACACATTAAAGTATAATGCGCCTGTCATGCATGACAAATACTAAATAAATAATTTGCCGTCTTGAAACCTGTTCGCAAAATTTTTCCGTAATAATTATCCGTCGTCTGAAAACCTTATTCGCAAGCCGACGAAAATTTTACCATGCGCTTTCCGTTGCTTTCTATTAAAAAACCTTTTGCAATTCTATGACCGTCTGCAAGGACTTCTACAAGATTTGATTCAATGCCGTCTATTACCATATCAGTTCCATCAAGGAATTTCTGTATTTCGTCTTTTGTCCATTTTGCACGGCCTGCAACAACAGAAATTGATTTTGGACGTTCTACTTTTGGCGGTACCTGCATCGCAGGATCACGGGGAGCTGCAAAAAGTGCATCTAGTTCTGCCTGAGATAAATCTAAAGAAACTTCTTCCGGGGTAGATTGTTTTTTTGATTCCGCTTTAACAGAGCAAAGAATCTTGTCCATTTCGTCCTGGGAAAGTAAAATCCCATCCTGCATTTCTGAATCTTCTGTCATAGCGTATTATAGTATAACACTTTTTTGAATAAATGAAATATTTTTTTTCACTATTCCGAAAACGAACCTGTATAAAGTTTATAGTACTGACCTTTCTGTTCAAGAAGTTCTTCATGGGTTCCGCGCTCAATTATATGTCCGTTTTCCAGAACAAGGATGCAGTTTGCATCACGAACAGTAGAAAGCCTGTGGGCAATAACTAAAACCGTACGTCCGTCCATAAGGCGATCCATGCCTTTTTGGATAAGGGCTTCTGTTCTTGTATCTATTGAACTTGTAGCTTCGTCCAGGATTAAAAGCGGCGGATCTGCAACAGCCGCACGCGCTATGGAAAGCAGCTGCCTCTGTCCCTGGCTTAAACTTGCGCCGTCACCCGTAAGCTCTGTATCGTAACCTTCAGGAAGATTTTCTATAAACTCTTCTGCATTGGAAAGGCGTGCAGCTTTTTCTACCTGCACATTGCCCGCTTCAAGTTTTCCGTAGCGGATATTTTCGCGGATTGTTTCTGAAAAAAGATGCGTATCCTGCAAAACCATTCCTAAAGAACGCCGTAAATCAGATTTACGAATCTGGTTTAAAGGGATTCCGTCATAAAGAATTGTGCCGCAGCCTTCTTCCAGATCATAAAATCTTGTAAGAAGATTTGTTATAGTTGTTTTTCCGCTGCCGGTTGAACCGACCAGGGCAATTTTCTGACCAGGTTTTGCATAGAAAGAAATGTCATGCAGAACAGTTTTATCCTTTACATAGCCGAATGTAACATGTTCAAATGTTACAGCACCTTTTAACGGTATTAAAGTTCCGTCTGTTTTCTTCCATGCCCATACGCCTGTATTTGCAAAGGCTTCCACAAGGATTTCCTTACCGTCAGAATCTTTTGCAGTTACAGCATTTACAAGCGTGATTTTTCCGTCATCTGATTCACTCTGCTCATCGATTGCTGCAAAAATGCGTTCTGCACCGGCAAGGGCATTTAAGACGCTGTTAAACTGCTGGCTTACCATTGAAACAGGCTGGGCAAAAGCACGTGTATATTGCAGGAACGCTGCAACCGTTCCTACATCGCAGTGTCCGGTTATTACAAGAATTCCGCCAAAAAGCGAAACAAGCGCATATTGAAAGTGCGAAAAATTATTCATCAGCGGCCCTAAAATAAATGCAAAGGTATTTGCCGATGTTCCAGATTTACAAAGCTGTGCATTAAGAGTTGCAAATTCTTCTTCGCAGGCACTTTCGTGGTTAAACACCTTTATTACTTTCTGCCCGCTTATCATTTCTTCAATATAGCCGTTCAATGCACCGATATTTGCCTGCTGTGCCCTGAAAGCCTGTGAACTTTTTGTACCGATTTTTCTTACAACCACCATGATTAAAAAGATTGTTACAAAAACTAAAACGGTAAAAACAGGACTTAACACAATCATCATTATGAAGATAGCAGTGACGGTCAACGTTGAAGAAAGCATCTGAGGAACCGTCATGCTAAGCATGTCTCGAAGGGCATCGGTATCATTTGTAAAAAGAGACATTATTGAACCGTGTGTTCTTGAATCATAATAGCGTACAGGAAGAGTCTGAATCTTTTTAAACAGAGAAACACGGATTTCATACAATGTTGAAGTTGCAATGGAAATCATTATTCTGGCATTCATCCAGCTTGCAAAACTTGCAAATGCAAACAGCGCAAGCATCTTGAATAACAGAAAGGTAAATTTAGTAAAATCAGGATTTTCTTTACCGATTAACGGAACAATGTAGTCATTTATTACAGGCTTTATAATGTACGAAGAAGCGACATCGGCCGTTACGGAAAGCACTACACAGACAAAAACCAGAATCCAGCGGAATTTGTATTTTGCAAGATAAGATAAAAGCCTTGAAATTGTTTTTCTGGCGTTCTTAGGCTTTGCGCCTGCATGACTTCTAACAGGTGGCATCAGTTTTCCTCCACTATATCAGCATCACCGGAACCATACTGCTGGGATTCATAAACTTCCTGATAAACAGAACTTGTTTTTAGAAGGGTTTCATGTGTACCGCTGGCACTTATTTTTCCGTTATCCAGAACATATATGCAGTCCGCATTCTGAACGGAAGTTATGCGCTGGGCAATTACAATAATCGTAGAATCCGGAAGATAAGAACGAAGGGCCGTGCGGATTCGTTTTTCAGTAGCAGTATCTACGGCACTTGTACTGTCGTCAAGAATAAGAATTGCAGGCTTTTTTAAAAGCGCACGGGCAATACAAACACGCTGTCTCTGTCCGCCCGAAAGATTTACTCCCCCCTGCTCTAAAACAGTATCATACCCTTGCGGCAGTGACATAATAAAATTATGGGCATCGGCAGCGCGGCAGGCTTCTTCAAGTTCTTTATCAGACGCACAGGGATTTCCCCATTTTAAGTTTTCCCTGATTGTTCCTGAAAACAATACGTTTTTTTGAAGAACCACGCTTACCTTATCACGGAGTGTTTTAAGGTCATAGTCTTTTACGTTTATTCCTGAAACTTTTACAGAACCGGAAGTAACATCGTAAAGGCGTGGAATCAACTGAATTAAAGTTGATTTTCCACAGCCTGTTCCACCGATAATTCCCGTAAACTGTCCCGAAGGAATGTTTAATGACACGCCTTTTATTGAATAACGTGCATTTTTACCCGATGAATAAGAAAAATAAACATCATCAAATTCTATTTTTCCGTCAATTGCCTTTTCAGGCGGAGTTTGCAGGTGCCCGACACCGCATTCCCCCTGCGAAGTTTGCACAGCCTGCCGCGTCTGCGAGTTTTGCCGGGGCTGCAGGGCCACGGCAGGAGCGTCCGCCACAGCGGAATTTTCTTGAATGCCACAGCATTCTGCTATACCGTCTTTCGATTTTATGGAAGGCTCTTCATCAAGAACTTCAACTATTCGCTCGATTGATGCTCTTGAAAGGATAAACCCTACAAAAACCATACTTAACATCATTAAAGAAGTTAAAACCCGGATTACATAAGTTATAAGGCTTACAAGTTTTCCAACCTGAATTCCACCGTAAATTGCCATTATGCCGCCACTCCACATAACGGCAGAAACGCACATATATACGCAGATTCTCATTACAGGCATATTTAAAATTACGATTTTTTCAGCACGAAGCTGGGCATTCCTGAAATCTGCGGCAAGTTTTTCAAAATTCTTATTTTCAAAATCCTGACGGACAAATGATTTTACCAGCCGGATTCCTGTAAGGTTTTCCTGAACAAGCGTATTAAGTTTATCATAATGACGAAGCATCAGCTTAAACCGCGGATAAGCTGTCAAGGCAATTGCTATAAGTATAAAGCCCAGAACAGGAATAAGGGCAATCAGGTAAACGGCAAGCCTTAAGTTTATCGAACAGGCCAGAAAAACTCCGGAAAAAATCATCATCGGGCTTCTGATAAAAGTGCGTATTATCTGCTGGTACAGATTCATAACATTTGTCACATCAGTTGTAAGCCGCGTTACAAGCGAGCCGGAAGAAAAATGATCTATGTTTGAAAATGAAAAGTTTTGTACAGAATGAAAAAGTCTTGCCCTAAGATTTTTGGCAAAGCCCTGGGAAGCTATGGCCGTTAAACGTGCGCCGACCATACCGGAAATAAAAGAAAAGCAGGAAAACAAAATCATTGTTATGCCCGTTTTAAGGACATATGGTAAATCGTGATTTACAATTCCGATATCAATTATATTTGCCATATACAGCGGAATCATAACTTCCATTATGACTTCGCCGGTCATTGCAAAAGGCGTTATAAGCGTAAAAAGAACTACCTTTTTTGGCATACCGGAAGTTAATTTTTTAATTGTGGACATAAGATTAATAATAACAAAAAAGACACTGAAATAACAGATAAATCTTTGTTATTTCAGTGTCTTCCATGGTGTGACTTATACGCGCCGATTAAAGTCCAAAAAACTCTTTGGCGTTGTAGTAGCAGACATTCTGTATAATTTTCTTCAGGGATTCTTCTGAAGAAAAATATTCTCCGCGTTCACACAAAGAACCTATGTAATCGCAGAAAACGCGTCTGTATACTTCATGCCGCGGGTAGCTTAAAAAACTGCGGCTGTCCGTAAGCATTCCTACAGACAAAGAAACAGGATAAAGCTGAGCCGCAGATTCAAGCTGTCTTTTTATGCCGTACGGCTGATCGTTAAACCACCATGGAGCTCCAAGCTGAACCTTTGCGCGCGTTCCAGAATCGCAGAAACCTGCGGCAAGAACTGCATAAAGTTCTGTTTTAGCCGGATCAAGAGTATATAAAATTGTTTTTGGAAGGCAATCTTCTTTTGTAAGCTTGTTAAGGATTCCGCCCACACTTTTGATTGCAGTAGAATCATCTGTACAGTCAAAACCGCAGGAAACGCCTATAGATTTTTCCTTACTTTTATTTGCTCCCTGATATGTTCCAATATGCAGCTGCATTACAAAATCATTGCGGTAATACATTTTTCCGCACTGAACAATAAATGCACTTCTGTATTTTGCAATTTCTTCTTCGGATAATGTCATCTGCTTCATGGCACGGGTAAATATTCTTTCTATTTCACGGTCTGTATAATCAGCCCATACAAAATCTTCTATTCCGGCATCGGCAATCATTGTACCGGTTGCCTTAAAGTCTAAAAGGCGTTTTTCCAAAGCCATGAAAAGCATTTCAAAAGAATCAATCTTTATTCCGCTCAGTTTTTCAAGAACAGGAATATAATCTGCAAAGCCCGGACGTTCACAATAGAATGCACGGTCAGGACGATAGGCAGAAAGGACTTTTACATTAAATGAAGAATCGCTAGCCATCTTCTGATGATATTCCATAGAATCAATCGGGTCTTCTGTTGTACTTGCAACTTCAACCTTTGACACTTCAAGAATATAGCGTGGAGTCATGTGTTTTTCTTTAATCAGTTTTTTTGTCTGCTCATAAATGCGTTCAGCACTTTCTTCACACAAAGGCTCGTCTATATCAAAATATCTTTTCAGTTCCAGTGCAGACCAGATATATAAAGGATTTCCGATTAATTCAGGCATTATTTTTGCATAGGCAAGAAACTTTTCATGGTAAGATGCATCACCAGTTATAAATTTTTCATCTATACCGAATGTTCTCATTGCACGCCACTTGTAATGGTCGCCGGAAAGCCAGAGTTCGCCTAAATCTTCAAATTCTTTATTTTCATATAAAGCCTTTGCCGAAAGATGGCAATGGTAATCTATAATAGGAAGGTCTTTGGCATATTTATTATAAAGTTCCTTTCCTGTTTCATTTGTAAGAAGAAAATTTTCATCGAATTTGTTTTTTAAGTTCATCTTTACCCCCTTTTTTAACTGCACCGGCTATATAAGATTTTTTTCGTACATATTATTTGCACTATTTAAGCAAAATCCCATTTTAGAAAGATATTTTGCATGCGACGGGACTTTTGTATTTGCTGTAAGTTTTTTTACACCCTGCGCTTTTAAATATGAAAGCATATATTTTCCGGCAGAACAATCGCGGTAAGCAGGAATCGTATAATCAATCTTTACAGCTAATGCATCTGCACTTCCGGATTCACTAATACCGGCTGCGCTGGCAGAAAAAATACCTGCCGGAACTCCGGAACACATAATAAGGTAAACCCTGTCATTATCTTCAGGCATGGAAAAATCCGGAAAGAAATTCTTTATATCGCTGCTATTTTCGTTTAAGAAATAAGAAATAAAACCATCATTTGATTTTACGCTGACAGCAACATACTCTTTTTTAGTGTTATTTAACTTGTAAAGGCTGAAAAGATTTATTGCTATAAGGCAAACCTGCATTGCGGCCGTAGGATAAGAATGAATACAAAGTGCATAGATGCAGAAAATTACGCTTCCAACCGTGTTGATAATCCTGAGCTTTACAACTGAGGTCATCAGCATGGAAACAATTACAAGAAACGACCCCAGATATCCGAATAACTCTAATAAAACCTGTTTATCCATAACTTGAGTTTATATCAGTTTTTACGTTAGAACAAGTGACCAAACCCGTCAAACAAGCCGTTCAGGTGTTTATTTTAAAGGTATTTTAATGTCCCTTTTTCAAAACCTTTAATGCCTAATCCCGGTTCATCACTGACAGTGATATTTTTTTCATCAAATACAGCACCGCCTATAATCGGATCTTCGCTGCACAAAACAGGTCCGTCCAAATCAATTTTAGTGATTATCTTTTTTGCACAGGCAAGGTGAACAGCGGCATTTACACTGACTTTTGCTTCAAGCATACAGCCAAGCATACATTCAATTCCATATACTTCGGCTGCAGAAATGATTTTTAATGCATTGTATAAACCGCCGCACTTCATAAGCTTAATGTTTACATAATCAGCCGCATGGTTCTGCATGATTTTCATGGCATCTTCCGGACTGAATACGCTTTCATCGGCAAGAACAGGAACATAGCTGTTTTCCGTTACGAATTTTAAACCTTCAATATCAGCGGCCTTTACAGGCTGTTCTACAAGTTCAAGTTTAAGCCCTTTTTCCTGCATCTGGTTTAAAATGCGAACAGCCTGTTTTGGGCTCCAAGCCTGGTTTGCATCAATTCTTATAAGAACATCATCGCCAACAGCTTTACGTACTGCGGCAAGTCGGGAAACATCCAGATCCGGATTAGCACCAACCTTTACTTTAAGGCAATCGTAGCCGCGCTTAATTGCATCAATTGCATCATGTGCCATCTGTTCCGGCTCATTAACGCTGATTGTTATGTCAGTTACAATCTGTTTTCTTGCTCCGCCTAAAAGCTTGTAAACAGGAATTTTATAAAGCTGTCCGTACAAATCCCAGACGGCCATATCAACAGCCGCCTTTGCACTGGAATTATGTACAATTGATTTTTGAATTTTCTGAAGTACGTCTTCAAGATTGTCAATTTCCATTCCGATTATGTTTTTTGCAATATGGTCATTTATTGCACCGATAATTGCGCCTGTCGTATCACCAGTAATAACACCAGTAGGAGGCGCTTCGCCATAACCTAAAGCACCCACATCCGTGCGGATTTCAACAATAACATCTTCTACGCTGTTTACCGTGCGCAGGGCAGTTTTAAACGGAACGCGAAGCGGAACAGAAATTTTTGCAAGACGAACTTCAGTAATTTTCATATTTTTACCTCTATAAATTAAATCAGCAAATCAAATCAGCCGGCCAAAGCCTGCATTATGTGGCCGACCATAATTCCGCATGGAGTTCCAATTACGTAGCCAAGCAAAGCCATAAGGATTCCAACAGGAACAAGTGAGCCTGAATAAGAACCTGCAAGAACTGGAGCAGAAGCTGTTCCTCCGATGTTTGCAAGAGAAGCTACAGCACCTGTAAACAGGTCAATTTTAAGAGTCTTGCAGAGGATAAGCATAAGAACAGCGTGAATTGCAAGAATGATAAATCCTGTCAAAATCCATGCAGGAGCATCTGCCAGTTCAAGAAGACTTGCACGGGAAGCAAGCAATGCAATTACGCTGTACAAAAGAAGGTTAGAAACTTCCTGAGAGCCTGCAACCTTTCCAAGAGGAGTAACTGCACCAATCAAGCCAAGACAGGTAATAAACAAAACTGTCCATGTTGCTTTATCAAGCATCGGAAGAGCCTTGTTCAAAGAAGCTCCGACATTCTGTCCGATTGAAGAAACCAGCAAAGAAAGTCCTATTAAAAGAAGCATTGTCTGGAAAGTTGGAACTGCTGTATTAGATTTTGCTTCTTCTGCAAGGCGGTTAGAAACTTCATCAAGAGTTTTTGTATCAGCCTTTGTCCACAAGTTAAATTTTGGAGCAAGCTGAATTGCCCACAAAAGGAATACAACCCATAAAGAATAGTCAATTGAATCTATTACAAGGGCATAGCCCATGTCTTTTTCGCCGATATCAAGAGCTGCCTGAACTGCAACCATGTTGCCGGAACCACCGAGCCAGCTTCCGCACAATGCGCTCAAGCCTTTCCATGAATCAGCGCCAATAACGCCTTTCATCAGTAAATAGGCAACAATAAATCCAATCATAATTGTGATTGAAGCAGAAAAGAATCCGATAAGCATTTTTGGACCAAGCTTAATTACCTTGCGGATATCGCAGCGCAAAAGCATTGCAAAAACCATTGCATAAGTGAAAGGATTCTTTAATGCACTGTAAGCAGGTTTTGTAGCCTTCATATCCCAAACCTTAAGGGTACAAAGCAACATTGCAACCAGATAAACACATACAACTGCCGGAATAACGTCAAAAAACTTCCAGTGTGTTTTCTTTTCCAAAGTAACCAAAACTGCTGCCATAAAAAGCAGAACAGCAACGTAGGTAAAACCATTTGTAATCATAATCTAATACATCCCCCTTTTTAACTTCGATTCGCCTGTGCGACGAAACATAATTATGGTTAAAATATCATTACAAAGCGCAATTAGTCTAGGCTGAAAAGCATAAAAATAGAATAAATAGTTATTTTTTTTAATTTTTTCGCATAATTATACAAACAAGATGTTTTGCTGGCTTTTTTGACATATTGCCGTAAAATATAATTATGAAAAAAGAATTACCAGATTATTATACTTTCTGTCAGAACGACTCATGTCCAAAAGCAAATGAATGTTTAAGAAATATCTTCTATAAAAAACATCTTTCAGATAATGATACAATCCGCATTGTAAATCCCAAAAGATACACAACAACAGACTCAAACTGTAATTATTTTGCTTCATCACAGAAAATACGCATGGCCTGGGGAATCAAAAACATTTTCTCTTCTATTCCTTATGATTCAGCAAGAGCAATCAAATCAGAACTGATTAAATATTTTGGCCGTACAAAATATTATAGATTTTACAGAGAAGAACTTCCTGTCACCCCCGAAGAACAGGCAGAAATAAAACGGATTTTCCAAAAACATGGAATTACACAAGAACAGGAATATAATCGCTTTTCCGAAGAATATAATTTTTAAAAGTGTTTCAAAAATAATTTCCACTTTGAAACACAGTGTTTCACCGTGAGAAACAGTCTGTTTCATCGTATGAAACAAAGTGTTTTTCACGGTGAAACAGTTTGTTTTACCGTAAGAAACAATGTGTTTTTCCAAAAGAAACGAAAACTGCGTTGGCTACCAGAAAAGACTCGGCTGTTAAGCACAGTGCAAGGTAATAGGTATCCGACTTCGACCGCCCTTGGCGGTCTCGCGCACCTTGCAGGTGCTTTACAGCCGAG
>JAEEGK010018858.1_pt1 | contig 14870 bp, 11 predicted proteins | sample 8958771 | NCBI WGS metagenome assembly JAEEGK01 (sample SAMN16246547, study PRJNA631951) | gut metagenome | biome: gut microbiome; feature: rumen; material: SC-attached | host: Bos | place: Iran: Karaj | collected 2018-10 | reverse complement strand
GATGTCAATCATTTCCCGGTAGTAGCCGTTGTGAGCAGCCTTGGCGATAGGTACATCATATTCGTCAATGAGCAGAACCGGCTTAATGCCGTGGTGTTTGTAGAGAAACATCAGCAAATTGCTTAATGAATCCTTTATTTTGTTTTTATTGGTGATATTGCGGATGAAATTATTATTAGAAGCTATCTCTTTAAAAATGTCCTTTTCTGCATCATTAAGCTTAGGACTGTCAGCAAGATAACTGAAGTAATTGTACATGCCGAATACAACACTGCCGAACTGATCGTAGGCTCCGATAAAATCATCACCTGACACAGATTTCAGAGAAATAAAAATTACCGGAAACTTTCCCATGTATTCACTGCAGAATTCCATATCCTCAAAGATTTTTGTATCCTTAAACTATTTTTCCTGAAGTGACACATCACCGGGATTTTCGATATTCAGAGATAGAAAGTCATAAAAGGTAGACATGGTGAGAGTTTTACCAAAACGTCTTGGTCTGGTGATAAGCATGACTTTCGATGTATTTTCTTTAAACACAGTTCTGATAAAAGGAGTTTTATCCACGTAATAACTGTTGCTTTCAATTAATTCGTGAAATAGTTCCGCTCCGATACCTATAGACTTCAACATTATGTTCCACCTCTGAATACGATTATTCATCACAGCTGAAAAAGAACTTTTTCCGGTCCGCTGCTCACAAAGTGACTGAAGCGTAGCAATGCTTCATCAACTTAATTATCCCACAATAGGTTTAATCATCAACGTCAACATCCTGCTTTTGATAAGGCAAAGGCATAAATTATCAGCACCTATAAATACAACATTGAAAACATAAGGTTCAGCTGATCTACAACCACTTCTGTTCTGTATCTGTCTTTGCCAGTCTCAAATTTCCAACGAATAGAATGTGTTGCGAGGGGAATTTTAGATAATCTCATGCCCTGGAATGAAAATACAACTTCCAGATCACGAAGTTATTACGGAGCCTTACAAATTAAATGCTGCAAGTCTCCCAAATTTGACAAACTACGGATAGATATATTTGATGTCTGACGGATTTACATCGTAACGGCGGCAGAATTCCGCAAGATCACGATCGTCCCGGATGAGCATAATCTCGGTAATCTTTTTTGTACGGAGATCCTGGAAACAGGCGGTTTTTTCACCGGTACAGACACTGGATTTAATGATTGGAAGCTGGGTCTGCCGATCGTACGGAGTAACCGTCTCCCTCTTTCTGAAAAAATCAAAAATCACTTATCAAATCCCCGATCTCTTAAAATCATCATGCAGCGTTCACAGTCGAAATCCAGTCTGAAACAGTGATTGCCGATCACCAGTTCAAGTTTTTCAGGCCTTCGTTTAAGATTTCTCTTTCTGCACATACCGAAGCAGTACTGGAGGCAGTGTTTGCTGTACAGTACCGGTGCCCCGGGCTGTTTTATCTTTTCATAGGCATCGGTTATATCAAGCTCACCGTGTTCAAAGTAATATTTCCTGGCAAGTTCATTGTAGATATTGGCCTGAAACCCGAGGTTCCGTTCCTCTTCCGGAAGCTGGACCGCAAGATTGATCTTTTTATCACTCACAGTTCTTCGCTGATCCTTAAGCGAAAGGATCGCCTCCATTGCATCATGACGCAGTTCATTGAGCCGGCTGACCGGGATAAACCAGTGATAATCAAGATCTAGCGTCAACTGTCCGCATTCAAATATCGACTCGCCCAGTTTGGCCAGCTTGGATCTCAGGTTCTGCTCCATTTTTTCAAAGTTCTTTGAAGGCTCAGGATTTTCAAGTATCATCACGGACTGACTGCGATCGCCGGTTTCGTCTACCGCTTCAAGTATAATCCGGTCCGGAGTCTCGGTATAGGTGAAATCAATGCGCATCCGGCGCACCGCAGAGCCGTTTTCGAGAATTTTTCTTTCAAATTCTGCATCCTTGTTGCGGTAGAGGATCATACCTGGTTTAAGTTCGCTTACCGGCTGGAAGATTTCCAGGGTCTGTCCCTTTACACTGCTCACCCTGAATCCGTCAAGTTCCTGCCTGGTATTGAAATAATTGCATTTGTCCCCGTTATGCAGGATCTGGCCGTGCAGCGGTTTAACCAGGATCTGTCTGCCGCTGTTTCTGACCACCTGCGCAACTTCCGTCCCCACGGATTTAGGGGATTTGAAATTGGCGTAGCACTCTTTCTTCTCATGCAGATTATATTCAGTATAGCCGCGGTTGAAACTCTTGGAAACATCTGGAACATAGGTATAAACGGAATGACCGTGGGAACTTCTCACATAGCGGTCGGATCTGCGTTCAAGGATCTCATCGATTTTCTGACGATACCAGGAGGTGATATTACGCACATAGACCTCATCCTTGAGACGGCCCTCAATCTTGAAGGACTGTATTCCTGCATCCATCAGTTCCTCAAGATTGTCAGTATTGTTCAAATCGCGCATGGAAAGCAGAAACTGATCCTTTGCCAGAATTTCACCGGAGGCGGTACGCAGAGTCTGGGGTACCCGGCACAGCTGGGCACACTCACCGCGATTGGCGCTGCGTCCGGTAACGCACTGACTGAGATAACATCTGCCGCTGATCCCTGCACACAGTGCACCGTGAACAAAAAATTCAAGTCTGGCATTTTTAACCGCACTGCTGATTTCCCGGATCTGTCCGATAGAAAGTTCACGGGCCAGCACAATCTGGCTGAAACCGGCCTCATCAAGAAATCTGGCCTTGGCCGGGGTGGCATTGTTCTGCTGGGTGCTGGCATGAAGTTCAAGCGGAGGAAGATCAAGCTCCAGCAGTCCCAGATCCTGGACAATCAGCGCATCCACGCCAATCTCGTACAGACGGTTTATAAGCGTCTGAGCCTCGCGGATCTCCCGATCGTCAAGAATGGTATTAACAGTGACATGAATCTTTACCCCGAAACGGCGGGCATAGCGGCACAGCTGTGCCAGATCCTCCACCGAATTGCCGGCGTTGACACGGGCGCCGAAGGACGGGCCGCCGATATAGACTGCATCGGCACCGCAGTCCACAGCGGCAATACCGCAGGCCAGATCACGGGCCGGAGCCAGAAGTTCAACGGTTTTTCTATCGCTCATGTCTTAATTCCCACTGCATGCGAGGACCGCTGCAGACTTACATCATTACATAACTAACTGAACAGTTCCTCAGGAAGCGGTTTTCCTTCCTTCTTCCACTGAGAATACTCGGCTGTAGCGGCAAACAGCGCGTCACTGGAGGAGTTGATGGCGGTTTCAAAGGAATCCTGCACCACTCCGACAATAAAGCCGACACCCACAACCTGCATAGCCGTATTCTGATCGATCCCGAACAGAGCGCAGGCCATCGGAATAAGCAGCAGCGAACCGCCGGCGACACCTGATGCACCGCATGCACCAACTGCAGACATGAAGGAAAGAAGAATTGCTGACGGAACATCAACACTGATCCCGAGAGTATTAACAGCAGCCAGCACAAATATTGTGATGGTAACAGCGGCACCGCTCATATTAATGGTGGCACCCAGCGGGATGGAAACCGAATAAACCTCTTCATCAAGTTTCAGATGGCGGCACAGTTCCATATTAAGCGGAATATTGGCGGCGGAACTTCTGGTGAAGAACGCGGTAACGCCTGATTCCTTGAGACATTTGTACACCAGCGGATACGGATTCTTTCTGAGCATGATGAACACAATGAGAGGATTTGCCACCAGGGCGACAAACAGCATGGTACCCACCAGCAGCGCCAGCAGACCTGCATACTCACTGAAAAATGAAACACCGTTGGTTGACACATTGTTGTACACCAGACCGAGAATACCGAAGGGGGCAAAACCGATAATCCATTTTACAATCTTAGATACCCCGTCGGCACAGTCATGAAGAAACTGCTTGGTGGTTTCCGATGCAATGCCCTTCATGGCAAGACCGAGCACGGCGGCCCAGAACAGGATCCCGAGGTAGCGGCCCTCACTGATTGAAACCAGAGGATTTGAAATCATGCCGATCAACACATTTTTCAGAACCTCGCCAATCCCCTCCGGAGCTGCTCCGGAAGTGCCGGCGGCCGGAAGAGTAAGACTGATCGGAAACAGGAAACTTGCAACCACACTGAGCACCGAGGCGCACAGAGTACTTATCACATAAAGCCAGATCACCAGACGGAACTTGCCGCCAAGACTCTCTCGACCTCTGATCAATGATGAGGTAACCAGGAAAAAAACCAGCACCGGGGCGATGGCCTTGAGTGCTCCGACAAAGAAATCGCCGAGCAGATAGATCGCCTCTATTTTAGGAACAGTCACACCGAGGATAGTACCGATAATCATACCGGCGATGATCCTCAGGATCAGGCTGGTCCGGGAATACCAGCTGAAAACATTGTTTAATGAATTGGACATGTCAGTTTTCCTTGAAAAAACGGAATGAAAAAGCCGGTGTCATGCAGGCACCGGCCGTAAAATCAGGCCTGGAAGGAGTCACGCAGTGTAACTGTCAGATTAAACACCGGATTTTCCCTGGTGTGGTGTCTGCAGTCGGCACAGAAATAACCTTCACGTTCAAACTGATAGGTTACAGATGGACTTGCATCGGCAAGATGCGGTTCAACCTTGGCACCATCGATAACTTTCAGGGAATCACGGTTGACAATTGACATGAAATCCTCGGCCGCACCCGGATTCGGCACCTTGAACAGACACTCGTACATATTGACACGGGCGTCGATGGCGTATTTTGCACTTACCCAGTGAATTACACCCTTAACCTTCTTGCCGTCAGGAAGATCCTGGCCCACGGTATCAGGTACATAGGTACAGTAGATGCAGGTGATATTGCCGTCCTGATCCTTGTCGCAGCGTTCAGCACGGATAATATAGGAATAGCGCAGACGTACATACTTGCCCAGCACCAGACGTTTATACTGCTTGTTCGCCTCCTCCCTGAAGTCGGCACGATCAATATAAATCTCACGGGTGAAATGAAGATCACGCTCACCGGCCTGCTGATCGGTCGGATGGTTTGGAGCCTTCTGCACCTCCTCCTGATCTGCAGGATAGTTTTCAATAACAACCTTTACCGGATCAAGAACAGCCATGGCACGAGGAGCCACATTGTTCAGATCTTCACGCACGCAGTTTTCAAGCGCACTCATCTGAACCACATTCTCCTGCTTGGTAACACCGATCCTGGAGCAGAACTCACGGATTGAGGCCGGAGTAAAGCCGCGGCGGCGCATACCGGAAATAGTAGGCATTCTCGGATCATCCCATCCGTCCACAATCTTCTCGTCAACCAGATATTTAAGTTTTCTCTTGGAGGTCAGACAGTATTCCAGATTAAGACGGCTGAATTCATACTGGTGGGGACGGGTCGGAGAATTAAGGGAGATATGCTCCAGCACCCAGTCATACAGTCTGCGGTTGTCCTGGAATTCCAGGGTGCAGATTGAGTGGGTTATGCCTTCCAGAGCATCGGAAATACAGTGGGTGAAATCGTACATCGGATAGATGCACCAGCGATCTCCGGTCTGGTGATGGGACTGGAATTTGATACGGTAGATTACCGGATCTCGCATGCAGATGAAACTGGAGGCCATATCAATCTTGGCACGCAGACATGCGGTTCCCTCCTTGAATTCGCCGTTCTTCATCTTTTCGAACAGCGCCAGGTTCTCCTCCACGGAACGGTCACGGTACGGGGAGTTTCTGCCGGGCTGGGTAAGAGTTCCGCGGTATTCTCTGATCTCATCAGGAGAAAGTTCATCAACGTAGGCAAGACCCTGATTAATCAGTTCAACGGCATATCCGTACAGTTTATCGAAATAGTTGGATGAATATTTCGGCTCGCCGTCCCATTTGAAACCGAGCCACTCCACATCCTGCTTGATGGAATCCACATACTCGGTATCCTCCTTGGAAGGATTGGTATCGTCAAAACGTAAATTGCATTTGCCGTTATAGTCACGGGCAAGTCCGAAGTTCAGGCAGATGGACTTGGCATGACCGACATGAAGATAGCCGTTCGGCTCCGGAGGAAATCTTGTTCTGATTGAAGTAAATTTCTGTTCCTCCAGATCCCTGTCGATGATCTGGCGTATAAAATTGGTAGGTTTAACTTCCTCTACCACTGGAGTATCTTCTGACACTTTACACCTCAAAACTCTTTGTTTGATCTAATTAAAAACTGCTTCATTATACCGTTTTTGCCGCTTTAAATCACTATGCAAAAACCCGGCACCGGTTGTTAAGCCAAAATAAAAAAACAGCAACCGGACACTGAACGCACCCGGCCGCCTGCACAAAGTTGCGAACACCTGCTAACGGCTCTGTTCCAGCACCTTGATCCTTTCATTGGTGAATTCGGTCTGGCACACGTACATTGTGGACAGTTCCGCCTCCGGAGCCTTGATGGTTACCGGGGAGCAGACACGGTCCTTTTCCTTAATCCATGCGAGCTGATCCTTTTTGATACGTTTTTTTACATCAGCAGGAAGACTCTTCCAGACAGCGTTGAGTTCACCGTCGCGGCGCATAAACTCAAGCTTGTAGGACAGATACTGATTGTGGATGAACTGACTGTCCGTCTCTTTCATGAATTTTGCCGATGAAAGAGCACTGGCGCAGTGGCCCCACATTTGATCTTCAGACTTCTGCATCAGATCTATATTGTCAATGCTGATCCCGGAACCGTCTGCGGCTATATGCAGCATAACGTTGGCAGAGGCACCCTGCTCTTCATAACTGTAAGGATCAGCAACCGGGCATTTTAGGATCCCGGCGGATTCATTGTAATCACATTTGTTAGGTATGTACTCGCCGTAGTCATCGCCCTTTTTGGCGGTTGAAACATAGCAGGTGCGGTTGACATAAATATTTCCGGCCAGAGTATATGATGCAAGCTCGGCATCATAGTCAATCAGCAGATCACCCTTGATTTCCGTACCGTCAGCCATGGTCTGCTCCTCTTTGGTGAGTTTGGCGTAGTTCAGGTGCTGACAGTAGGTTGCACCGTTGGATGCGCAGCTGAAGGTTTTGTAGTTGGCAAACAGCCCGTTCTCGTATATGGCGAATCTGCCGGTCGGAAACGGAACGTCAAAAACCTCACTCTGATCAATATCCTCCCCGGCTGATGCGGTACCGGCACAAACAGCAAGAGCTGCTACGGCCTGAAGAAATTTCCCGATCTTGATACTCATTTCAGTTCTCCGTTATCAATTCACAAACATCAGCAGTGATTATAGAACATCGGGACACAAATATTAATCGCTTTTGCCGCTCCGGAACGCAATTTGCGGCCGCAGCGGACTTTCTTTTAACGCTGTTCCTGTAATAACTGCAATTGAATTAATACAGTCTTTGGTATATATTTTCCGCAGATCAACCTGCAGATAGACTGAGGAGACAGATTATGATCATCATCAATGCAAACGCCTTCCTGGATGCCAGGGAATTCAGAATGTCAGATCTGATAATCGAGGACGGGAAAATAATCAGAATTCTTCCGGCAGGAAGTGCAGATCCCTTCGAGCCCGAGGTTATCAATCTGCAGGGGGCAAAACTGTATCCCGGATTCATAGATCTGCAGATCAACGGCTGCGGCGGCATCATCTACAACGATGCACCGACGGCTGAAAAAATCTCCTACATGCAGGAGATTAACAGCAGATCCGGTACCACCACCTTTCTGCCGACACTGGTGACCACCACAGCAGAAAATATAGACTTTGCAATCGATGAGATGCGAAAATTCCAGGATCTTCACGGCAGGCTCAGTGTTCCCGGGATCCACATCGAGGGGCCTTTTATTTCACCTGCAAAATCAGGTATACACAACAAGGCCAACATCCGAAGATTCACTGATGAAAAACTCGCACAGTTCACTGCAGCACACAGGCAGATTGCCATGCTGACCCTGTCACCCGAACAGTTCACCGTTAAGCAGCTTGAAAGTCTTGCCGCCAGCGGCATTACCCTCTCCCTGGGTCATACTGCATGCAGCTATGAACAGTGCATACCGCTGCTCGGTGCTGACAAATGCATTCATAACGCCACCCATCTCTACAACGCCATGAGTATTACCGCCAGTGCCCGCACTCCCGGAGCCTCGGATGCCGTACTTGACAGCGGAATTTATGCCGGGATCATTGCAGATCTGTGCCATGTGCACCCTGCCCTGATCCGCAACGCCCGCCGGTGTCTCGGAAACAGACTGTACCTGGTTACCGACGCTCTTGCCTCCGCCGGAGCTCCTGCTGACTTTAAATCCTTCAGTTTCTGCGGAAAAACCATGTATGTGAAGGATGAAGGATTCTGCGCAGATGAAAACGGAACACTGGGAGGCTCATCCCTGACCATGAATATCGGGCTCAGGAATCTGATTGAAAGCTGCGGATTCAGTGAAAATGACGCTATCAATATGGCAACAGTCATCCCGGCTCAGGCTATCGGACTGGATGACCGGCTCGGCTCAATTGCAGAAGGCATGGAGGCCAATCTTACTGTTCTTGACAGTGAATACAACTGCCGACTGACCGTATGTCACGGAGAAATACTTTACCGCGGGTAAACCGTCCGTAAGGCAGACTGCAGACCAGCGGCACAGTTCTAACGGTTGAACCCTGTCCGGATCTATTTTTTGGGAACAACACCAAAATCGGAAAATTTTAAGCTCATGTCCGGCATACACAAACCGGATCCGCTGAAACGGCTGCTGAATGAGAACTGAACCGGTAAAGCCCGCCTGACAGTTCTCATTTTACCCGCACAAAAAAACGGACCGGGAAAAGTTCCGATCCGCTCTTAATCAGGCTTTACCGCCGGCAGTTGTACAAACTATCAGTCGTCTGTTTCTCCGCCTTCATAAACCTTAGGCTTTTCCTGCTCTTTCTGAGCCTGCAGCTTTGCTTCACGCTGCTGTCTGAGAATATCCTCAGGACTCAGTCTGTTGGCGTGAGCCTGGATTTTCTGTTTCTTCAGAATATCTTCAGGTGTAATCATATATTCAGGTTTACCTATGGTTGGATCAACCTCCTCCTCATCTTCAGTATGCTGGAAGATGTCTTCGCCTTTTTTCTTCTCGATTGCATCAACAACCACCGCACATGAAGCATCACCGAGAATATTAACCACACTTCGACCCATATCAAAGATTCGATCAAGACCGATAATGATTGCGATACCTTCAATAGGAAGACCGACAGATGTAAGGATCACCGAGAGCATCAGAACACCGGCAGAAGGAATACCGGCAGTACCAATCGAGGTAACCGTGATAGTAAACATCAGCAGGAACAGCTGCGGATAGGTAAGATCAACACCGTAGCAGAATGCAATGAAGATTGCGATAACACTCTGGAAAATTGCGGTACCGTCCATATTGATGTTGGCACCCATGGTCAGTACAAATGATGAAATCTTGTTGTCTACCCCCATTCTTCTGGTGCACTGCATGTTGAGCGGAATGGTACCCACAGAAGATGTGGACGAAAATGCAAATACCATTGCAGGAACCATGCATTTAAAGAACTGAACCGGACCAACTTTGGAGAATGACATCAGCATCACAGAGTAGATTACCAGAGCATGAACGGCGTAGCAGATATAGGCAACCAGCACCACTGCACCGATAGATCCGAGAATATGGGTTCCATGCTCGGCAACAACCGGACATAACAGGAAGAACACCGCCACCGGAGCTGCTTTCAGAATAGTCTTAAGAACCGCAGAGAATATCATATTAAGTTCGATAACAACCCTGGAAACACTGGCACTCTTTCTGCCGAGAGAAACCATGGCGATACCGATAAAAATCGCGGCAACAATAATCTGAATCATGTTTCCTTTAAGAAACAGTTCGATAAAGTTGGAAGGAAACAGATTAACAATCGCATCCATAAAACTGAAAGTTGCTGTTTCATGCGCCTCGGCGCCGATTGCCGCTTTACTGATTGCCGGGAAAAGGCTTTTACAGGAAAGGGCAATGATGGTACCGATTAGCACGGCAATCACCGTGGTTGAAAGGAAATACGCCACCGTGTAGAAACCGATATTCTTAACCGATTTGACATCCTTGAGCGATGAAATACTTAGAATAATAGACACAAACACAAACGGAACAACCATCCACAGCAGCAGATTGAGGAATATGGTTCCGAACGGTTTGACATATTTATTAATCTCGGTTGAATAATCCTGGAAAAAGTAGCCCACTGCTATTGCCAGGATCGCCGATATAAGAATCATGACATTCTGCTTAAACATAATAACATCCTAAATACTCAAAATTATTAGCAATTTTATTCTTTTTCCTTTTTTTCTTTTGAGATCAACTAAATAATTAAAATAAAAAAGCCGAATAGTCCACGGCAGACTGCATAAGCATTAATATCCGGGTGATCAGCATGTAAAAATTCGAAAAAAAAGTTAAGTTCTGTATGTTAAGAATGTCTGCCTGCAGGAAAACAAGAAAGAGAAAACTTAAACTGATCAGTGTTTCAGAAAATATATAACAGGTGTGTAATCAAATAAAAAAACCGGCAGCTGCTGATTGGCCGGTTTACACAAAATGAATGAATTTTCGCGTGAAATTACAATCTACGGTGAAAGGAAATCAACACCGACGCCAACAGCGAAACTCATAAATATGGTGTTATCATAAAAAACATTTGCAACCAAATACTTCGGAGCAACATTCGCAAATTTCCACAAAATAGAAGTAGATCCAAAACTTTGAAGAAAAGAAGTATGAATTCCCATTTTATCTATTCCAGGGATCTGACCGAATGTATTTGAACCCCAGCATCTCATCTCATTCGAATTGTCACTCGCTGTTTCATCACGTACCAAAGCACAGACAGAACGCTGTATTGCTGACACATCGATAATTTGTTTTTCGATTAAAATTGGGACATCGTCATTAATCGGAGAATAGTAATTAGTGGAAAAATCCCAATCCCCGTTCATAATAAGTTTGTACTGCCGATTACCAATTCCAACGAGTGCGTCTGCATCGGCATTTGTATCGTGCTTCTTTACAAAGCGGGTATCATACCGCGGATTTGTCCATATTCCCTTTATCGGGGAGCGGTAGTCATAGATTGAAGAATCTGGGGTTCCGGTGGTGCTGTCAGTTCGCGATACACGAACATTATTCGGTTCATCACTGCTGACAGTGATAAGATAACTGTCCATCTTATAGGCATTTTCGTCCCTTCCGATATCAACAAAGGTAAGATTTCGGATATCAACATCGTAACTGCCGTTTTTAACATGAGTAACATTGGTAATACCCTTGCCTATTCTCGGCCATTTTGTATATCTTGGATAGTATTCCTGCGGTGCATACCAGTACCAGAAATCCGCACCCTCTCTTAAGGTTATACCTCTTTTTTCTTCATCAATCTTTTTCGACCAGGAATTAGAACCTAAATTTATACCAAGGTAATGATCTGGGTATGATTCAGGTCTATTTCGATCGTGAGTCCAATCGCCAGTTGGAACACGACCAGTAAGTATGCTCATTTCTTGAGAGTACTCACTGTTATTCTGCGATACAAGACCACTTGCATCGTTACCCCAGCACCAGAGATTTTTGATTCTATCGAGCTCATCCTGTTCAGATGTATCCGGAGTAGACAGAGCACAGTGCGCCCAGTAACCGCTTTTTGAAATATAGTTGAACTTTATTCCATCCGGAGCCGGAACCCTTACAGGATTTGGAACAATTTTAACTATTGATGCTCCATGATTGTCTTCATAAAGACTTTGACCGTTTATATCCGTTACATTTTGGAGTAGTCTGGTATATTCAAAATCACCGCCAAGTTCCTTTGCGGTGTTATCACCCCAGCAGTAAATATCACCAACATTGGAGAGTGCGCATGAATGATTTACTCCAAGTGACAAATCAACCACATTGCTGAGAAAACCAGAACCTGAATTCTGAGTTCCTGTTACCACTTTTCTCGCATAGCCGACGGACATGTTTTCCGTTGTATATTCGGTTTCTCCCCATCCCAGCTGGGCACTCGAATTTTCACCCCAGCAGTAAACCTCACCGTAGTGAGTGATGGCACAGGCATGGCCGTTTCCGGTCATAACCTTTGATACTCCGGTCAGATTTACATAATAATCTAGAGCATTTTCATCAGTTACCTTCTCGTTTCTGATTTTAACGTTGAGCGGTGTTGCAGAGTAGTTACCAATCAAAAATGCAAGATTTCCAGCATGACCATCATCGTAAGTTCCTTTGCTCTTTTCTTCAGTGAATTTAGGTTCTCCCAGGTTGTTCCAGGCGTTGTTGCCCCAGCACATTACCTCACTGAGTCTGTTCACAGCACAGCGCCAGTCATCGGCAATACCGGTGCTCAGTGCCTCAAACCGGTATTTCTGTGTTGCCAGATATCCAGCTATACTTCCCGGAGTGATTTCATTCATGCCGGCAATATAATTCACCATCGGCTTAACTCTGGTTTCAAGTCTTTCAGCAATAGTTGCTGTGTCAACTGTCAGATCCAGTTTTTCAGTATCCTCAGGCTGAGGAATATAACCGGTTCTTACCAGGGTCTCACCGGCAATAAGAGCCTTTATGCATTGTGTCTTCTCTTCATCGCCGACGCACAGTTCAGGAGTTCCGTAGTCAGTTGCGGTAATATCTGTCATAACAGTATTGTCGATTCCGAGAGATTTGGTAATGGTATCGACTGTGGCTTTGTAGATTTCGGCGCTGGATTCCTTATTCCTCAGAACTATGTCAGCTATGGTGGTGAATGGAGATACAACAAATGCAGGAGCATCATCGTCGATTTGAGAATTGAAGGTATCCTCATCGAAATATTTTGTTCCGACAAGCATAAAATCACGGTCGGTCTCAGTGTCGGTGCCCAAAATATTATCAGTAACCCCCTTCGGCACGGTTGCCTTGAACTTTACAAATCCCTTTTCCTTAAGAATATCAATTCGATATTTATCAAGGTTAATCTCGATATCGCCGTTAACACCGGTTGTATACTCGGTTGTATCTTCCGAATGGCTGAATCTTTCATCGCACGGCAGTGACGGCTTGGTTTCATCTACAACGCATACCGGAATACCTTTCATATAGCCGTCGATAACCTTAACCTTGAGAATACCTGTTTCTACAGTATTCTGTTCATCAGAATTGTTATCATCGTTTGAATTTATGGAATTATTGCTATCACCCGATGGTTTTGAAGGTTTAACTGGTTGATTCGGTTTTACCTGTTCTGAGGTTGCTGCGTCGGATGCAGAATTGTCCTTTGCAGTCTGAGAATTATTTCCTGAAGAGCTTCCTCCGCATCCGGTTAAAAAGAAACCGACAATAATGGAGGCAATGAGTGATTTTTTAAAAGGTAGCATATATCTTCCAAATTTTAACAACAGCGGGGAAAGAATGAAACGGCAGTTTCCAAAAATTCAGGTTCGCCAGTAAAGCGGAACAGTCTCCCACAAGGGCGGTATTTTAGCACAGAACCACCTGCAAAGTATACGGATAGCCTATCGATCCGTCATGCCGGGTATCAGCGAAACAACCGAACTTGGTACAGACATAATTTTTGTCTCGCCCCTTCCTATCTTTTTATTGCAAAAAATCACATTTATTATTAGAATTAGTTAAATTTTATTTCTTATTAAAGAAGAGAATCCAAATGAGTTTTGAATCAGAAAAACATTTTAACAATTACAAGAAGTTTCCACGCGGTCTGAGAAGAAGCGGTTACTTCACAATCAAGGAATCAACTGTTCTTGAGGAATGCGGCCATGCAATGACCGATCTCTATAACGGTAACAGAAAACCTAAAGATGAAGCAGAAAAATTATTTGTAGAGCAGATCGATTTAATCAGAAAACAGATTGCTGATCAGGTTGAATCCATCGATGTTGAGGTGATCACTGATTTCAACACCAAGTGCTATGCAAAATATCTTAAGGTTATGACACCTACCAAGATCCACAGACTCGGCAACCAGACCGGTTCCCCTGATGATTCCGGCATGGACAGTTCTGAAGATTCATCTATCGAATAATCAGAAAGACAGTTCAGGATATACAAAAACAGCCCCTCATTCTGGGGCTGTTTTTGTATATGGTCACAGCAGATTAGAAATTTCCGTCAGTTCCACAGTGGCTGTTCAATCACTGTTTCAGCAGTATCAAGATTTATAAGTCTGATCGACTTTTCATCCAGGACCGCAAAAGTTCCGTACGACGGCTCCTTCGGCAAAGACAGTGAACCGGGATTAAAGCATCTCACCCCGTTTTCAAGAACATCATTTCTGACCCGGTGGGTATGACCGCTCAGGAAAAGATCTCCCTTTTCAAGAGGGAGTACGGAAGGATCATAAAGATGTCCGTGAGTCATAAATATGCGGTGACCGCAGAAAGGGATCTGATTGCAGTCAGCTGTAATCGGAAACTGCAGCATCATCTGATCCACCTCGGCATCGCAGTTTCCCCGCACTGCTATCACCCGGCCGCGTATGGAATTGAGCAGCTGTGAGGTTTTCCCTGCATCATAACCGTCAGCTATTCTGTTTCTCGGTCCGTGGTACAGCACATCGCCAAGCAGAAGATAACAGTCCGCATGAAAGGTGTTTTCACATAAATCCAGCGCCCGTTCAAGCGCGGTGGCGCACCCGTGAATATCGGAAATAACCGCAAAAAGCATAATCAGTGTAAACGCTCCATAATAACCTTTGATGCTACTTAAGATTGTTTAAAATCAACAATCCAACCTTTTCGCTTTTCAATAAGACTTAACTTTTTATAGGAAATACCACTTGAAATAATATTTCCATCAATATCTTTAACAAGGTAGGAGCCACTCTGTCTC
>JAEEGK010018857.1_pt1 | contig 14870 bp, 15 predicted proteins | sample 8958771 | NCBI WGS metagenome assembly JAEEGK01 (sample SAMN16246547, study PRJNA631951) | gut metagenome | biome: gut microbiome; feature: rumen; material: SC-attached | host: Bos | place: Iran: Karaj | collected 2018-10 | reverse complement strand
CTGTTCTTCAAACATTATGGTGTAGTTTTTCAATTTCCAAATTTAAATACTTTTTGTCAGTTGAACAAAAAATTTTTTCAACTTTAATCTTTCCTCTTTAATCTCTCCTCTCTAAATCTTTCCTCTCCAAATGCTAATACGCGATGCCTTCCTGTGTGGCTTCCAGCCTTGCGGGCACCATCTCCGCGCTCGTGCCGCTGCGGGCGAGTTCGGTGAGGTTGTCAAGTTCGTTGAGCTGTTCGCGTATCTCCTTTATTTGCTTGTTGTTGCGGATGTTGAGCATCTTGAGCGACTTCATCTCGCCGATGCCATTGTCGATGTATGAGAGCTGGTTGGCGTCCATATTGACTGTCTCGAGCGACGACATGCTGTACAGCGGGTTCATCGTCTTGATCTGGTTGCCGTGCAGGTCGATGTGGCGGAGTTTCTTGAGGTTGGCGATGCTGGCTGGTATTGTGGATATGCCACATTGCGACATCGTGAGTATCTCGAGTTCGTTGAGCGAGGTGATGGTCTCGTCTATTGCGCCGAGGGGGTTGTTGTCGAGCTTGAGGATGATGGTGTTGGAGAGGTTGCGCATCTCTTTGGGGATGGAGGAGAGCTTGTTGTCCGCAAGCTGGAGTATCTGGATGTTTTTGAGCGAGCCGATTTCCTTGGGCAGCTCCTTGAGCATGTTGACAGAGAGGTCGAGCTCCGTGAGGGAAGTGAGACCCTTGATGGATGCCGGCAGCGATGTTATCTGGTTGGCGGCGAGGTTGAGCGACTTGAGCTCCGAGAGCGTGGTGAGGGTCTCGGGCACGAGTTTGATCTTATTGCCGCCAAGTGACAATACCTTGAGCTTGCCGAGGTTCTTGATGTTGTCGGGGATTGCAACAATCTGGTTGTTGTCCATGTAGAGGTATTGCAGACTGGGCAGGGCGAGCAGCTGCGCCGGGATGGTGGTGAGCTGGTTGCCTTGCAGGTATATCAATTGCAGATCCTTGAGCTGCGATACTTCTGTGGGGATTGTGGTGAGTCCCTGCCCGCTGAGGTCGAGCACTTTGGCGTCGTTTTTATTGGCGAGGGCGTCCTCCACGGTGGTATATGCTTTGGCTTGGCGTAGTGTGTTTTCTGACAGCAATGCCGACTGTGCCAGCGATGTGCCGGTCAAGAGCGTCATAATTGCAACTATTAATAATTTTGTCTTCATTTTCTTTTGGTTTTTGAGTTTGTAAGATGATATACTCAATATTTAATTGCAAATATGATGCCTATTTGTTTATCTGACGCTTAGCCATTTGACCACTCCGCCCACCACCATTCCGGTGATGCATCCCCATATCGCCTGACGGGTGTGCTTGCGGTTGCCGTCGGTGGCTATGTAGATGATTGCGGCGGTCACGGGGCCAGCTCCCGCGCCATACAGCGTGTAAGTGCCCACGGCTGATATTACGGCTACAAAGGGGAATGTGGGTATGCGCCCGGGGACGCAGGTTCGCTCAATTTTTACTGGCTTGAGCAATTGACTGTAATCCAATGAGTATGATGTCTTGTATTCAATGGTTGCTCCATAGTCGAGGCGCAGGTCGTCGAGGTTGATTGTCTTGAAGGCGAATGGCGGCGGTGTATTGATTGATGATGCCCCTGCGCATGTATTGGCGGCAATGAGCATGACGGCTATCGCAACTGTCAGAACTAAGTATTTTTTCATTTTTTTAGCACTTTGTCGAGTGATTGTGTGAGTGTTTCAATGTCTTTTTTGGTGATGGACGAGATGTTGATTTTATCGATGTCAAAGTCTTTCTTCTGTTTGGTCTCCGGGTCGATGCCGCGCACTTTGATGGAGAGGAGTTTTTTGAAGCCAAAGAGCTCCGTGTCTATCTTGTATGAAATCAGGCTCGACTTCGGGAAGGGCAGCTCGTTGTACTTGCGGAAGAGCGGGTAGTCGGACACGTTGCGGATGTGGAAGTTTTTGCCCTCGTCGGAGAAGTAGAAGTACGACGGGCCCACGAGCAGTATCAATATGTGCGCGAGCAGCAGCACGCCCGATACCACTACGCACGCCGTGTAGTGCGGCGGACGCTCCCAATGCGCGTAAAGCATTATGCCGATGGGAATTACGAGTGTGATGACGTATGTGAGGAGCCACTTGACGGATGAGGCTCCATTGTCGATGGTGTGTGTTTCGTTGGATGTTGGGTTCGTTGTTGCCATTGTGTATGTATTGTTTTTGATGTATGTTTAGAGGTTCATTTGCTGGTAAAACGACAATGCCTGGTATATGTCGTCGGTGGTGCAGTGCTGGTCGTAATGGTACTGCCCGTAATCGCTCATCAGGGAGAAGCTGATGTTGCCGCCGGTGTTTTTCTTGTCGTGGGTCATCAGTGCGACGAGCGCGTCGTATTGGTCGTATCCAAATTTGTATGGCGTGAACATCTCGCTGAGGTACTGCACGATATTCATCATCTTATGAATCGGAAATTTAAGCAGCTTGTTGCTCAGGAACATTTCGCATACCAAGCCCACAGCCACAGCCTCGCCGTGGAGCAGTGGCTCGCCGCCGTTGGTGAATGAATACGATTCTACGGCGTGTCCGATGGTGTGCCCGAGGTTGAGCATCTTGCGGAGACCCTTTTCCGTGGGGTCGGCGCCTGCAAATTCGTTCTTGATCATCACCGACTTCTCCACCAATGCGCCGAGGGTCTGCCAGTTGGGCTTTTCGGGGTCGAATGTCGACAGCTCGTGGAAGTAATCTTCGCCGCTGAGGATGGCGTGCTTGGCAATCTCCGCCATGCCGGAGATTAGCTGGCGTTTGGGCAGCGATTTCAGGAAGTCGGTGCAGATGATTACCTTGTCGGGATTGCGGAAAAGTCCGATTTCGTTTTTCAAGCCGTTGAAATCCACCGCCAATTTGCCGCCGCACGATGCGTCCACCTGCGCGAGCAGTGTGGTCGGCACGTTGACAAACTTGATGCCGCGCTTGAAGAGCGACGCCGCGAGTCCGCCCATGTCGCCAATGACGCCGCCGCCAAGGTTGATGAACAGGCTCTTCCTGTCGCCGCCGAGGTCGCACAACTGCGTCCAGATTTGCTGGAGCGTATTGATGTTTTTGTGCTCTTCGCCGCTCGCAATCTTGATGACAGCCGCGCCGCGCTGCAACAGGCAGGGCAGCAGGGGCAGGCATTGGGTCTCTGTATTGTCGTCAACAAGCACGAAGACTTTGCCGTCGTGCGAGTCGAGTATTTCTTTTAATTGTTGGTTGGCATCCGGGGTGCAAACCACATTTCCGGGTAGGTTCATCTTTCGGGGAAATTATTACATTTTTTGCGTTGCCAAAGATAGTAATTTTTTGCAGAGTGAGGAAAATTTTTTTTGCATAAGCGAAAAATTACGTAACTTTGCGTGTGCGATGCTGCGGTGATAGGCGCGGCGGCTATTGAAAGGCGTAAAGAAGAAAAACCAGCAAATGAGCAAAAACGACAAAATAATAGAACGTTTTAAAAACTTGCTGGTGTTTTTGCATAGCATTAAACTTTGCAAATCAAATTGTGCAGATGTCATCTGCATAATTTGAAAATATCATCTTTACTTACTATACTGCAATTAAATTTTCCAATCGCAACTGGAAAATTACAAGCGAAAGATTCAACGTTTGCAATAAATCCCATTCTTAGGCGATACATTTTTAAAAGACATACACAACCGGTTACGTATTGTAACCGCTTGAATTTCAATAACCATTTATATTTCAATTAGATAAAATAATAAATTTCAAAATCGATAGTCGCAAATTGTGACCTCAAAAATTAATTCGTTCGTTCCAACGAACAAATTATTTTAAACTGGTCGAATCTGACCACTTTAAAATATTAAAACAGGAAACTGCTTGTTGTAGTTTTTTAAAAAATATTTTCCCCTTTCCAAAAAAATCCTTACCTTTGCCTTTAATAAAAGAATCGAAAAATGCCCGACAACTCGTTGCAGACCATAAACATCGAAAACAAAATCCTTGTAATCAGGGGACAGCAAGTGATGCTCGACCGTGATTTGGCGGAGTTGTACGGTGTGGAGACAAAACGTCTGAACGAACAAGTCAGACGAAACATAGAGCGGTTTCCCGAGGATTTTATGTTTACCTTGAATAAGACCGAAAAAGATGAAGTGGTCGCAAATTGCGACCGGTTCAACACAATGAAACATTCTACTGTCTTGCCGTATGTTTTCACCGAACAAGGTGTTGCTATGCTTTCGTCTGTCTTGAAAAACCAAAAGGCAGTCGAGGTCAATATACAGATAATGCGTGCCTTCGTTGCAATGCGGCACTTTTTGCACAACAATGCTCAGGTTTTCACCGAAATCAATACTATAAAAAATCAGTTGTTTGAAGTAAACATTCATCAAAAGGAATCCGACCTCCGCATCGACGAACTATTTGACCGTATGGACAAATACGCCATTGACGACACTCAGGGCATATTTTTCCAAGGACAAATCTTTGACGCATACGCTAAGTTCGAGACCTTTATCCAATCAGCCACAAAGGAGATTGTTCTGATAGACAATTATGTAGATTTGAGCGTACTCGAAAGGCTTTCCAAAAAACAACCCAATGTAAACGTTACAATCTACACGCAGTCCAACACACGCCTCACCGCCCAAGACGTTCAGACCTTCAACGCACAATATCCAACATTAACCCTAAGGCACACCTCCGCAATGCACGACCGTTTTCTAATCATCGACAACGCCACCCTTTACCATATCGGCGCATCACTCAAAGACTTGGGGAAAAAATGCTTTGCATTTGAAATTTTGGATTCAGCACTGATTGGGGCGGTGAGGAGCAATTTGTAAAAAATAATTTCCCACTTTTCTTTCCCCTTTCCAAAAAAATCCTTACCTTTGCCCTTGCATCGCTGCCCTATATACACGGCGGCGGGCAATTACATATTGAAAGGCGTTACTTACGCTTTGACAAAGCAACATTTTTGAGCGAAATGAAACCTGCTACCATAGAATACAGCGACATAGAAAAGCAATTTGAGTTTGTTGACACATTAATCAACAAACATCTTGACCGTGCTGTGCAAAACATCAACACAGAGATGTTGTACACGTATTGGGAAGTAGGTCAATACATTTCTGAACGGCTGAAATCTTCCGCTTGGGGTGAGAAAGTAGTAACCGACTTGGCAGATTACCTCAAACGTCGCAATCCAAAACGAAGAGGATATGGCAAACGTCATCTATATAATATGGTAAGATTCTTTGATACATATAATCAAGATATTTTTACAAAATTGATTGCAGAACTTCCGCTACCCGAATTTGTGCAGTCAGCAACTGCACAATTAGAACCGAACAATGAAATTGTGCAATCGCAAATTGCACAATTTGAAAATGCTATATTAAAACCTTTACCTCAGATACTTACAATTATTACATTCACAAGTCATATTGAAATATTCAACCGTTGTCATAGTCACGAAGAGCGGATTTTCTATATGCTCTACGCTTACGCCAATAGGCTGAAAACCGAAGAACTGCGCAGTTGCATTGTTTCGCAGACCTTTGAAACTGTAATGAGCAAAGAAAAGAAATTTTCGCCCACGTTGCTCAAAAAATATCCTGATGCGGCATTTATGCTCAAAGACAAGGCCTTCCTCGATTTCCTAAATCTGCCGCAAAAGCACAACGAACACAAACTACACAAGGAACTACTGAACCACATGAAGGAATTCATACTTGAACTCGGCAAGGATTTTCTGTTCATCGACAGCGAATACTCCGTTCAGGTTGGAGGCTCGTCAAAGAGAATCGACCTTCTGTTTTATCACCGTGGACTGCAATGCCTTGTTGCCGTGGAACTTAAAGCAGTGGATTTTGAGCCTGAGTTTGTCGGCAAGATGGATATGTACCTTGAAGCCCTCGACCGCGATGTCAAACGCGACAACGAGAATCCGTCGATAGGCATCATCCTTTGTCCGTCCGCCGACAAAAGCGTTGTAGAATACACTTTGAGCCGCTCTTTAAGCCCCACAATGGTCGCCGAATATAAACGCAAACTCATTCCTCAGGACGTATTGAAACGCTCCCTCGATGAGTATTGCTCGTTTCTGAATATGCACAAAATCGAAAAATAATTTCCCACTTTTTCTTTCTCTTTTCCAAAAAAAATCCTTACCTTTGCCCTTGCATCGCTGTCCTATATACACGGCGGCGGGCAACTACATATTGAAAGGCGTTACTTGCGCGTTGTTTTTGGAAAACTAAACCGCCATATAACAAAATAAAGTAAGAGGACGCCACGGAGTGTATGTTCCTAAAAAGAATTAGAAGATGGCAAAATCAGTTAATTGGACAAGAGAGGAGATTTTGGTCGCGTTAAACGTGTATTGTAAAATACCGTTTCAAGCAAGTCGTGCGTCCAATCCCGTTGTTATGCAGTATGCCAATCTTTTGGGACGCACACCGTCCGCGTTAAACTATAAAATTGGTAACCTTGGTAGCCTCGACAACAATTTGAAAAGTCAGGGCATAGTCGGTCTTGCCCATAAAAGTCATTTGGACGAAGTTGTATGGAATGAGTTCATCGCCAACCCTGACAAAATTATTTTTGAAAGCGAACAGATTATAGCAAAACTTAAACAACAACCCATAGAACAAATTGCCGACGTCGATATTTCGAGATTGCCACAAGGGGCTGATGTCTTGTCAATTGTCAAGACAAGAATCAATCAGAGTTTTTTTAGGACAGCCGTTTTAACTTCGTATGCAAATCAATGTTGCATTTCGGGAGTGTCTAATCCTGAATTGTTGGAAGCCTGTCATATTATATCGTGGAAAGATGACATTAAAAATCGTACAAATCCTAAAAATGGCTTGTGTATGAATGTCTTTTTCCATAAGGCATTTGACAAATTCCTTTTTACCGTTACACCTGATTATAAGATAGAAATTGCTGATAAAATGGTCGATAATGTCAAAACTGACAGTTTTAGGCAATATTTGGCAAGCATTAATGGCAAAAATATTATTATGCCGCAGAAATTTCTTCCGGATGTTAATTTTTTGGAACAACACTACCAAGCATATAAATCAGCATTATAAACATAGAAAAAGAATTTGATGGATTGTTCTTGAATTCACACCACGTTTTTCATTTTGTTTTGCGCCTCTGAATTATTATTCGTACCTTTGTCGCCTAAAAAATCAGAACGTTATATGAATCAGCAACCAAATACAGCAACCCTGCCGCAGGACGACCCGTATGTCCTCGGTCAGGTGATTGTACTCGACAAACCTTTGAAGTGGACGTCGTTTGACATCGTTAACAAGGTGCGCTACCTACTGCGCCATTACCGCCGACTCAGGAAGGTGAAAGTCGGACACGCCGGCACGCTCGACCCATTGGCTACGGGCATACTCATCGTATGCACGGGACGCAAGACCAAGGAAATCACCACCTACCAGGACCACGACAAGGAGTACGTGGCAACAATCAGGCTTGGGGCGGTGACGCCGAGTTTTGACCTCGAGACCGAGCCTTGCAACCATATTGACGCATCGCACATTACGCGCGAGCAGGTGGAGCAATGCTTGAAGACCTTCATCGGCGAGCAGCAGCAGTATCCGCCCGTGTATTCCGCCAAAAAAATCAATGGCGAACGCGCTTTTGTGGCGGCTCACGAGGGTAGGGGAGACGAGGTGAAGATGCGCCCGAGTGTGATAGAGATTTTTGCGATAGAAATCCTCGAATGGAACGACGACACCAAGGAATTCAAGGCGCGAGTACATTGCAGCAAAGGCACTTACATCCGCTCGCTCGCCAACGACATCGGCGCAAAACTCGGCGTGGGCGGCTACCTCGCGGGACTCCGCCGCACAAGGATTGGGGAGATAACGTTAAAAAATGCTATTTCGATTGAAGATTTTGAGGAAAAATTGCGGCAGTCTCAGAATTAATGTTTAACTTTGCAGTTGCAGAGAAAATATTTTACGTAAAATACAACATATTACAAAAAGTTAGATGAAGTTATCTAAATTTAAATTTGACCTGCCTGAAAAGCTCATCGCGCAGTATCCCGCCGAAAACCGCGAGAGTTCAAAACTTATGGTGCTCGACCGCAAGGCGCATACCATAGAACACAAGGTATTTTCGGACTTGTGGCAGTTTTTGGGCGACGGCGACGTGATGGTGTTCAACAACACAAAGGTGATTCCCGCACGCCTGTATGGCAACAAGGAGAAGACCGGCGCAAAGATTGAGGTCTTCCTCCTCCGCGAACTCAACAAGGAGATGCGTTTTTGGGATGTCCTCGTGGACCCCGCCCGCAAGATCCGCATCGGCAACAAGCTCTATTTTGGCGACGACGACAGCCTCGTGGCTGAAGTCATCGACAATACCACTTCGCGCGGCAGGACGCTGAGGTTTCTCTTTGACGGCAAGTACGAGGAGTTCAAGAGCCTTCTCTACGGTCTTGGCGAGACCCCGCTGCCCAAGTACATCCACCGTCCCGTGGAGCCTATGGACTCGGAGCGTTATCAGACCATCTACGCCAAGCACGAGGGCGCAGTGGCAGGCCCCGCAGCCGGTTTCCATTTCAACAAAAACCTCCTCAAACGTCTCGAAATCGTTGGCGTTCAGTTTGCTGAGATTACATTGCACATGGGTCTCGGACACCTTCGCAGCGTTGATGTGGAGGATTTGACCAAGCACAAGATGGATTCGGAGCAGATATACATCGACGAGCATTGTGCCGAACTTGTCAACAACGCCAAGACTGCCGAAAAGCGTGTCTGCGCAGTTGGCATCACGTCGCTCAGGACTCTCGAAAGCTCTGTATCGACTAACGGAATGTTGAAGCCCTACGATGGCTGGACCAACAAGTTCATCTTCCCGCCCTACGAGTTCAGCGTGCCCTCCGCATTGATTACCAACTTCCATCAGCCTTATTCGACGATGTTGATGTCGGCGGCTGCATTTGCGGGATTTGATTTCCTGATGGAGGCATACGACGAGGCGATCAAGAAGAAGTACATGTTTGGCGATTACGGCGACGCCATGCTGATACTTTAGGAATTGACAATTGACAATTGACAATTGACAATTGATAATTGATAATTGACAATTGACAATTGACAATTGAAAGTTGAAAATTGACAGGTTGTCGAGATGACAAAAAAAATGACATTAACAATTGACGGTTGGCAAGTGATTGTCAACTGTCAATTGTCAACTGTCAATTAAACATTGTTAGCTGCCAATTGTTATGCTGTTAGAACCAGCCGTCGGCAGAGTCCATAGCGAGAGTTGCGATAGTCTCTTCGAGGGAGATTGTCTCTTCCATCTCCGTGATGTGGTTCTCGATGAATTTTACGGTGTCGTTTGCATTCATGATCGTAGGGTTTTAAGTAGTAGTTTTATGATCGTTTCACTTATTTAACACATAAAACCTTCAAAACCCTATGAAAAAATCAACTATTTTAACCCAAAATTTTCACTTTTTTTGCAAAACGCTATTTTTCAGCGGGTTTGGAGTATTGGAACGGTATTTGTAAAACACTTTAGTAATATAAGGCGTTGCCAAATAACCTAACATTGTAAAGAAATGAAACGTATTGTCATCATAATGATATTGCTTGCGGTCTGCGGCGCGCTGTCGGCACAGACGCAGATTCACTTGGCTTGGGACAACAATGGCGAGGTGATCACCGACGCCATGGCTGAGAGCGAGGGCACCGACCTTGTGCCGTTGGTGGATGCAAACGTGTCACGCAGCCTGCGCGAAAGTTACAAGCCGGTGAGCCTTGTGTGCACTTTTACCGCCGATGAATTGAAGGCGCTCGCCAAGGATGGCGTGGTGACTTTTGAGGTGAAGTGGTATTATTATATGAGCACCCGTCGCACGTTTATGGGCACGAGCTCCGTCGATGTGGATCCTGGCAAGGCTGACAAGGACGGACTTGTAAAGATGGTATGTTCCAAGACCAATCCGCGCCAGGGATGGTGGGAGGTGCAAATCCGCAACAAGACCACCGACCAGCCCGTCACCTTCGCTAAAAAATCTTCATTCTCCATATTGCTGAAGTAGTGCGACGATATTTGCCGCCGGGCGGCGGCAGGTTTTTTTTATAAACATCAATTATCGTCAATTTGGTCGTCAATTAACGTCAATTTCTAAATATGAATTAGCGTCAATTACTAAAAAATAATTGCCGTAAACTTCTCGGACATTATTATTGATTATAAGATAATTACCGTCAATTTCTAAATAAAAAAATTACCGTCAATCTTCTCCGTTGTCTGGAAAAAATTGACGGTAATTCAAAAGAAATTGACGGTAATTTTTGTTTCTAAATCATCCACCGTAGGTGGATTCCCCGTTTAGAATTTGAAGGTCAAGCCTACGCCGATGACGTCCTTGAACTGCACGAGGGAGTTGTGCGGCTTTTCGTCCTTGTCGGCGATTGTGATGTCTTCGTCGTAGATCAATTCAGATACAAAGCTGAATGCCAGCCACTTGTTGATTTGGAAAGTGAGGATGAGGTTCCAATCTACGTCCACCTCGTTGAACGGGCCGCCGTCCTTGTAATTCTGGAATAGGGTGATGTTGGTATTGAGGCTTGCCTGCTTGGTGATGTTGAATGCTGCATTGCCTTTTACGTACCAACCAATCTCGGAGCGGACATTGTCGCCGGGCTCCACACCGAATGCGCCAGCCTCTGCGAGTTCGTCGTTGAGCACCACCGTGGTCTTGCCGCAGAGGGGCGAGAGGTAGATGGAGAAGTGCTCGTTGGGCTGGTAGTCAAAACCGAGTGTGTAGGTCAGGTACAACGGCGACCAGCAGCTCGAATTGCGGGTGCGGTAGATGCTTTCCGGAGTGCCTGCTTCGGCGTCCTCCTTGTAATTGTTGTTGTAAGTCCAGCCCTTTGCCCATTGCGACTTGTAGTCAAAGATGGCGGAGTAGTACCACTTTTTGCTGAGGGCGTAGCCGTACTTGGAGGCGAATTGGAACTTGTCGTCGGTCTTGCGGAACTCGTCGTTCTCGTCAATCAGACGGAGTGCGCCGTACTGGCAGAGCACCGAGTTTTGCCAAGAGTGGCGGTTTTTGGCGTAGTTGGCGTTGAGGTTGCCGAGGATGTTGACGCCAATCTGCTGGTCGCCGCCCGCCGCCCAGTTTTTGAGGGAGGTCTGCGATGCGGTCAGTGACAGCATTCCGTCAAATTTCCACGCCTTTGCGCTGTCAACGGCTACGGTTTCTTTAGATTTTTTGGCGAGGCCAGCCACTTCTTTGGCTACCGCGTCGGTCTGTGCGCTTGCCGTCAATGTGCCGGCGATGAGCGCGAGGATAAGATATATTTTTTTCATTTTTTTGATGATGATTTAATGTGCCAATTATTTAAAGGTGTTGTGCATCGATGAATCTTGGGTATTCGGGCAGCGAGTGCGCGAAATATTTGTGGTAAGTCTCCCACTTGGAGCGGAAGTCTTCGAGAGCCGCCTCGTCGGGATGGCGGCGCCATTCGGTCTGCAACGCCTTGATATTCACGGAGTCGGCGGGCGTTTTGCCTTCCGCTTTCAGGAATGAGATGGCATTGTCAACGCAGGCAAATTTGAGCTTGTCGTAGTCGGCCTTGAATAGCGGGAAGTAGAAGTCGAGTATCATCTTCTGACCTTCTAAGGATTTCTTTTCGCCGGTGGGGAAGTGCTTCGCCACTTGAAGGAGGTTGAATGCGGTGAAGATGCGGCTTTTTGGGACACTGTCGGCAGTCGGCTTGTCGGCGGGGATTTCCTCGTTGATGATGTTGTAGGCGCGGCTCACCAACATCCTGGGTATGAAAAAGAAAAGCGCGGCTATCAGCACCACCGCGTATATCGCCCATTTGAGCATGGACGACGATTTGCGTTTCTTGACGTTGCTCTTGAAGTAAACCATAATTTAATGATTGTTGATTTGAAGTGCAAAATTACTATTAAAAGCCAAATTATCAAAAATTAATCCGTCAAACCTAACAATTATTTAACTTTGCGCCGTTGTATATTAATTTTATTGTAATTGTGAAAAAAAGTCGGCTAAAAATTTGGATTTTTTGAAATTCTGTTGTAATTTTGCATCGTCTTTTTAGGAAAACCCAATGGACATCACAAATTAGAACATACACTGCGGGGTGGAGCAGTAGGTAGCTCGTTGGGCTCATAACCCAAAGGTCACAGGTTCGAGTCCTGTCCCCGCTACTACATATCGAAGCCGGTTCAAAAAATTTTTGGACCGGCTTTTTCGTGTGTATGCTTGGTTGATTTCTTTTTGGCGGCGTTGAAAATTTTACTATCTTTGGACGATTTTTTGTAATCATTTTGTAATGACAATAATCACTGCCAATGATTGACAGACTGCTCGACATATACAACAGACTACAGCTCAAGCTGTTTATGATACCGTTCCTCAATGTTGACAGGGAGCGTTTCCTGCGCCGTCAGGTGGGCGATGCCGAGGCAAATGCCGACGAGGAAGCCATCCGCCGCCGCTGCCGCAGGCTTATTGTCATCTGTTGTTTCGTGACGTCGTTCATAACATTCCTCTGCACCCTGCCGTCCAACATCTGGGTGTCGATTCCGTTGATTTTGATTGACTTCGAGCAGTTTCAGTTTTTTGTTTTTGTAATTCAACAAGAACTCCTTTATCTGTACGGATTCCAGGATTTGCGCGAAGACCAGCGGCGGATTGTGGAGAGCAATGGTATGTTTCTCATCTGGCTGCAAAACGACGTGATGCTCAGCAGCGGCGACAGCCTCAGGTCTAAGTTGAAGTCGGGCGTGGGGTTCGTGGTGCGCAAGTCGCTGACTCTTCTTGTCACCAAATCACCATTTAGAATGGTGGTAATCAGCGGGATGAGGCAATTCCTCAAATGGTGCGGCGTGATTGCGACACATCAGTTGCTCGATGTTTCCGTTGATTTGCTGGTGTGCATCGTCTGCGCGTTGGTGGCGGCGTTGGTGTCACTGTGGCAGTTTTACCCGATGTGCAGAAAGTTGCGCGATGCTCTTGAAAAAAAGGAAGTTAGCGAGCATTACGAAAAGTGGCGTGCGTCCCTCAATGCGCAGCCTTCCACCGACAACGCTTCCACCAATTGATTAATTTTCGTTGCACGGACGTGTCGTATGTCTTGCGGAATGATTTTAATATCAATGGATTGGCGTCAAGTGCGTCGCAAAATCTGATTTCGTCGAGGGTTTCAAAGGTGATTGTATTGTATTTGGACGTGCTGCCAATATTGGAGCCCGAGCCGTCCGCGCCGCCGTTGGTGACGAGAGAGCGCACGGGGTATATCGTTGGCATCTGTTTTACAAACGATGCGTAGCAAAACCTTATCGACCAAGAACTTATATGCCCTTGCCGTTGTTTGAGGAGCATCGTGCTGAGGTCGTTGCCCGCTGCGTTGAAACGGCTTACGGCGTCATCATCGGCAAAAAATGTATTGAAATCCTTCACATCCCAATCCACCTCGTTCCAACGGTCTTGCCACGTCGCCCATCCCCACGAGCAATTCCTCATCACGGCGTAAGTGTCATATTTATAATCATTTGGAATGTCAATTGGCGGAGTGTAGCCTGCAATTGAGAATGCCTTGGTATCTTTGTAATGCCGCAATGCCTCGTCCATATACCGCAGGAAAAATGGTGTCACCACGAGGTCGTCCTCCAAAACTATCGCCGTGCCGTGTCTATTGATTGTTGAACTCACGCCGTCTATTATGTTGGCAGCCAATCCGATGTTCTTTTCGCGAAAAATTGGCGTCACGCTCCTGAATCCGTCGATTTTTTTGACGACTTCCCTGACGGCATCCACGTCGGCATCTCCCGTCGCCTTTGCTCCGTCGGCAAAGATATAAAGGTCGGTGTCGTTGCACTCGGGATTCCGCCTCAGACTGTCGATGAGGCGTTGCAGGTGCTTTGGGCGGTTGTATGCGAAGATGATGATTGGCGTTTTCATTAGTTGCGATTTTGATGCAAAGATAGAATTTTTTTGTTATACTTTTTGCCATATAATAAAACTTTCTTATATTTGTTTCCGTTAACAATTAAAACCAAAACTATAATTATGGACAATAAGAAAATACAAATACATTGCGTCAATACAGGCTCGGTGATGGAGTTTGAACGCGGTGTCACTCTATCTGAAATAGTGAAAAATGTGGACGCGGACAAGAGGCATCCTTTTGTAGGCGCACTCGTCAACAACCGTGTCGAGGAACTCAATTACGCCGTTTACAAGCCCAAGGTCGTCGAATTTTTTGACGTCAGGAGCATCAACGGTCAGAGGATGTACCGCAGGTCGCTGACATTCATCTTGGCGCGGGCGGTGCACGATGTCGCCGAGGGTGTCAACGTAACTATCGAACACGGCATCAGTAAGGGACTCTATTGCGAAATGCGCTCAGTGTCAGGCGAATACTACAAGCCGACCGACGAATTGGTGAAGAAAATCAAGGCGCGTATGGATGAGATTGTTGCCGCCGATTACAAATTTGACCGCAGGGAAATCCTCTCGGCTGACGCTGCCAAGGTGTTTGCCGAGCGTGGACAGAAAGACACGGCGATGATGTTTGAAAAGCGCGACAGGCTCTTCTCATCGATATATTCGCTCGACGGCTTCGACGACTACTATTCGAGTTTTATGGTGCCGCGCACAGGTGTCATCAACGTCTTTGACCTGATTCCATTCTACGACGGTATGCTTTTGCGTTACCCGACCGATTACGAGAAGATGGAGATTGGCGAATTGGAGATGCAGCCAAAACTTTTCGACATCTTCCGCGAGCATAAGTCGTGGGTGAAACTCCTCGACATCTCCACCGTGGCATCGCTCAATAGCCTTGTTGAAAATAAG